>MDSW01012820.1_pt1 | contig 10440 bp, 10 predicted proteins | sample 811171 | NCBI WGS metagenome assembly MDSW01 (sample SAMN05326641, study PRJNA326480) | marine metagenome | isolation source: seawater | place: Atlantic Ocean: North West | collected 2012 | reverse complement strand
GTCGACATTTATAAGTCTGATTTTAAGGCACTGAAGCACACGTTGACGGGACGAGATGAGCGGACTTTGATGAAGCTGATTGTTCATCCCGAGACCGATATGGTTCTCGGCGTGCATATGGTTGGTCCGGAAGCGGGTGAGATTATCCAAGGTATAGGAATTGCGCTCAAGGCCGGAGCTACCAAAGCTACTTTTGACGCGACAATTGGTATTCATCCAACATCTGCAGAGGAGTTCGTAACTATGCGTGAGAAGGTGCCCGACCGCAAAGAAGATAATTAAAACACTACGCAATTCTGTAACGAAGGCGACACCAGGCGTCACACCGAACTTTCCAGCCGGGATAAAGGAAGGTCATCTGCAGTTGGTCTAGGACCATTATCGCATCTTCGACGTTGGTAAATGTTGCATTAAGATTGTGGCGAAAGTGAGTGACTGTGGCCACAGATAGGGCCGCGCTCTCGACGTCGTTCAGGAAGTAGCAAATCAATGGGCTTAATTGAAAACTACCATCTGCTAATATTTGTTATAGATCAGCTTTTTTGTTGATTTTGCTCTATTTCCATCCATGACCGAATCACTTTGGATATTAAACCCTTCCGGGCAAACATTGGCCGGTACCTGGATTGACGATACGTTACGCGCGCGCGTCGAGGAACAGAATATGCGTAATCGTTGGCCGCTCGTGGCGGAATTTCCGCGCCAACGCGTCGAAGTCGTTCGCGGAATAGATCCAGCGATGGAAGTGTCGCGTCTCTTTGATTTGCGGGGATGGACAGATGGACTGCCGATTGTTGCACCGACCACGGGGCGGGTTGAGGAAATGCTCGACTACGCGCCGCTTAGCCGGGATTCCGTTATCGGTGAACTCGAACCCCTCAAGGGGCAAGCCACTGTTGAAAAACTCGCCATTAATGCTGTGATGGCGGGGTGTCGGCCAGACTACTTCCCTATTTTGATTGCGGCGGTTGAGGCCATTTCCGAGCCTGAATTTAATCTCCGTGGTGTCCAGACGACGGACGAAAACGTCACACCCTTGATCCTGGTGAATGGACCGATCGCGCGTCAGATTGGAATGAACGACGGTTTTGGTTGTCTTGGTCCCGGCTGGCGGCCTAATGCGACCATCGGCCGTGCGTTACGTCTGATTATGCAAAATATTGGCGGCGGTTGGCCATCTGTGGTTGCTTTTGCTGGTCTGGGGCAACCTGGCAGATATACCTTATGTTTTAGCGAAAATGAGCTTCAAAGCCCCTGGCAGCCCTTTCATGTCGATGCAAGCTTTGCGTCAAATCAGAATGTCGTGACTGTTCTTCGGGCGGAAAGCATCATCAATGTGACAGGTGGTCTCGAGGAAGTGGCCAGCGTTATGGGCTCCGCGGCGTCGGCTTTTTCCTGGCTGCATGGCGGCATTGTAACGGTTGTAATTTCGCCGGCAACAGCCGTGGCATTGGAACGCGATGGCATCACGAAAGAAGAGGCGCGGCAATGGCTGCACGCAAATGGTCGAATATCAAGCGATGAGCTCAAGACACTTTGGATCTATAAAAATGTGGGTAAGGCCAAAGAATGGCCAGCTTGGGCGCTGTCAGCAATCGAAGCAGGCTACGTGCCACCTGTCAAAAACCCGGACAAGATCGCATTAATTGTTGCTGGCGGCGATATACCAATTGCACAACAAGCCTATTTTCCAACCTGGGGTTACCCGGACTGTCGTATTATGAAAGAGGTTGCTTTGCCAAAAAATTGGCGGCCGATTGAAGAGGAGACAAATGGATGAAACGACCTGGAGATCCTTTTGACGTGTTGGTGGTGGGCGGTGGCCTTGCTGGATTAACGGCTGCACACCACGCAGCTCTGCGCGGGCTATCCGTTGCCTGTGTTGACGAAGCTGGGCATATGGGTGGCCTTGTGATGAATGTCAGCGCGATTGATGGCTATCCCACGATGGGAACTGTCGGTGGCGCTGAGTTGGCGGCGGGTCAGTTGGAAGCAATTCTCGATCTTGGTGTGGAGATTTTGCCAGATACGGCGTTAGCGCTTTCGGTAGATGGTGGTGTGAAGAAAGTGACAACTCACATGGGTACTCAGAAGGCGAAGAATGTGATTATTGCGTCTGGTGCGCGGCTCAAATCGCTTGGTGTGCCGGGTGAGGAAGCACTGTTTGGTCGTGGTGTTTCGCAATGTGCCGACTGCGACGGTGGTTTTTTTGTTGATCAGAAGGTGGTGGTTGTTGGCGGTGGTGATTCGGCCCTACAGGAAGCTCTGCATTTAGCGGATTACGCCAGCGAAATTACCATCGTGACACGCGGTAGCAGTCTGCGGGCGCGTCAGTCCTACGCTGACCGTGCGTCTCATAATTCAAAATTTTCCTTCCGTTGGGAGACAACCGTTACAGAGATTATTGGAAGCGAAAGTGTTGAGGCTGTTCGCTTGGTGCCGATGAGTGGTGGCAAGGGGCAAGACTATGAATGCTCGGGGATATTTATTTTTGTAGGTTTAGAAGCGAACAATAGTTTTCTACCGGATGATATAAAACGCGATGAAAACGGATTTGTGAAAACCGACATGTCTTTCGTAACGTCAATGGAAGGAGTGTACGCGGTTGGCGCAGCGCGTTCTGGCTACAGCGGACAATTGGCGAGTGCAGCCGGCGAAGCTGCCTCTGTTGTTGCCGGCCTACCCATTTTATAGGGTGGAAAATAATATTCGCCTAGCGCAAACCATTTTTCGGAAAAGGGGTTGCATTGTTTGGAGATGGAACCGAATCTCAGGGGGTAGTGATTGTGGAGGAAGCCACGTATTCCTTTGGTGGGAAAATTTAATTATCAATCTCTTTTATTAAAAGTGGGCGTCCAATGCCCGCTGGCCGTGCAGGCCCAGACGCACTAAATCATACCCATGTACAATATTATAGAACCGGCCCGCGAGACAGAAGTTGTCGCGGAGACAGAAATTCTTGTACTCGGCGGTGGACCGTCTGGAATCGCAGCTGCAACCGCTGCAGCTCGCGCTGGAGCTCGGACAATGCTGTTGGAGAAATATGGCTTTCTCGGTGGTATGGGAACCGCTGCCATGGTTACGAATTTCTGCGGCCTGCATGCCAGCATCAATGGCTCTGTGCAGCAGGTAGTGCGGGGTATCGCAGATGATATCTTGGAACGTTTGGATCGGCTGGATGGGCTGCGCGAGCCACATCCGGTTAAGGCGACTGGCGGCGGTCACGATATCGCGGCCCAAGCTTATGATACCTCTGCCTATAAGATGGCAACTGACGATCTATTGCTCTCGGCTGGTGTCGATATCCGCTTTCATAGTTTTGCCGTCGGTGTGGCTATGGATGGATCACGGATCGATGCTGTGCTGGTAGAGACAAAATCTGGTCGCAAAGCGATCAAGGCTGAAATGTTTATCGATTGTTCGGGAGATGGTGATTTAGCCTATTGGGCTGGTGCCGAATGTGAAAAGGGTGATGCGACGGGATTTATGGCTTATCCGACAACGATGTTTCGTGTGGCGAATGCAGATGACGAAAAAGTTCAGAATGAAGGTAAGCCAAACTTAACTCAACTAATCGCCGAAGCTGGTGAAGAATACAATCTGCCGCGCAAAACGGGCGTCCTTGGCTCTCAGCCTCATATGGGTGAGTGGCGGGTGAATTTGACGCAAATCAGCCGCGGTGGCGCGCCGATTGATGGTAGCGACTGGAACGATCTTGGATATGCCGAAACCGAAGGTCGGCGGCAAAGCCAGGAATATTTCCGTTTCCTGAAAGACCGGGTGCCAGGTTTCGCAAATTCGTACCTTTTGGAGACAGCACCACAGATCGGCATCCGCGAAACTCGCAGGATTGTCGGCGAATACGTGTTGACGAAAGACGATGTCTTATCTTGCCGAGATTTTGACGATTCCATTGGCTGCAACGGCTGGCCGTTGGAGCAACATCTGGAAGGCAACGCAAAATGGACGTTCCTTGGCGGACGAGGTTATCATCAGATCCCGTATGGGGCGACGTTGCCAAAGGGTGTTGAAAACCTTTTGGTTGCAGGTCGTTGTGCCTCAACGACGCCGGAAGGCCAAGCGTCGCTGAGGGTTAGCGGGCCGTGTTTTGCGATGGGGCAGGCGGTTGGTACCGCTGCTGAAATGGCTCTGCGTGGTGACGTTATGCCGGCGGAGATTGACCGGCAGGGGCTGAAAACACAATTAGTTTCCGACGGTGCATTCATCGGTGATCCCCAGTTATAATAAGCAATTTAAAATGTAGGAAGGATCGAGAAAATGGGCGAATTTAGTTTTACCGAACGTGATGGTCACGTTTTGACTGTTACTTTGAACCGGCCAGAACGCATGAATGCGCTGCATTCACCGGCACATTTTGAACTTGATCAGGTATTTAATGACTTCGAAGCGGACCCAGACCTGTGGGTATGCATACTCACCGGCGCGGGTGACCGGGCTTTTAGCGCAGGGAACGACTTGAAGTTTCAAGCCGAGGGTGGCACGCGGGATAAGCCTAAAAGTGGTTTTGGCGGTATTACCGAGCGATTTAACCGGACAAAACCAATGATTGCGGCAGTTAACGGCGTTGCGATGGGCGGTGGCTTCGAATTGGCCCTTGCATGTGATGTGATAATAGCTGCTGAGAATGCCCGCTTTGCGTTACCGGAGCCGCGCGTCGGATTGGCAGCCTTGGCGGGCGGCCTTCACCGTTTGCCGCGTGCCATTCCTCAAAAGAAGGCGATGGGTATGATTTTGACTGGCCGCCACGTTCCAGCTGCGGAAGGCCTCGAGATTGGGTTTGTGACGGAATTGGTTGCCGAAGGCGAGGCGCTGAATGCAGCGAAGCTGTTCGCTGCCGAAATTGAAAAATGCTCGCCAGTTTCAATTCGCACAAGTTTGGATGTCGTTCGCCGTGGCTTGGAGCATGCGTCAGTTGAGGAGGCAATGTTGGCTGACTATGAAAGCGTGACTGTTCTGCGCAACAGCGAGGACATGATTGAGGGGCCGAAAGCGTTTGCCGAAAAGCGCGATCCGAACTGGAAAGGACGTTAAAAAATCCGTCTCACGTTCGTCGTTGGGGAATTATTAATTTATTTCAGTGACCTAAGGGCCAAAATGTTGAGACAGGGTATGACTTCTTTGAGCATAGGCGGTAATGGCGACAAGCCACAGCTTCGCCGCTTAAGTAAACTTCTTCAGGGGTTCCCGAACACGGTGTGCTTGTTTCATCAGCCGTTCCCACCCTGATCCGTCTCAGGTAGTTCATGAAGCAGGGTATCATCGGTATTTTTATGCGCGCAAAGTGGGCGGTCAATTCGCAGCAGCTCGGACCCTGCGTGGGGCTCATTTTAAATCGTTCTGGGCAAACGGCTCCGTGAATTGATGACCCAAACTGTGAGCCTACTGGCAGCTGCTCTCTGCAGGAAATATTGATCTTTAGAAGCGGATTAAGAAAACCTTACCAAACACTTTATGGAGAGCGTTTAGTAAAGTTCTTTCTGGTATGCCTCTTCGACCTCGCCCTGCGTTTGCATTGGTCGATCGCGACCAGTTCGATCGGAAATCATCTGCGCAATGGTTGGCATTATGTAACGCCTCTCCAGACATTAGGCTTCATTCAGGATCGTGTTGGCAATCTTCTCCGAAGTCATCAGTGTTGGAAAGTTAGTATTCGCACAAGGTACGCATGGCATAATCGAGGCATCCACGACACGCAGACCTTGGGCTCCATGCACACGACCTTGATTGTCGGTCACTGCCATTGGGTCGTCGGCGCGGCCCATTCGATTGGTACAGGAGGCATGCCAAGTGCCGGTGACACTACGTTTCAGGTATTCCGCGAGAGCTTCTTCGTTAGACATCAAGGTAATAATGTCGTCACCCTCTGTTATAAAAGAGCTAATCAGCCATTTTCGCAACCAGGACGGTCCATCCAACATTTCTGCAAGTATGCCAGTTAAAATCTTGTTCTTGGTTGTAACGGTTCCGACCTTTCGGACCCGCTCGCTATAAGCGGAGGGGAAGGGGTCCCGCGTCACTTTCTGCATCGCGGTAGAAGTAAATATGCCCACCATTCGGCGATAACAATCCATTAGCCGTTCAAGATCGCGAATGTCCGAAAGCATGTTGAACTCGACCGTTGGTTCGGAACGCCAATCGGCGGAGTTCAACGTAAGTTGGCCGGTTGAATAGGTCTTGTTGACCCAGGACAGCATTGAACCGAGGCAATCACCGACTGAATGCCAGGCGGATTTAGCGACAACCGCACCAAACATATCGCCCGGTGGCGCATCATGCATATTAGAGGAGTAGCGCCAGCCGAGATGAATATGCCGGCGCGTTATATCATTTAAACGAGCTTCGGGTGGCATCCATGCAGACATTGCGGCAGCGGCATGTTCCATCAGGTTTTGACCGACGCCAGCGCGCTCAAGCCGGACATCTATGCCAAGACTGTGGAGGTGTCCAACTGGGCCAATCCCGGCGCGCAGGAGCATCGCCGGCGAATGTATAGCACCGCAGCAAAGGATAATCTCATTCGATTTGAAAGTATGCTCTTGTCCGCGTTGGACTGCCACAACTCCGATAGCTCTGGTTCCTTCGAACAAGATTTCCTTTACCTGAATTTCCGATTCGATGTGTAAGTTTTCACGCCGTCGGGTTTTCGGGTCTAGATAGCCAATTGCAGCAGAAACCCGACGGTCATAGAGATTAGACATAGTGACGGGAAAATATCCGTCTTTAAAATCGCCGTTTTGATCAGGTAGATACGGGATGCCTTGTTCCTCAAGCGCGGCGGCGATGCCCTTTACGTATACCGGCCATTGATCCTGAAAGATCCGTCGCACTGGGATACGGCCATTTTGACCGTGATATTCGTCATCGAAATCGAGGTCCCGTTCAATTTTTTTGAAATACGGTAGGCATTCTTCCCAGCTCCAGCCTTGCGCGCCAAGTTTGTCCCATTCGTCATAGTCGGTAGGTGCTCCGCGGTTAGCCAGTTGTCCGTTTATGCTCGAACCGCCACCCATGACCCGAGCTTGCTCGTATTGTTTCGTGGGTGGGCGATTGTCTGGATTATTGTGGGATTGAGGTCCGATGTGAACCCGCAGCCCATTCCAGATAAATTTTGGGTTGAAATAAACTTTTCCTGGATAGCTATCCAGAATTTCTTCTGGCACTTGGTTGTGCGGTGTATCGATCCCGGCTTCCAACAAGAGGACCTGGTTGGAACTACGCGACGAGAGACGATTAGCTTGAACGCTGCCGGCGGAGCCACCACCGATGATGATGTAATCGAAAGTCTTCATTTGAATATGCCGATCAAGGGTTCATAAGTGTGAGGTCAACGCGTTCGCGCGTTACGCCAATTTCCGCCGCTATTTTTGAATATACCGCGTAGTGTGGTTGTTTGCGGTGGTGTTCTAAAGCAGCTTGGTCATCATAAACTTCGAAAAAGTATACGCAGTTTGGTTGGTCATTAGGGATCAGAATGCGGAATTGCTGGCAACCGGGTTCATCCTGCATGGAATGTTTGGCGTCGTGATGTGCCGCTTCCATGAACTTATTCATAGAGCCTTCGGGTATCGTAAATTTTACTAAAATAGCAAGCGCGGTCATAAAGCAGCCCTCCTAGTGTCCGCATTTATTAGGGTAATGGATAAATTTCTGATAATTTTGAATTGGTGAGTGCCGCCGAACTCCAGAGTGACGCCTGATCTTTGGGCAGGCGTCGGCTTTCGGGTGTCATCAACCAAAGGCGTAAAAGAAACCGGTCGCGCCCAGAGGCCGCGTCGTCGACGTATTGGGTGCGGGCATGATAGGTTACGTGATTGTTGAGTATCTGTATGTCACCAGGTTCGATCATATGCTCGTAGCAGAGCTCTTCCGACAACTTGTCAATCATGTCGAGTGCTTCGATCTGATCTTGAGTAAGGCGTGGAATTTCGGGAAAGGCTTGAGCCTGGTTGATATAGACGCGCGAGAGATCGCTAGTGAACGCGTCGCCCTGCATGGTGAAGACGGGCAGCATGTAATAGGGTGCATCTGTTCCGACCTCATCTCCGATAGAACTGCGATAGAAGTCACCGAATAGCGTTTCCACCAATGCCGGACGGCGCTCGAGGAAAGCATTGTAGATTGCGGGCGCGCTGACGACCCGGCTAATGCCTCCTTCCGCCGCTTTTCGCAAGCAGAGGAGGCAGACGACATCGGCCCGGTCGTTATGCCAACTGAGGCGGCTTGGGGATTCAACGCGGGGGCCTCCTGTATCCCGGACTTCGCGCATCATGCCAGCGCCACCGTTTTGAATGACTGGCGTGCCCATGTGACTAAAAATTCCTAGGTAAAGGCGTTTTAAATCATCTAATTGGTAACGGTTGACGGGCATGCCTCGGATAAGGGTGATGCCGCGTCCATACTCCAAGCGATAGGCGGTTTCTTTGAGACCTGCCGCAACATGCACAAGTGGAAAGTCCGCAGCCGTTGTTTCCTGCCAAGCTTTGCCCAAAAGCTTCGCGGTTGCCAAGGCTTCCTCAATCTCGCCTATCTCACTATCGTCAAGTTTCCATATCCATTTGTCCTCTGCCGCTAGTTCGGCACCGGTCCATGCAGATCCATCATCGATAATTTTTCGCTCAAATTTGCTCATGGCTATTTGTCTCATGTCGATGCTCTCCATATAAACTACCACATGGGAAACATGTGGCGAGCCAGACAGTGACAATAGATAAGCAAATTTATGGGGTTTTCGAGTTGATTTCGAAGCCCATGATAGGCGCGGAGCCTCCCGAAATAGAAATGAGAAGGATGGAACGCCGCGGACGAATGCGTCCCTGTAATAGGGTTTTTGGGCAGGTAATCGCATTAGTCAGCCATGTATCCTGTTTCCAATCCTCCGAAGTAGCCGGGTAGTCTTAAGTTAGGTAACCGATGGCCGGAACTAATAAATCACAGCAATCTCCCATTGGGGGTCCATGCGTCATTCTTGTCGAGCCGCAGCTGGGAGAGAATATAGGATTTACCGCGCGTGCCATGATGAATGGTGGCTTGTCAGATCTGCGGATTGTAAGGCCGCGCGACGGTTGGCCAAATCCGCGAGCAGAAGCGGCTGCTTCTGGAGCGGGTAGTGTGATTGAGACTGCCCGTATTTTTGATTGCACTGAGCGGGCAATTGCTGATTTACAACGTGTTTTTGCAATGACAGCACGGCCTCGCGAGATGATCAAGCCGGTGGCAACTCCGCGCGATGCTGCCGGTGAAATGCGCGAGTTGATCTCTGATGGTCTCAATGTTGGAATTTTATTCGGACCAGAGCGGAAGGGATTAGACAACGACGATGTTGCTTCTGCGGACACTGTAATTCAGGTGGCTCTCAACCCAGCCCATAGCTCGATGAATTTGGGCCACGCTGTCATGGTGATGTCGTATGAATGGTTTCAGGCTGCCGATGACACGCCTGGGCGGTACCTCAGCGCCGGCCGCACGGAGGCTGCAACAAAAGCAGAATTACTGATCTTTTTTGAGCGCTTAGAAGCGGAACTGGAAAACTCGGGTTTCTTCCATGTCGCTGAAAGGCGTCCCAGCATGGTTCGAAACATCCGCAACATCTTTCAGCGCGCAGATTTAACGGAACAAGAAGTCCGCACATTACACGGCATTGTATCGGGTCTCATCCGTCGTCATAAAGGCAAACACGGCCACGAATCCAGTGATTGACAAGATATCTGCGATCCCTATACTCCGCGCGGATTTCGGGAATGAGGGACGCAGAGCCCCGTACCCCATCAATTTACGGTGGGTGTTGCTACCGAAACAACAATAACGCCGGGTAAACCAGGGTAAAATTAAAATGTCGAAGCGACTGAAGTCGAAGTACAAGATCAATCGCCGTCTCCGCTGCAATCTCTGGGGTCGTCCAAAGAGTCCTTATAACCGACGCGAATACGGCCCGGGCCAACATGGTCAGCGCCGCCGCAAGCCCTCTGATTACAGTATCCAGCTGCAAGCGAAACAAAAGTTAAAGGGTTACTATGGCAGTATTGGCGAGAAAAAGTTCCACGGCTACTACGAAGATGCCGAGCGTGTAAAAGGTGATACCAGCGAAAATCTCATTGGATTGTTGGAGCGCCGTCTCGATGCGGTTGTGTATCGAGCTAAATTTGTCCCGACCGTTTTCTCTGCACGCCAATTCGTGAACCACGGCCATGTTTTGGTAAATGGCAAAAAGGTTAACATTCCTTCTTATCAGATGCAGGACGGTGATGTCGTTGAAGTTCGCGATAAGAGCAAGGCTATGGCTCTGGTTTTAGAGGCGATGGCTTCACCAGAGCGCGACGTGCCAGAATATATTTCGGTCGACGAACGCAAGATGGCGGCAACTTTCGTTCGCGTTCCAAAACTTGAGGACGTGCCTTATCCTGTGCAAATGGAGCCAAATCT
>MDSW01200456.1_pt1 | contig 10441 bp, 9 predicted proteins | sample 811171 | NCBI WGS metagenome assembly MDSW01 (sample SAMN05326641, study PRJNA326480) | marine metagenome | isolation source: seawater | place: Atlantic Ocean: North West | collected 2012 | reverse complement strand
TGGGGTATTGAAAATAGAACAGTCGCATTTCGTGTTCCGACATCACAAAGTAGTTCTCGAAGAATTGAAAATCGAATTCCTGGCGCAGATACTAATCCTTATTTGGCAATTGCGGCATCATTGGCATGTGGTTTTCTTGGTATTAAAGAAAAAATAGAACCTGAGAAACCGATAGCGGGAGATGCATTTGAACGAAGACACAATATCCCAAAATATCTTCCCGATGCACTTAAAAGATTAAAGGTAAGTAACGAGCTTTCAGAGACTTTAGGCAAAGATTTCATTACTTTGTTCACTGAAATAAAACAAACTGAGCATGATGCTTATCAAAATGTGATCAGTGCATGGGAAAGAGAACATTTACTACTGAATGTATAAATTTAGAGAATTGACAAATTTATTGCATATCCCTTTTTTTCTTCATAAGTAATCAGATCTTTAAGTAAAAGTTTATCTTTTATTTTTTTTCTTAAAGAATAAAGATGAGTTTCAAGTGTATGAGTATCTATATCCTTATTGTAATTCCATACTTTAGCTAGCAAAAATTCTTTGGATAAATATGTTCCATCACTTTCAACTAAACAAATAAATATTTCATTTTCTTTTTCAGTAAGCCTAAGAGAAGAGTTTTCATTAAAAATTTTTCTTTGCCTGAAATCGTAAGAGAAAATATTAAATTCTCTTATAATTTCATTTCTGGATAATAAGTCACTGATATCTTTTTCCACACTTGCTATGAGGTCTGTGATCTTTAAGGGACACTGAAATACAAATAGTTCTTCGTGAGGTAATTTCTTGTCTAAAACTTCATTTGGTCCACATATTAAAAAATATTTTATATCTTTTGCTATTTCTTTTGGCTTATGCCTAAAACTAAAACTATCTATTATAACTGTCTTTGATGAATAATTTTTGAATTCAATGAGGTCAACAATTTCATAATTAAGATTTGATGCAGAGTTTAGGTTGTCTATGATTTCAATAAAGATATCTTTTAACTTATTTTCACCTAAAACTAATGGAACTGTATTAACATTCATAATTATTAATAATATTATAGCCTAGTGAGACTCATAGTAGAAAATAATATTCTAATCTACAACGATAAAAAGATTCCATGTGCTATTGGAAAAAATGGAATCACAAATAATAAAGTTGAGGGAGATGGCTGCACTCCATCTGGTATATATAATTTCACAAAGATTTACTTTAGGGCTGATAAAATAAAAAAAATTAGTTTTCAAATAGAGTCCTCTGTTATCAATCCTGATGATGGATGGTGTGATGATACCAATAGTAAAGATTATAACCAATTTATAAAATTTCCATTTAATTTTAGTGCAGAAAAATTATTTAGAGACGACGATCTGTACGATATTGTTTGTGTTATAAATTACAATACTGAACCTGTTCAGGCTGGAAAAGGCAGTGCGATTTTTTTACACGTAGCAAGTAAAGATTTTGTTGGGACACAAGGATGCATTGCACTTAAAAAAGATGACCTCTATGAGATAACAAGTAAGATAGATAATGCAACAACAATAGAAATAAAAAGCTAATCTCGCTCACCAAAAATCAATGTCCCTACCCTTATATGAGTTGACCCACACTTAATTGCCTCTTCAAAATCATTGGACATGCCCATGCTTAACGAAGGAAGATTATGGTTTTTGGAAATACTTTTTAAGTTTAAGAAATGTTCTTTCGGGTCCTCATCTAAAGGTGGTAAACACATTAATCCCTCTATTTTTAAATTGAAGTTAGTTTTACAATTCTGGATAAATTCATCTGCATCATTAATTGGCACTCCAGATTTTTGAGGTTCATTGCCAGTATTTACTTGTATGAAGTATTTTTTTTGAATATGGCTGTCATGCTCATATTCTTTAATTTTTTTAACAATTTTGTATCGATCGATTGAATGTATTGCGTCGCAAGCATTGAGAATCGAATTCACTTTTCTGCTTTGAATCCCGCCAAGAAAATGAAGTTTAATACTTTTGTGATCTGACTTAAATTGGGGCCATTTTTTTTCTATTTCCTGTATTTGGTTTTCACCAAACGATGAATGGCCTTGATTAAAAATATCTTTGATATCGGATAGTGGTTTTTTTTTACTTACCGCAATTAATTCAATTTCGCCTATATCGCGACCGGCTTCAAGTGTTGCCTTCTCAAATTGTTTTTTAAACTCTTCAAATCTAGTCATATAGCATCATAAAAAAAACACCCCACGCTGTAAAGCGCAGGGTGTTTTAGTGATACAATTAAGTATTCTAATTTAAATTAAATTAGAAGCTGAACTGGTAAGCAACCCAGTGTGTATCTGTGTCTCCTGTAGCTGTATTAGCAACATCAGTCTCAACATACTCGTAAGAGAACTGAGCAGGACCCATGTCTTTAATCGCAGTTAAAGTCATGTAATCTGTGTCAGTTGTAGAGTCATGAGAACCAAATTGTGCACCTACATACATACCTAGTACAGACGTACCAACACCGTACTGAGTTTCCTCAGAACTTGCAGCATCGTCTGAATCATAGACTGCATAACCTAGATCTAGTCCTGCAATTGAATAACCAATTGAGTACATAGATGGGTCATTATCAGTCATGTTACTACCACCAGTCATGTTCCAACCTCTTTGGTCATAATCAATAGAAGCTACAGCTGCTTTCACAGTTGCTCCCATGATTGAACCAGTTACAGCGATTGAATCAACACTGTTTACAGGCTCAGTAGCAGAACCACCATGAGCTGAGTTGTCATAAGTTCCTTCTAAACCATGTGTTAGATGTACTTGGAAACCACTGAATGATGGAGATGAGTATCCAATTGAATTACCAGATACTTCGTCACCGTCGTTGTAAGTTGTTCCATTGTAAGCAGAAGCACAATAGTACAATCCAAAACATACTGGTGAACCATCATTGTTATCCAAGGCAGATGAAACTTTTCCATCAGCACTAAACATTACTGTACCCATGCCAGTGTCTAAAGAAATTTTACTAGCAAGAGATGAAGTAATGTCCATACCAATAGACAGTCCCATACCGTTGTTCAGTGTGTCTGAGTAAGACACAGTAATAGTTTGTGAAGTATTAGCATTAGCTAATCCACCACCATCACTATCATAAAATGCACCCAGTGTATAACCACTGATTGACATTTCAGCGTGAGCAGCACTAGCAGCCATCACAGATGCTAAAGCAGACGCGCTTAGTAGTTTTGATCTATTCATAAGTTTTTCCTTTCAAATGATAATTGATCATAGTTAAATTTAACTAACGGGCATTATTGAAAAAAATCAGCTAAAATCAATGTTTTTGTATAAATGACACAATTTTTCATGATTAGTGTTGTATAAATATCACTATTTAAAATTCGTTAAAATTCGGCAATTTTTGATTAAATTTACTGTATCAAATAGTTTTGTTATATATAGTGCTTCGAATTCGGTGCAATTTTATGAGAATTATCAACATACTCACAAAAACTAAAATTCTTCTAGTTTATTTATCGATTATTTTGCTTGCGGCATGCAGTCAACTGGAGATTGAACCCAACAAAACAACGCACGAAGATTTTGTCAAAGATGACATGAGAGAAGGTGCGGCCAACTGGCAATTCAAAGATAAGGAGGGCGCTAAGACGCTCACAGAATTAATTTTTAGTGGAACTGAATTCGAAAAGACCAGCGACAGTATAACGTTTAATGTTGTATTAGATAAATTAAGTTTCATGCCGCTTGCATCAGTCGACTCATCATCAGGAGTAGTAATTACTGACTGGTATGCGCTTGATGGAGGTGACTCTAGAATAAAAATAAACGTAAGAATTATTGATGCCAACTTAACCGATGATTCAATTCAAATACAAATGTTTAAACAAGAATATGATGGCAATAAGTGGATTGATAAGGGTCTGGACAAGGAAAATGCTTTAAAAATAAAAAACAGTATTTTAACTGAAGCAAGATCTCTTAAAACCGCAATCGACTTATCATAACAAATAACTTAGATTATTTCTTTAATGTCTGAGAAGTACAATCCAAGAATAATAGAAAAAAAATGGCAATCCTATTGGGATAAAAATAATATTTTTAAAAGCGAAATAAATAAGAAAAAAGAAAAATATTATATTTTAGAAATGTTTCCTTACCCTTCTGGAAAAATACACATGGGTCATGTCCGAAACTATACATTGGGTGATGTAATAGCGCGCTATAAAAGGGCGTTAGGATTTAATGTAATGCACCCAATGGGGTGGGATGCGTTTGGCTTGCCTGCCGAAAATGCTGCAAAAGAAAATAATATATCTCCAGCTAAATGGACATATGAAAATATTAACACCATGAGAAAGCAATTAAAGTTAATGGGCCTTTCAATTGACTGGGATAGAGAAATAGCAACCTGTGATAAAGACTATTATCTACAACAACAAAAATTATTTCTAAAATTCTTCAAAGAAGGTCTTATTTACAAAAAAGAGTCTTTAGTTAATTGGGATCCAGTTGAAAATAGTGTTCTTGCAAATGAGCAAGTAATTGATGGCAAGGGGTGGAGATCAGGTGCAGATGTAGAGCAAAAAAAATTATCACAATGGTTTTTTAAAATTACAGATTTAGCAAACGAACTGTTAACTAGCCTAGAGAATATGGATTCCTGGCCCGAGAAAGTAAAAACAATGCAAAAAAACTGGATCGGACGCTCAGTTGGATGTGAAATAAATTTTCCAATTATTTCTGGATACGAAAAATTTGATATAAAAGAATTAGATATTTTTACTACAAGACCAGATACAATTTTTGGAGCTACATTTATTGCAATATCTCCGTTTCACCCACTTGTTGAAGAAATTATAAAAGCTGATAATAGGTTAGAAAAAAAGATAAAAGAATTACAGTCTCAAAAAGTAAGTGAGGAAAGTATTTCAAAAAATGAAAAGATTGGAATACTCACAAAGCTATCAATTCAACACCCTTTCATCAGGGATAAGAAGCTGCCCGTATTTATTGCTAACTTTATTCTCATGGATTATGGCACTGGTGCTATTTATGGATGCCCTGCACATGACCAACGGGATATGGATTTTGCAAAAAAATACAACCTTGAAATAATTACAGTTATTAAACCGTCTGATAAAAAAAATATTGACCCAAATGAAGCCTATACTGGTGATGGCTCACTCATGAATTCCTCCTTTTTAGATGGTCTTCAAATTGATGAAGCAAAAAATAAAATTATCAATGAAATTGAAAAAATTAAGATAGGAAAAAAAACAGTTAACTATCGACTGAGAGATTGGGGAATTTCGCGACAACGATATTGGGGATGTCCAATACCTATTTTATATAGAGAAGATGGTGAAGTTATTTGTGTTCCTGAGTCAGATTTGCCAATTGAATTACCGGATGATGTAGATTTAAGCATATCAGGAAATCCTCTGGAGAATCATCCAACATGGAAATATACTACATGCCCATCAACAGGAATGAAGGCTGTTCGTGACACAGATACTTTAGATACATTTGTTGATTCAGCTTGGTACTTTTTGAGATTCTGCTCACCCAAAAGTGATAACAAGCCATTTGAAAATGCCGATATCGATTATTGGATGCCTGTAGATCAGTATGTAGGAGGAATTGAGCATGCAATTCTTCATTTGCTTTATTCAAGATTTTTCACGAAAGCATTAAACATGAAAGGGATTCAAGAGCCATTTAAGTCATTGTTTACACAGGGAATGGTATGTCATGCAACATTTAAAAATCAAAATGGTGAATGGGTTTATCCTGATGATGTGGGTGATCAAGGTGGAGGATTGACCCAAATTTCATCAGGGCTTTCTGTTACTGAAGGTGCAATGGAGTCAATGTCTAAATCCAAAAAAAACGTAATTGATCCTGAGACCATTATTCAAAATTACGGTTCAGATGCAGCACGATGGTTCATGTTGTCTGACAGTCCTCCAGAAAGAGATATTATTTGGTCAGACTCGGGTATTCATGGTTCCTGGAAATTTTGTCAGAAAATGTGGACAATGATTAGTGAAAACCAGGATTTAATGATCCAAAATGGTGTTGATGAAGAAAGTATATCATACTCGAAGCGGTCTCAGCAATTACTTCAAAAAACTTATAAAACGCTAGAGGATGTGACAAGCAGTATTGAAAAGTTTCAAATGAATGTGGGTGTAGCAAAAATATACGAACTCATTAATTATCTGTCTAAATTTAAGCCTACTACTGATGATGAAAAATCAGCATTTAAAAATAGTCTTAATATAATGATTAGAATTATTGAACCTATGATACCTCATTTAGCGGAAGAATGCTGGGAATTATGTGGCAATAAAAGTTCAATTACTCAGCAGCCATGGCCTGAATTAAAAAAAGAATACTTAGTACAAGAGAAATGTAAAGTTGTAATTCAAGTTAACGGGAAAAGAAGGGCTGAATTAGAAATCAATATTGATGCAAGTGAAGATGATGTAAAAGATAATATGAAAAATATTAAAAGTGTAAAAGATATTCTCAAAGACGGAGAAATCATAAAAACTATTTTTGTACCAAATAAAATTTTAAATATTGTAATACGGAAATGAATAGACACGAGAGACGTAAGAATAAAGTTCAAGGAGTAGAAGATAATAACTTTATAAATAATTTAAAGAAAGCCATTGAAATACATCAAGACAAAAATTTTATCTTAGCTGAAAAGAGTTATAGAAAATTAATTAAGACCCATCCAAAAAGCTACGAACTTAATCGCCACTTAGGAATTCTTTATCAAGATACGGGTAATTTAGAAAAGTCATTCGATTTCTTTGTAAAAAGCTTGAAAACAAAGCCAGATGGATTTGAAGCTTTTAATAATATGGGTACAAGTTACGTACTGGGAAAAGATTATAAGCTCGCAATTCAATGTTTTAGCAGATGTCTAGAGATTAATAATAATTACGCACCTGCTGTAAGCAATCTAGCAAATTTATATAACAGACGTGGCGATGGAGATAATTCTCTTAAATATTCAAAGAAATTAAAAGAACTGCTTCCAGATGATCCTGAAACAACCAACACTTATGCCAAAGCTTTAATTCTTAATCATAATTTAGAACAAGCCATTTTACTAATTAGTGATTTAGTAAAAAAATATCCAGAAAATGATGATTTTATTATTAATCTTGCAACAGCTTATAGAGAAAGTGGAGAGATTGAAAAAACTAAGCAGATCGTAAATGAAAGATTTAAAATTCTGTTTAAAAGAGTAAAGAGTGGTGACCGTGTTCAGAATCTGAATTTGTATTTTTCACAATTTGCGTCTGATAGAGAAAATCTTTTAACTGAAGAAGAGATAAAGTATTTCAAAAATAAGTTATATAGCGAAGAATTGTATGTTGATAATAAAATCATTTTAGCAAAGGCTTTTTTTGAATACTATCGGAATACAAAACAATACGCTCTTTCATATGAGTACTTATCATTAATGAATAAACTTGCATTTGGGATTGACGAATTTGATTTAAAAAAAGAAGAAGCATTTTTCAAAAAACTGGGTGAGGATGTGAAGTATCCAAAATTAAAAATGGGTAAAAGCAGTGTTATACCAATTTTTGTTTGTGGTATGCCTAGGTCTGGAACAACACTATGTGAACAAATACTGTCTGCTCACTCAAATGTCTACGGCGCTGGTGAGCTTAGATATCTAATGCAATTAACAAATATAGAAAATAGTGGTCATACTGATGAAAAAGATCTTGAAGAGTATTTTGAAAACATTAGGGACAGTAATTTTTTATTACAAATAAGAAACGATTATTTAAAAATGTTACAAGGTTTAAATCCGAATAAACATGGATATGTATGTGATAAGATGCCCCACAATTTTTTAATGATTGACCTAATTCGAAATATTCTACCTGAAGCAAAAATAATATATTGCAAAAGAAGTCCTTTGGACAACTGTTTTTCTCTTCTTACGCAGAGATTCGTAGAGAGTCGGCACCAATATTGTTATGACCAAAAAACTCTCGCTGAGTATTATTTGCTACACGAAGATTTAATGAAAGTATGGCTAAATAAATATAAAAATGAGATATTCGTTCTAGACAATGAGAATTTAGTAGATAATCAAAAAAAAGTAACTGAAGATTTGCTTAATTTTTGTAACCTAAAATGGGAAAATGCATGCATGGAGTTTTATAAATCAAAGAGGCAAGTTAGAACTGCAAGCCTAGAGCAAGTTAGACAACCAATAAATAAAAATTCAATCGGAGCTTGGCAAAATTATAAAGACAATTTGCATGAAATGCTTAAAGTTCTTGAGAGCCATGATTAAAACAATAGTACAAATCTTATTTCTTATTATTTTATTTTCATTGTATGGATGTGGTTTCAAGCCAATATATAAAATAAGTGACAAGAATATTAACATCCAGGACTATTCTGTTGAAGTAATAAACAGTCCATCAAGGGAAATCCTTCAAGAGATAAGTGAATCTTTGATATCAAATACCGATAGTAATCATCAAGTTTTAATTAAGGTTGAGGAAAATATGACGCCGCTCATTATAAATACAAATGGCACCATTTCAAAATACCGTATTGAAATTGTTATAGATTATTCACTTGTAAACATTGATGCTGATAAGATCTTGGTGTCAGATACAGTCAGAGGATTTTCACAATATAATGTAGTTACTTCTGAGATTGAAAATGAAGAAACAAAAAAACAAATGAATAAAATTGCAACAGACAAGGCCTTACAAATGATGACGTCAAGACTTCAGAGCTATTTGTCTAAAAGTTAATGATTATAAAAAGTCATCAAATAAAAAATATAATTCATAAAAATCATAAATTTTTTGTATTTCTAATTTATGGACCAAACGAAGGATTAATAAGGGAGACCATAATAAATATAAAACAAGAATACTCTAGCTTTGGCAATTATGATGAAATCATTATTAATGACAAAAATTTGAAAGATGACAAATCATTTCTTCATAATTCAATATTTACAAATTCTTTATTTTTTGAAAACAAGATTATTCTGATAGAAAACCTAAAAGATTCAAATTGGAGTGAAGTCGAAGATATTATTAATCGTACTCCTGACAATACAGCTATTTTACTTAAAAATGATAATTTAACAAAAAGTTCAAAAATCAGAAAGTTTTTTGAGACAAGTCAAATATGTTTTAGCGTTGCGTGCTATGAAGACGATACAAGGGACGTTATGAGAAATATTGATAAATTTATGCTGGAAAATAAAATAAATATAAACAGAGATGTTAAAAATTTTCTTCTAAATTCATTGAGTAGTGACCGTATGATAAGCAATCAAGAACTTGAAAAAATTGCAATTCTATATTCTGGGTCAGAAAATAAAATTGATTTGGAGAGTATAAAGGAAATTTTTAACGACTCTAGCTCAAATAATTTAGGAATAATGAATAAGTTTGTAATGTTTGGAAATACCGAAAAAAGCTCTAAGCTGATCAATAGATTACTTTTGGAGGGTACTAGTCCTATTTCAATTATTAGAAGCATTACAAACTATTTGATTAGAATTAAAAATACACAGGTAGAAATGAAAAAAGGAAGCAGGTTTGAAGAAGCAATTAAAATATTAAGACCACCTGTTTTCTGGAAAGAAAAAGATGATTTTCAAAAACATTGTGCCAATTGGTCAAGCAGTAATGTTGATTATAGCTTGTCTAACTTAATGGATACTGAAGTTGAATGTAAATTAAATAGCAAACTTGCAAAGCTGCACTGCGAGAAATCAATAGCAAAAATTGCCCTGATAGGAAAAAAAGCTTTTAGAGCTTAACTTTTTAATTTTTTTGTTACTAATTCAAGTTGATCTAAGTTTTTATACTCGATTTTAAGGGAACCTCCTTTTGTTCCTTTATGATCTATACTAACATTCAGACCTAATTGCGAAGTTAAAATATTCTCTAAATCAATTGTATCTGGATCTTTCAATTTTACTTTCTTAACTGGTGAATGATTTGATTTCACTAATTTTTCAGCATCTCTTACACTCAGATTTTCTTTCACGATCTTATCAGCTAATTTTTCTGGAAATGCACTGTTCATAATTGCGCGTGCGTGGCCTGATGAGATTTTTCCCTCTGAGATCATATCTTGAATCGACTGAGGCAGGCCAAGTAGTCTGATTATATTTGCAATATGACTTCTGCTTTTACCAACAATTTCTGCAAGTGCTTCTTGTGTGTGACCGTGGTTTTCAATTAATCTTTTATATCCAGCGGCTTCTTCAATTGGTGATAGATCAGAACGTTGCACGTTTTCAATGATTGCTATTTCTAAAGCTTCTACATCATCTAGTTTTCTTACAACTGCAGGAACTTCGTGGAGTTGTGCAATTTGCGCCGCTCGCCATCTTCTCTCACCTGCAATAATTTCATATGTTC
>MDSW01024772.1_pt1 | contig 10441 bp, 8 predicted proteins | sample 811171 | NCBI WGS metagenome assembly MDSW01 (sample SAMN05326641, study PRJNA326480) | marine metagenome | isolation source: seawater | place: Atlantic Ocean: North West | collected 2012 | reverse complement strand
TATATTGTAATATGCATCGCTTACCTGAAAATCATGATTGTAGTTTTAATTTTACTATTGACAAAGAATCATTTATACAAAGTAATCTATGTATCAGATCTAAAATAGAATGTATAACTACCAGTTAGAACGGGATTTTTTAACATTAATTTTAGGACCTCGTCTATTTGCTGAATTAGGATTATATGGTTCTTCCTCATCATCTGAATCTAAACCCTTAGAAGCTTCCCAAAATTCTTTTGACCCCAATTTAAAATCATTATGAGGTTCTGCTTTATACCAAAAAATTTGGTCTACTAATTTATTAGATTTTGCATTATTATTAATGACCAAACACTCAAAATTTTCAGTACATTGATCCATAACTTGGCTAAAACTTTCAAAAGTCGGAAACATTCCTGCATAATTCTCCCATATTCTTTTTCTATTTGTAATGTAAGGTTCTCTCAAAATAAAAACATAATCAATATTAGTTCTTAAATTAGGCGGTATACCTAATGGATATTGCATAGTTATTATTAACATAATTTTCCAGTGTCGTCCATTCATAAAAAGTAAACGCATCATTTTATCTTTAGTCCAAGATGAATCAAATAAACAATCATCTAAAATACAAAATGTTCTAGGATCAATAGTAGTTTTTTTATAATGTTCTAATTCTTTTTTCACTTGTTTTAAAACTGATTTTTGTCTTTTTAAAATATTTTCAATGATAGCAGTATTATACTCATCATGAATAAATAATTTAGGGACATGACTTCCGTAAAATCCATTGCCGGCCTCTGTTCCTGATATAACTGTCCCAATTGGAATGTCCTGATGATGAAATAATAAATCTCTGACAAGGTAACTTTTACCTGTATCACGTCTTCCAATTAATACAATAACAGGTCCTTTGTTTTCATCAGGTTTAAAAGTAATTTGACTCATAGTAAATTTTTTTAATTCTAATGTCATTTATTATTAATAGGATTAAATATTTAAATAATTATATTTTTATCGCATTTAATAAGTTATATTTTAATAATATTAATATTTAACAGAATTATGAACTTAAACTATAAAAAATATGACAATACTTTATTATTTAAAAATTTAGAAAATTCAACTTTATTAAATATAGAAAAAACACAAAATTATATACCATTATATAAAAAATTTTTTGAACTTAATGAAAATAATTATAATAGTATTAATTTAAATAATTATTATTCATTAAAAAATATTTCTAATAAAATAACTGATAATATTTATGATGGTATTATAACAAATGAGAATTCTGTTGAATATAAAAAAAAAATTTTTTTTAAATTTTCTCCCATAATAGATCCTATTAAATTTATCACAAACAACTATGATTTATCACATACAGAACTATTAAATCTTCCTCAATATAATACTAATACTAATACGTGTGAAAGTATGTATAATTTTAATAATAGTGCTTATATCGATAGTTTTTTTTATTATTTATCTAGTCAATTATTTCATAATTATAATTTTATGAATGGAATTGATTTTTATGGTTCTTTTTTAGGAATTAAAAATAATTTTTATTTTAATATTGCAGATGATATAGAAAATTTACATGAATCTGAATTATTTCATAAAAATAATAATGTTATATTTGAAATAACCAATGAATATTATACTAATCTTAGTAATTATGATACGAGAAATTATAAAAAACCATTAACTATAGCTAACGTTATTAATGATAAAAACATATTAAATTTATCAGATATATCAAATATATCAGATATAAATAATTTATTTATAAATAATAATGATTTATCAAAAAATATTTTTACACCTAATATTTTATACGAAAATAATATTACTGATTTAAAAAAATCTAATAAAACAGATGAAAGTGGTTCCTCTTGCTCTTCAAGAACATCTAATACAAATAATTCTGATGTTGATTCTGATTCTGGTTCTGATTCTGATTCTGAATCTCAGGCTAATTCAGATAAATCATCATTATCTAATTCTACAATGTCTGAAGACGAAATATTTATTAATTTATTTAAATTTCCTATTCAAATAATTGCTTTGGAAAAATGTGAAAATACTTTAGATTCGCTATTTAATGATAAAAATATAACAGAGGATGAATTATCTGGCATTATCACTCAAATATTATTAATATTAATTACATATCAAAAACTTTTTAATTTTACTCATAATGATTTACATTCAAATAATATAATGTATATAGAAACCGAAAAGCAGTTTCTATACTATAAATATAATACTAAATACTATAAAATACCCACATTTGGTAAAATATTTAAAATAATAGATTTTGGCAGAGCAATTTATAAATATAAAGGAAATTTATTATGTAGTGATAGTTATGATTTTAAAGGTGATGCTGCTACATTATATAATTTTGAACCTTACTTTAATAATAATAAACCACGTCTTGAACCAAATTATAGTTTTGATTTATGTAGATTAGGATGCTCTTTATATGATTATTTTATTGATGATTTAGAAGATATTAATAAGATTACCTCTCCTATTATTAAAATAATAATTAATTGGTGTTATGATGATAAAAAAAGAAATATTTTATATAAAAATAATGGAACAGAGAGATATCCTGATTTTAAATTATATAAAATGATTGCAAGAACAGTTACAAAACATACGCCAGATAATGTAATAAAAAATGAATTCTTTAATCAATATGTTACATCAAAAAAAAAAATAAATAAAAAAACGAAAATCTTTAATATTGATGATACACAAATACAATAAATACAATAAATTTTTTTTTTGTATTTATTTACTTAAAAACCAGGTTTTTCAGTAAAAGCACCTGGTTCTGTTTTTATTATTTCAGGATTTATTTGTTCAACTACATATAAACCTATAAATGAACTCAAGTATACAATTATAGAGTCCTTTATTAAATGTTTTATAGATTGTTCATTGTTTTTTAAAATTATTTTTGTTTCTATAAATTTTATAATTATAAAACTTAATGAAATTAGTAAACTATACGTAAAAATATTTTCCATATTATATTATTACTATAAATTTCACTTTATAATTATTACGCATTATGTTAATACTTCTATATCATTTAATACTAATTCATTTAATTTCATATCTTCTTTATCATTTAAATTGTGTATGTCTGTTATATCTAAATTAACATTATCTCCTATGTTTAATATTTCATCATCTTCATCTTCATCTTCATCTTCATCTTCATAATAATCATTATTTCTTTCATTTTCTTTTTTTTCTAAAAAATCTATATTCTTAGGAGCATTTAAATTTTCTTCATTTCCCATTATATCAACAGAATTATCAATATCAGAAAATGATAATTGTTCATTAATATTAGAAGTTTGATTATTATTATCTGTATCTATAGTTATATTATTATCTAATTTTTGTATACTATTTATTTCATTATTATTTACTTTATCTATTACTATATTATCATGTAATATTTGTTTATCATCTAAACTTGAAATATTGTCAGTTAATTCATTGTTTTCGGTAGCGGTAGTGGGATTGATTTCAGTTGAATTACCGATTTCAGAAGCAATATTATCTTTTTCATTCGATTCATCATTTGTATTAATTATTTCTTCTTTTATCTCTACATCCTGTTCTTCTGTTTCATCCATATATGCTCTTAATAATATTTCAACAGGTATAGTATCCCTTATACTTTCTAATATACATTCTTTTATGATAGTTTCTAACTCTCTGTTATTTTTTTGAATAGATAAAGGTGTTGTATTTTTTTCAAACAAATATATGTTTGTATAAACTTTTCTTGCACTGAATATATAAATTTTATGAATAAAATCATTTACAGATGGAATGTCTATATCAATTTTCTTTTGTTTTGTTCCTACACGTATGCAAGATAATGCTTTTAGTTGTATTATATGAACACATGTTATTAAATCTTCTAAATATCCACAATTACTAGTTTCTTGAATTCTTTTTTTTTCATCATCTATCATATTTGAATTCCAATTAGGTATTCTACCTAAAAATGTTTGAAATGTCATTAAATATTTTTCTTCTTCATTATTATTATTACAAAGTGTGATTGCTTCGTTAAATATAGAATTTAAACCTTCTATTATACAAGGTGTTAATATATTTACTAATCTTGCACACCATTCATTTTTGGATTCATTTAAACTTGTAATAGAATAATCGTCCATTTACATAAAAGCAATATTTTCTAAATTAATATTAGAACGAAATATTATATTTAATATAATAAATATTAATAAATTTTCATTTCTAATCTCGCTTTTTATATTATTAATTAAAATTAAAAGCATATATTTTTTTTTATTGCACATTTTTAATTTTTCTAAATAATCAATTATATCTAAACCACTATAACCTTTTTCATATAAAACCTTTGATAATTCTAATAAATTTTTATTATTTGTTATACTTGTTTTATTTATAATTGTTTTTAATTTAGTTTTTTTATTCGTATTTAATTTATTATATGAATTTGAATATGAATTTTTATTTAAATTATATTTATGTAAATTTTCTTGTTTTTTATTTATAAAAGGTAATGGTACATACATATCACAAAATCTAGATAATATTGGTTTTAATAATTTATAACGGTCTTCTACTATTATAAAAAAACGTGTAGTGTGATTAAATACCTCTATACTGCGTCTCAATGCAGATTGAGCATCAATAGTTAATTTGTCGGCGTTTAATAGAATAATAGATTTAAATATATTAGAATTAATATAAGTTTTTGCGAAAAACTTTATATCATCTCTTACAAATTTGATACCTTTACCTTGGGCACATTCTACAACCATAACATATGATTTAATAAGTTCTTTATTATTATTATAAATTTTATTGATAAAATTATTTAATAAAGTTCTTTTACCGCTACCATTTGGTCCATAAAATAAAATATTTGGTATATTTTTATTATTTAAAAAAAAATCTAATTTAGATTCAATATTTTTATGTATTTCAATAGTCATAATAATTTATTTTAATATATATTTAAACTTAATATTATCAAATATATATTTATTTTTAAGCCACACTTTGAAGACTTTGTGTATAAGGATTTTTTTTAAACGCCGATAATATATCTTCGTTAATACGTTGAGAATACAAAGAATTGTCGTAATATTGGGTTCCTCCTATTTTACCATGTGTTTCTTTTGAAGGTAAAATATTTGGACCATTACTTGGAACAAACATTCTGTTATTATTTCTATCATTATCGTATCTTTTTACTGATATATTTTCTGTATTATTAAACATTTGCATATTACCTTGATTAGTATGGCTTTGATGTGTTTTTTTATTATTATTGCGTTGTCCATAAGCAGAATTATATGTTTGATTCGCTTTATAACTAGATGGTCCAGCATTACCCAAATATTCTAACGATGTTGTATCTCTTTGAACTGTAACAGGTTGTTGTTGTGATACTATATAAGCATCTGAACCTTGATTTTGAACATTTAAATATTTCCCCTCTGCTAAATTTTCTGTCATCTCTCTAATTGTAGTTTTTGTGCGATCAGCAGGATTAAAAACTTTGGCATTTGAAACGGTTGTTCCTGCATTACCATTAATACGTAAATTACCTATAACATTTTCTTTTCTCGAAGGTCTTAAAACATCTAACAAGGGAGCTATAACAGCCGTAACTGCTCCTCCAATTGGTCTAAATTCGTCTGGTTGTTTGGTTGAACTTCTATTTGTGGGTAATGGTTTATAACCAGAAACACCATAATTATTTGGATTCGCATTAAATTGTCCCTTTGCTGTAGCATTAGTTATTCCAGTAGAAGCCAGTTGTATCTTTGTTGAAGGTCTATATTCACTTTTTCTGTAAATAGACTGTTCTCCATTTGCTTTTACACCGTAATATTCAGCGGTAGTTTCATTTCTGTTTCCGTCCGGCAATAATTCTATTCCACGAGCAGTTGGTGCTTTTTCAATACCAGTTGTTGTCATTAAACGTTCTGGACCTAATGCATAATATGTATCTGGGGTATATTTTTCTACTTTACCCTGTGTTAATCTATTACCAGATGATTTATTTAAAAAACTTGCCGGTCCTTGATGACCATTTAATGCAAAACTTTCTTTTGGATTATTTTTAGTTCTTAGTTCATCAACATTTTTAGGACCCCACATCTCTCTTGCTTCCATTCCTGAATTAAAACCATTACCACTTTCTTTAGAACTACCTTTTCCTAAACCAGGTGCAACACGTTCCTCTTCCCAGGGTTTAATATTCGCCATTTTCATACTAGGATTTACCCTTGATTGTAAAAAATCATTCATATTAGGCATACCATGTGAATGTTGCATATTATTTTGAGGTTTAAACAACGGCGCCTGTTCTTGTTTTTTAGTTATTTGTGAACCTGCACCCTGCATATTATCTAATCTGGTTTCTGCAATATCTGATGAGACACTAGCACCATTTGTTTTTGATCCAAAAAATGGTGCCATATTATTATGTTCAAAATTATTATTATCGATTGGTTCTCCCGTTAAAGACATGTGAACTTTTTTATTTGAACCTACACTTTCTTCTGGATTATTTTCTAAAACTTTTTTAGTTATATTATAATCAAAATATTTATCGGTAGATTGATTTGCATTTGGATAATTATTTACATTGTCTGTTAAACTTTTATTATTTACAATAGGATAGTTTACTGGTATATTTGATTCTTTATTTGTAAATTTTTCTATTGTTTCTTCATTTTCTTCATCAGCATTTTTATTGTGATTTGAAATTATATAAAAACCTCCTAATGCTATAAGTGGTATTGCTAATTGTGCCATTATATATACTTTATGATATAATATTTATAAAAATTATATTTATAAAAATTATATTTATAAAAATTATATTTAAATCTTTAAATAAAACTTTTAAACTTTTAAACTATAATAATCTTTTTCTAAAATTCTTGTACTTAGATTATTTTGAAATGGAACACACGTATTTTTTTGAGGATCTAGTGGTAAAAACCACCAATTAACTTGTTCTAAATCTTTTGTAGTCCATGCTGGATGTGTTGCTCTTGATTGATCTGTAAATGCTGTTTTATTAGGATAATTTATTTTATTACCTTTTGTTGCTTTAGATTTGAATTCATTTATATTTATATTATCGCGGTTTAATTTTCTTGTTAAACCTCTTAAATCACTTTCTAAATTAATACTATTTGTCATTAAGTTTGATCCCCATTTATCCATTCTCATATATGGGTCTTCCATAAAACATGGTTTGCTTCCAGTTCCAGGAACATTTAAAATGTGCCTTCCTGGATCTGTCGATTGTTGAATATTTTTTTTAATTCTACAAGGTTCATCATATAATCGTGTAAAAGACATATATATATATATATAATTAATTATAATTAAATTATCCATACAATAATTCGCACTTTCTTTTTTATGATGTATCTAAATATATATTAACGACTTTTCTGTATATATAGTTATCTTGATGAAAATACATAATAAATATTATGAACTTTCTAATTTTATAAAAAAAAAATAACAATATTATAAATGTGATAATCCTTCTTATACTATTGATTCGTTTAATGTAACTTTTTTAAATACAAAATTTTATACTGTTCTAAAACAAAACGTCAAACTATATTTTTACTAAAAACACTACAAAAAGCTGTCCGGATAATCGTATCCACGACACGTCCGCTCTATATTAAAACGGATACAACACGGCCAATTATCATGATACCACAGAAGCGCTTCTTCGTATTGGTTATCCATTCTATTATTTGGAGTAAGATTATATTTTAAAAATCATTTCAATTTTTATAAAATATTTTGAATTACGATGGTGGTGACAACATCAAGTTTCTTATACAAAAAGGTCATTCGCTGTTATGAGCAAGATATTCCGTAATTATTTATTATTTATTTGGCAGGTATAGGCATTTTTTTTACGATTAGATTCCTAGATGCGTTCTTATCATCGAGATTTCGGTTATTAATTCTTCGTTCTTTGATTTTAGTTGTGTGTTCTCTGTTTTTATTAATTCTATATCATTGTTGAGTTTCTGGTTTTCTTGAGATAAATCTTTCACTGCTTGTATCACAACGCAAAATATATTATTATAATTTATTGATAATGGTCTTTGTCTTCCATCTTTATCAGTTTCTTTGCCACTTACACAAAATGATAATTCGGGAATTTCTTTTACATCTTGAGCGATTAAACCTATTTCTTCTATATAATCCCATAATCGGTAACCCGAATCATCTATTTCATTCTTAATACTATTCCATGACGAATCACTTGGCATCCAGAGTTTCCCTTCGTTTTGATTAATTAGTTTTTCGTATTTCATAGGTTTAATTTTATTAATTAATGATAGTGAATCAGATATTTCAGTTTCATTAAACTTTATTCTGTCGTCGCTGAGAATGTTAATATAAGATTGATAATATATCTCATCATCTTCATCAAATAAATCATCTATAATATCTTCACGTTCATAATTCATTATTATTTCACGCTTTGTCTTATCTAAATTAATTCCTTTATTTATTGAATCATTGATTATATCATTAATTTGAATCTGTATTCTATTTTGTATAAGTAATTTTATTTCTTCTTCAGAATTTACAAATATTATATCCATACATTTCGTAAATAATGGATCTATATCAACGTTAATTTCAGATGTTCCATTCTCATTTTCAGAATAATTTCTTTTTGTTTGGAAAATAGCTTCAGGTGACACTTCGTAATCCAATAACAATGTTGATAATGTTTTACGATGTGTATTTTCTTCTATACATTCTTTAATATGTGCGTTTTGTAGTTCCTTACATTTGCTATTACAACGAGATATAATCATATTTTCTATCCAATCATCTGGATCCTTACAAAGTATTTTCATCGTCTTTGTAGCAATATCATTTAGTTTTACTACTAATAATGAAGTTTGGTCAGTTTTCTTCACATGTGTAATTTCGCAAACTATGTTCGCCATATATAATACATATTTTTTAAAATAATGATTAATACTAAATATCTCTGATTTTAGATGTAGTGTAATTGGGTTATATTACTATGAAAATAGGTATACGGCAGTTATTGTGCTATGCAGTTGGGATGTGCCGAATATAGAATGATTAATATTTCCACTCTGCTTCTTAATTTGCACGTAGTCACCAACACTGAGGTATATTATAACTTGAGTACTGAAACCCAGAAAAGTCCCACTACTACTAGTGTGTCCAGCAGCCCAATCAAATGCATTTCCGTTCAGAAGCCATCTGGTGTTAGGCGATGTCCTGTTTTGATCTCCTAAACCGGTATAAGTAAAAAGATAATACCCAGGATATCCGGAGGGAGCTGTAAATCTACTAATACCATTAACTGCATGTAAAAAAACACTCTGGTTGTAGTTTACAACATTAAAATTGATAACTTCGTTAGTTCCGGTTACATCCCCCGCACTCCGACCAGCGAGAACAATCGGAGCGTTTACCAACTCTACAGCACCGTTAAATGAAACATCGCTCAAAAAATTTATATTATTACCTAAAAATGCTCCTATGTTGTTAAACGAAGCGTCTTGTCCACTACCTCCACCTCCACCTCCACCTTCAAATAAGTTTCCATTTTGATATATATTTCCTGCTAAGCTTATATCACTTGGACAGTTCAATCGCATTTTTCCCGCGCTATTGTCAAAGTATATTTGGTCTATCGCGTCTTCACATCCTGAAATACCGAAATACATTTTACCACCGGATGCTTTTGCTTTGTAACCGATTGCAACTGATCCTTCGCCTGATGCGGTATTATTATACCCGAACGCACTTGAGTGACTGCCGGACACGATATTAGCATACCCGAACGCACTTGAGTGAGTGCCGGACACGTCATTATGATACCCGAACGCATTTGAATAATTGCCGGATGCGTCATTAAGATACCCGACCGCATTTGATTGAATGCCGGATGTGGAATTATAAAACCCGAACGCACTTGAACTTCTGTCGGATGCGGTATTATTATACCCGACCGCACTTGAATATTTGCCGGATGCGGTATTATCATACCCGAACGCACTTGATCGAATGCCAGACGCGTCATTACTACACCCGAACGCACTTGAATTTATGCCGGATGCGGTATTACTATACCCGAACGCGCTTGAAGAAATGTCGGACGCGGTATTATTATACCCGAACGCACTTGATCTTTCGCCGGATGCGTCATTCCATCGCCCGAACGCACTTGAATAATCGCCGGACGCGTCATTATTATACCCGACCGCAACCGATCTTTCGCCGTACACGTTATTAGAATACCCGAACGCACTTGAATAAGAGGCGTCCGCGGTATTATTATTCCCGTACGCACTTGATAATACCCCTGACGCGATATTAT
>MDSW01049774.1_pt1 | contig 10442 bp, 11 predicted proteins | sample 811171 | NCBI WGS metagenome assembly MDSW01 (sample SAMN05326641, study PRJNA326480) | marine metagenome | isolation source: seawater | place: Atlantic Ocean: North West | collected 2012 | reverse complement strand
TATTAGGATATGATAATGTTTTATAATTTTTTAATCTCTCCATTAATGGTTCATCACTGCTTTTCAATAATGGAACGTCAATTATTGATATAACACTATCAACCCATGTTAATTTTTCAATTTTTGATTTAAGTAATTGAATATTTATTATTGTATCTTCGTCAGTAAAACTTGATAAAGGTGAATAAGTTAGAAAAAGAAAATCTTTAGAACCATACCTATTATTTATTTCCCTTAGGTATTTTAAATCTTTATCACCTTCTAAAAGCAGCGCATCAGATGATGCATCTAAATTAAAATTTTTGCTAAAATATAAAGAAGAAATTATAACTATTGATATAAGCAATAAAGTTAACTTGTGGAAATCTGTAACTAATTTATTATAAAGTTTAAAAAACATCTATAAATGAATGATATATCTTAAAACAGAAAAAATTGAAAAAATATAATTTAATTTATGATTTTAAATCTTTAAATTTTGTGTACATTCCTTCAAATTCTACTTGAATATTTCCTGTCGGCCCATGCCTCTGCTTTCCTATAAGTATTTCAGCTAATCCTGCTATATCATTCATTTTTGATTGCCATTCTGCGTGTTCAATAGATCCAAGTTTAGGCTGTTTTTTCTCCTCATAATATTCCTCTCTAAAAACAAATAAAACTACATCAGCATCTTGCTCGATAGAACCCGACTCCCTTAAATCAGCTAATTGAGGTTTTTTGTCATCTCTTTGTTCAACTGCTCTAGAAAGCTGAGAAAGTGCTAAAACTGGCACACTTAATTCTTTTGCTAAAGCTTTTAAACCTTGTGTAATTTCCGAAATCTCTTGTACTCTTCCATCATTTCTTTTTGAACTTGTTCTCATTAATTGAATATAATCAACAACTATTAAACTCAAACCAAAAAGCCTTTTTATTCTTCTTGCTCTATTACTTAACGTTGAAATAGTTATTGCTGGTGTTTCATCTATGTAAAGAGGGAGATCATAAATATCTCTAGATGTTTCAATATATCTTCCTAGTTCTTCTTCAGTAGCTTTACCTCTTCTAATATCGTTAGATTTTATTCTAGATTGTTCTGATAAGATTCTTGTTGAAAGTTGCTCCGATGACATTTCTAAGGAAAAAAAAGCTACAGATGATTTTTTATCTTTTAATTGAATATTTTTTGCAGCGTAATAAGCGATGTTAGTGGCCAAAGCCGTTTTACCCATTGAAGGTCTACCCGCAATTATTACTAGATCAGATTTATGCAATCCACCTAACTTTTCATCCAAGTCAGTAAGACCTGTAGGCACACCAACTATACCTTGATCATTTTTCATGGCTTGTTCTGCCATACTAACTGACTGATCTAAGGCCAAATTAAATTTCATAAATGATTGAGAAAAGGATCCTCTTTCAGCTAAATCAAACAGTAATTTTTCTGCATCTTCTATAATTAAATCTGAAGACTTGTCCTCATCATTATTGATAGTGTCATCTTTAATATGTTGTGAAATTTTAATTAATTCTCTTTTAACGAAATTTTCATGAATTATCTTTGCGTAATCTACCGCTTGTTTTACTGAAGATGAAAATCGCGTTAATTTGACTAAATATTCTACTCCTCCTACGTCTTCTAATCCTTGATTTTTTTCTAAATAATTTTTTAAAGTAATTGGGTTTGCAATCATTCCTTTGTTATTAAGGCTTTCAATTACCTCGTATATTTTTATATGAATAGGATCATAAAATTTTTGAGAATTAATAATACTTGCTATTTCGTCAATTATATCATTATTGACTAGCACTGACCCCAAGACGTTCTGTTCGGCCTCAATATTAGATGGTATGTCCTGAGATTTACTTAAATTTTTATCTATATTCAATTTTTCCATATGAACATAATAGTTAATAAATAAAGCCTTTTAAACTTTAAGTTACACACCCTTTTTACTACCTGTGGAAAAATTATTTATTTTGAATTTTATCTATTTTTTCTATGATTACGGATATTTTGGTTTGAACTTCAGAATGTAAATTAATATTTATCTCAAATATTCCAAGTTTGTTGATTTCTTTTTTGATAGTAATTTCAGATGGACCTACTTCAGCTTTTAATTCATCATAAATTATTTTGGATATTTCCTTCGGTTTTATTGAAGCATATAAGTCACCATTTTCTTTAACAGGTTTATAAATTTTTATCTTTTTATTTTTTATATTGTTAGCTTTTTCAATAAATTTATTTTTTATTTCAGTATTTTTCTTTGTTAACTCTGTTTTATTCTTGTTAACTAAATCAATATTTTCCTTATTAGCTCTTAATGCTTTATTTTTTCTTAACAAAAAGTTTCTTGCATAGCCATTTTTTACTTCAACTAAGTCACCTATTTTCCCTAATTTACTAATATTTTCTAATAAGATTACTTGCATGACAAATTAAAGTATTCCTAAAGTTTTAGCTTTTTTAATTTCTCTTGCTAATTTTTTTTGTTTACCTAATGATACATTACTAATCTTAGATGTAATTATCTTGTTAGTTTCAGTAATATATTTTTGAAGTAATGCTATATTTTTGTAATCTATTATTGGTGCGTTTTTTACTGAAAAGGGACACTTTCTAGAAAATCTCATATCACTTTTTTGAAACAAACTTAGTTTGTTTAATGAGTTTTTTGAGTTTTTAAAATTATTTTTTCTTTTTTTCATTAATTTTTATTTTTTGTAAAATATTCTGTTTTTAAATCGAGTTTTTTATATTTAACAGTCAGATACCTTACTATGTTATTATCTAATTTGGTTTTAGATTTTATTTCATTTAAAGTACTAAAGTCGCCTTCTAATTTGTAGTGAAGAAAATAGCCTTTTGTAAAGTTCTTAATTTTTCTTTTAAAATTTAACAAACCCCATTTTTCTATTTTGATTACTTTACCAGAATTTTTGTTAATAAGGTCTTCATACTTCTTTTCAATAGCATCAACATCCTTTTGTGAAAGATTTTGCTTAGCAACCAATGTATGTTCGTAGAAATTCATAAAAAAAAGTATTAATATTTAGCGGGTTTTATACTATTATAAAAAAGGCATTTCAAGATTTATTATAAGCATGTATATCAACTAAAATGAAAGCAATTATATTTCCAGGACAAGGATCTCAAAAAGCAGGTATGGCTACAGAGTTTGAAAGTAATTTTCAAATAGTAAAAGAAATATTTGCAAGAGCTGATGAAGCTCTTAAATTCAATCTTTCAAAAATTATTTTAAGTGGATCAGACGATGAACTTAAAAAAACTGAGATTACTCAACCAGCTATTTTGGTAACTAGTTTTGCTATATTTAGTGTTTTAAAAAAAGAATTTGGGTTTAATATTGATAAAATAGATTTTGTGGCTGGCCATTCTTTGGGAGAATACAGCGCTCTAGTGGCATCTGATTCTTTAAGTTTAGAGGATGCTGTATCCTTAGTTCATGAAAGAGGAAAATTGATGCAAGCAGCAGTTCCTTTAGGGCAGGGAGCAATGCTTGCAGTAATGGGTTTGGATATCAAGGAGTTAAATTTATTGTTAAAAAATTTTGACACTAAAAAAGGAATTTGTGAAATTGCAAATGATAATTCATCTGGGCAAATAATTTTAAGTGGTAATAAAGAGGCTCTAATAGATTTAAGCAATACTCTAAAGGCTGAGAAGAAAAGGTGTATTTTTTTACCTGTGAGTGCTCCTTTTCATTGTTCTTTAATGAAGCCAGCCGCAGATCGTATGAAAACATTTTTACAAAAAACTAATTTCAAAAATCCAAGTTTACAATTAATATGCAACGTCACAGCTCTACCTCTGCAAAAAGATAGTGATATAAAAGATTTATTGTATAAACAAATATTTTCTCAAGTAAGATGGAGGCAAAGTATAGAATATATGATAAATAAAGGCGTAAATGATTTCATTGAAATTGGGCCTGGAAAAGTATTAAGTGGACTAGTAAAAAGAACAAGTGATAAAGTATTAACCAAACATATAAATAAAATTGATGATATAAAAGATTTAAAATGATTAGTCTAAAAAATAAAAAAGTTTTAATTACTGGCGCTACGGGAGGAATAGGAGGGGCAATAGTAAAAAAATTTTTGTCATTAAGCGCTGAAGTATTAGGCACCGGCACTAATTCTGAAAAACTTAAAAAACTTCAATCTGATTTTGGTAAAATTAAAGTTAAAAAATTTGATATATCAGATCATTCCTCTATAGAAAAATTTATTGAAGAAGCTTCAGAGGAACTTGGTGGACTGGATATCCTTATTAATAATGCAGGTATTAACAGAGATAACCTCTCTCTTAGGATGAAAGACGATGAATGGCAAAAAGTTATTGATGTAAATTTGAGCTCAACCTTTTTATTATCCAAATATGCAATAAAAAAAATGCTAAAAAGTAACTTTGGTAGAGTAATTAATATCACATCTATAGTAGGTCATACTGGTAATATTGGTCAGTCGAATTATGCAGCTTCTAAAGCAGGGATAATTGGTATGTCAAAAAGTTTATCCATTGAATATGCAAAAAAAAATATAACTGTTAATTGCGTTTCACCGGGATTCATAGTTTCAGATATGACAAATAGCATTCCTGAAAAAATTAAAACAATTCTTCTAGCAAAAATACCAATGGGCAAAATGGGTTCGGGAGAGGATGTCTCAAATTGTGCAGCTTTTTTAAGTTCTGATGAAGCATCCTATATAACAGGCGAAACTATACATGTTAACGGTGGAATGTATATGGCTTGACAATTCGTATTAATAATTCTAGTAAGATTATATTAACTTAAATAAGGAAAATTCATGTCAAAAGAAATTAGCTCAAAGGTAAAAAAAATAGTTGCTGATCACCTAGGTGTCGAAGAAGAAAAAGTAGTTGACGAGGCAAGTTTTATAGACGATCTTGGCGCAGATAGTTTGGACACAGTAGAACTTGTAATGGCATTCGAAGAGGAATTCGGATCCGAAATATCTGATAGTGAGGCAGAAAAAATATTAACAGTAGGTGATGCAATAAAATTTATCGAGAGTAAATCAGCTCAATAAATTTATAAGGATTAAATTTGGGATTTAATATTGCATTATCATCACCATCTGGTGCTGGTAAAACCACAATTACAAAAAAGTTAAGTCAAAAATATCCAAATTTAAAAGTATCAATTTCTCACACAACAAGAAAACCAAGGTCTAATGAAATAGACGGTGTGGATTATTATTTTACTAATAAGGATGAATTCGAAAAATTAATAAAAAAAGATAATTTTTACGAATACGCTGAAATATTTGGTAATTATTACGGAACTTCAAAAAAATTAGTGAACAAATTACATCAACAAAACTATGATGTAGTTTTCGATATAGACTGGCAGGGGACAAAAAAATTATCAATGTATAAAGAATTAAATTTGGTAAAAATATTTATTTTACCGCCAGATAAAGATGAATTAAAAAAAAGATTACTTAAACGCAATCAAGATAACAATCAAACTGTCGAAAAAAGATTAAATCAATATGAAAATGACATTCAACATTGGTCAGATTATGATTATATTGTTATCAATAATGACTTAGAAAGTTGCTTTAATCAAATTGAAAAAATTATAAAGAAACAAAAAAAAGAAAAAATGCTTTTCATCTAATCTTTTCATAATATCCTGCGATACTATAAAATTGATCTTCATTTAATTTCTCGGCTCGTAAAGACAAATTAATTTTTTGTTTTTTTAAAAAATCGTCATCATTAATTCCTAGTTTTTTAAGAGCTTTGTTTATCATTTTCCTTTTATTAGAGAAAAAAATGTTAGTTACATATTCAAGAGTCTTTATAGATTTAAAATTGATATTTTTTTTTAATACCGGCTCAAATTCTATAACCATTGAATCAACCTTTGGTCTTGGAATAAAACAATTTTTTGAAACATTAAAAGATTTTAATATTTTAAATCTAGATTTTGTTATAATGGATAATCTTGAAAAATTTGAACTTCCAGGAGATGCAATAATTTTTTCACCGACTTCTTTTTGAAACATAAAAATCATTTTTTTAAATTTAGGTAACCACGGATTAAATCTTATAAATTTTAAAAGAATTTGCGTGGAAATATTATAAGGTAAGTTTCCTAATATGACAGTGTCTTTTGATATCAATTTTTTTAAGTTTATTTTTAAGATATCAGCATTTATAATTGACAATGTTTTTTCCATAACAAATTTTTTTTTTAATTCATTAGCAAAATGCTTATCCTTTTCTACACAGATTATTTTTTTTGGATTATTTTTTAGAATCTCTTTAGTCAAAGAACCTGTTCCAGGACCAATTTCAATAATATCTTTTTTATGCAATGCTGACATTAAAACTATTTTTTTTATAATATTTTTATCTATTAAAAGATTTTGTCCTAAAGATTTTTTAAGTTTCATTTATTTAATTTAGTGATAATTCTTATACAATTGTCAAGACTTCTCGGATTTGAGATATTAAGTTTCATTTTATCAATGGCGACTCCATGATCAGGAGAAATTCTTATATAAGGCAAGCCTAAAGTAATATTTATAGCATCAAATTCGTAAAGAGTTTTAAAAGGTGACAGAACCTGATCGTGATACATTCCAACAATTACATTAAATTTTTTTATATTTTTTTTCAAAAAAACTGTGTCGGGCGATAAAGGGCCTGATATATTCATTTTTTTTTTCAAAATTTTGATTGCCGGTAATATAATCTTTGTTTCTTCAGAATTCTTTTTCAATTCAAAATTATGCGGATTTAAACCTAAAACTCCTATTTTTGGTTTGATATTAAAATATTTAAAATAATAATTATTTATTGTTTTGATTTTTTTAATTATCAAATCTTTTTTTATCGATTTAGAAACATCTTTAATTTTTATATGAGTAGTTAAAGGAGAGACAGATAAATTTTTATTATAAATTAACATTGCCTCAGATTTTAGGACTTTATTTTTTTTTGCTAAATATTCAGTTATTCCAATATTGGAGTCTTTAAAAAATTTATTTTTGTTTATAGCGCAATTTATAAAGCCATATATTTTTTTTTGTTTACACAGTTTATGAGCCAGATTAAAACATTTTTTTAGATATAACGAACTGTCTTTTGATTTGACTGAAAAAGAGTTTTTAAATTTTAAAGGCACATCTAAAATATTCAAATATTTATAATACTTTTCTACTTTTTCTATGTTTGAAATTTTTTTAATTTTTTTTCTTATTTTCAAATATTTTAGTTGTGATTTAAGCAAATCAAAATTTCCTATTACTATACATTTGCTTTTTGAAGCTATAGATTTAGCTAAAATTTCACTATTAATACTATTAGGCTCGCCTAAAATTATTGCAAACTTAACCATTTATCTCAATATATGTTTTTTTTTCCAAATCTAAAAAATGAGAATTAGAAAATATATTTAACTTCTCTTGTTTTTTTTTATTAATAACATTTTGCTCAATACTTTTTACATTTATATCTTTTTGATTGGTTATTCGTTTATCATTAAGTTTTATAATAACAATATTGTTATTATTTTCTATTGGTTGCGAAATTTGTCCTTTTTCCATTTTATTAATTTGATTTGTATATAATGAAGAAATTGATTTTGAGTTAATCCATCCTATTAAACCTCCTTTTGAAGAAGTTACAGAATTACTATATAAGGCAGCTGTACGTTCAAATCCTATTTCATTAATACTTTTTTCTATATCACTCAATTTAGATTTTTGAAAAGTTTCAATAACAATTTCTGAGAGATTAAATTCAATTATTTCATTACCCTCTTTAATTTGTGCACTTACTTCAGCTTTAATATAGTCTTCATCTATATCTAACTCTTTTCTATATAAAGAATATATTAATGTATTCCATTTAAAGTTATTAATTGTTTTTTCGATAAAAAATTTATAATTAGCACCAAATTTTTTAAAATGGTCTTCCAAACTTATATTTTGTAAACCAATATTGTTTTCTAAATTTTTTATATAGTTCTCTACATCTGTTTGATTATAATTTTCAATTTTATATTTATCTATTTCTGTTTTTTTAATTAAATTTTTTTTTAAACTATCAAAAGCTATATTTTGTAAATTTTTGAAATCTTCTTTTTTTGCGGGTTTATTAGATAACGCTAAAATAGTGTTAATTTCATTAATAATATCAAAATTTGTAATAACTTGACCCCCTACTTTTGCAATTATTTTATCATTAATATTTGAATTAACTTCATTAAAACAAAATATAATAACAAAAGCTAAAACCACTAAATTTTTTATTTTCATTTTATTTAGTCAGAGTTGTTAAATCCACCAGTAGTAATTGCACCCAAAGGTGAAAAGGTAACTTTAAAAATTAAAGAGTCCTCTGGTTCTAAGTCTTTATCCCTATAGAACTCTCTCCTAAAAGCAATACCTGCCTTTAGACAATCATTAATATATTCATAACTCAAATTATAAAATTCTGCTGAATTTGTGAGCAAGTTCCTTTTAGCATCAAAAGTTATTTCTCCTTTGTTGAAATTTATACCAGCTTTAGACTGGAGGTATTTTTGATTACCAATATGTTTGCCTTCTTCTAAATAACTTATGTTGAAATTTGTTTTAGGATAAATAATATCCAAATCTATCATATTTTTATTAAAAACTTCTAAATTTTGATCTAACAAAAAGTTGTTTGAAAGCTTTATATTTTCACTAAAATTAATAGTAGTCTCTCCAATTAAATCTGACATTTTTTCATTTAGTGTTGATTTTGAGGGCATATCACGATTTTCTTCAGCATTAATAACTTGCCCTAAACTAAATTTGAATCTATCGCTTTTTACCTCTTTGTTTTTATTTAAATCACTTACTTTAAAATCAAAACCTAAACTTAAACTACTCCCAGTATCAACTTCATCGATACTATTTATTTTATTCAAACTATATAAATTTGAGTAATTTAAAGTAGTGTTATTACTTGAAATATTTCTAGAGTCTTTAGGTGAAATTTTAACTAACATTTTTGGTTTAAATACTCTTAAAGATTTATCGTCTTTAATCTTTAATAGTCCTAATTCAGTTTTAAAACCTAAAGCACCATAAAACTCTGAGACAGAACTTTCAGTTTTATAATTTTCTTGTTTTTTTGCCTCATAGTTTACATTTTTAAATAATCCTAAAAATTCATTTTCAAAACCATATTTATTTATCCAACTATTAGAGACCCAATTAAATTCATTTGAAACAACATTTATTTGGCTGTCTACTTCATAATTTTTAACCATTAACTCTGATTTAAAATCTACGATTCCATAATTATCACTAATAAAAACATTTTTTTCTAAAGCAGCCTCGGGGTAAATAAATTCATATTTGTCATTTCCTGTTTTAGAGAGATCCTCAAAGGCTGATACTTTTGTGTTAAAAAATAGATCATCTTTTTGATAATTATAATTAACTGTATTACTCAAAGTGTTATCTAAATAATCTACCAAAGATGTTTGTAGTTTGTTCACTTTTAAATGAGTTCGGTTAGAAACATGTTGGAGATTTACTTCAAAATTACTTAAAGCATTTTCCTTTTCAAAAAAAGTTTTATAAAACCTTGTAAATAAGTGAGATCGAGATCCATCAGTTTTGTTATTTGATTTTTTTTTATATCCTTCGGAGTAACCTGCATCTAAAATTAATGAAGATAAAGCGAAATCTTGCCTATATTCAGCAAGATATAATGGCTTGTTGCTAGCATGAAATTTAGGAGTAAATGTTATATCTTTATCATTTGCAATATTCCAAAAGTATGGCAATTCTAATCCAGCTCCCATGTTTGTACTATTTGTAATTGTTGGTATTAAAAAACCAGATTTTCTATCTACCGTTGGATCTGGATGTGAAAATCTTGGAAAATAAAAAATTGGAAAATCATATATTTTTAAAAGTGCATTTTCATAGTAAACAGTTTTTCTTGAGCTATTATGTTTAATTTTTTTTGCACGGAGTTCCCAAGGAGGACATTTTTCATTTTCTCTAAATTTACAATAAGTAAATACACCTTTTTGAACAGAGGTTAAATCTTTATCAATCGCAATACTATTTGCGAATATTCTTGGATTATTTCTCGGATCTTCTTTCATACTTTCATCATTAAAAAATATTTTAGCATCTGACCCAACAATTTTTTTCAACTTTTCATCAATATATAATTCATTAAATTTGTAAATATTTTCATTTTTATCTAAGAGTTCAATTTTACCCTTAGAGAAAAGTACATTTTTGATAGAATTATAATTAAACATTGATACTGAGATTTTATTTCCGTCTGGATCCAAAATTGTCGAAGGAAAATTGGACTTTATAATTTTATTTTTATTATCAAAAAGAACGTTTTTACTTTTAAAAATATATTTTTCTTTTGTTATTACTGTTGTTAAACCAAAACT
>MDSW01008885.1_pt1 | contig 10443 bp, 9 predicted proteins | sample 811171 | NCBI WGS metagenome assembly MDSW01 (sample SAMN05326641, study PRJNA326480) | marine metagenome | isolation source: seawater | place: Atlantic Ocean: North West | collected 2012 | reverse complement strand
TCAGCCTCCTCGGCTTCACGGCGCATTTGCATTTCAACGGATTCCCAGACTTCCTGTTCCTTGCGTTTTTCTTCCTGTTGCTTTTGCCATTCGATGGCTTCTTCGCTTGGACGGTCATAGCGTTTCCAAAACCATCGAGCAATCGCGATGAACAAGAGAGATACAACAAAGCCTGCCAACAACCACTGAACGAGTGGTTCCATGGCTTACAACTCCCCATCAATCGACAGCTTCGGCAACGAGTTCAGCCATTGGAGCTTCAGCACCAACAACCGTCACGAGTGGGTCATCTCCGCCAGGAAGCAATGAGATGTCCGCCTCAGCTCCCTCGGGTACGTTACGGTAAAGTGGACGAGCGATGAGGAATTTGTTTAACGAAATGAAGACGATTGCAACAACGGACCAGAACGTAAGAATGATTCCCAGTCCCTTCGGATTGGCTGGGTTCCAAACGTCCTCAGTGTTCGCAATCATGTCTCCGAAGTAAGAAAGCATGAGGACGCTGAACAAAATCGGGAATGCGAGATAAAGACACAAGTCCCACCATCGACCGACTTCGATATCGTTGTCACCTGTGTTGATGTAGTCGTCACGGAAAGCGGACACACCAATACCAAGGTATCCTTCAAAGCCAGGCGGAGCCTTGCCCAACTCGACCTCTTTCTTCCACTTGATGTAACCGTACTTCCATATTGAGAATGCAATAAACAATCCGCTGAACATCAAACCATAGCCCCAAATGTGATCTTGGACTTCGAGGAATTCGGGGAAGGCGACTCCAGCAGAGTCGAGTTTAATCCACATTATTGCGGATGGGAGACCGAAGAAGAAGATTGCAATTGAAGTGATGAGAACCGACCTTTGTCGTTCATATCCGTGATCAACAAAGTTTCGGACACACAACTCAACGGTTGATATCATCGAAGTGATGGCTGCAAACGATAACGCAAGGAAGAATCCAGCCATCATCACAAAGGCGCCAACTGCCCCACCTGGTGCCTGTGCGAAGACTTCAGGCAGTGCAAGGAATGTGATAGCTGAGGATCCATTGGTAACGGTTGCAAGAGGGTCTGCACTGACAGCAAAGATTGCAGAGAGAACAGCCAAACCAGCAATGATCGAAATGCTGTTGTTGGCAAAACCCATCGTGAACGCATTGAGAACCGTATCCTCATCTTTTCGCATGTAGACAGCATAGGTGATGGCCATGCCCATTCCTGCTGAACAGGACCACGCTGATTGGGATAATCCGTTAATCCACACCTCAGGTTCGCCAAGCATAGCAGGATCGACTGTAAACATGAACAACGCTCCGTCGAGGCTTCCATCCGAGAGATCCATCCACAACGAAAGACCAAGCGTCATAAAGAGGAGAACGAAAAGGGAGGTCATCAAAATGACATTCACTTTTTCGATGGCTTTTGCTCCTTTCCAAATTGCGAGGAGCGTTATCGCGATAACCAGAAACTGGAAGGCGATAACCTGCATAGGATTCTGCAAGAACGTGTTCCAAACTTCGGTGGTATCAACACCGTCTCCCGTCAGTCCACCTGAAATTCCAAGCTGGAAATACTTGAGGCACCATCCTGCTACAATCGCATAATAGAATCCAATCGCAGTTGAAATCCACGCAGTCCAGAGTCCCATCCATGCGAATTTCTTACCAGCAAAGATGCGAAAGGTTCCAACGGTTCCTGCACGCGAGCGCTTACCCATCGCAAATTCAGCAATAACCAGCGGAATGGACCAAACAAAGAGGAAGATGACCCAAGGAATGAGGAACGTACCGCCGCCGTTCGCACCGACCATTCGGGGAAAACGCCAGATGTTTCCAGTTCCAATGGCCGCACCAATCGAAGCGAAAATGAGGCCGAGTCGGCCGGAAAATTGGTCGCTCTGTCCCATTCCAATCGCCTCAGTTATGAACCTCTCGTGGATCATCGCTGTTGAGCATCAGTCGTAAACAAGCCCCTAATCCACCCCAAACGGCGCCTGCGATGATGACAAAGAGGAACAAGGAACTCGCAAGATTACCATAGGATGAACGGTACTCGATTCCAAGCTGATAATATGGAATTTCCGTCGGATAAAATGATTGCGAACCACTTAAGGTTGTGAGTTGAGCCTTGTAATGCAACGTACCTGTCGAAGATTCGGATACAGGAATCTCGGCGCGCAGCACAGTTCCGTTTCCATCAACAGTTGTACACGCTTTGTCGATGCGTTCAATCTTCACCGTCTCCCACGGAGTCCTAGACCATTCTCGAGGGCCGTAATCAGACTGGAGGCGGCTCGGTTTGACCATTCTGTACTTTACGACACTGTTGGCTTCACTGTATGGGAATTCGTTTGAGACACAAATGTCGATTGGAATATCTCCTGACTCTGGAATATCTACATTGTTTGGAGTTACAAGATAATTCTGTTGGGAGACGTTGTCAAGGCCGAGGTTTGCACGCTCCCGTGGGTTGTCGGCGATTTCGGCGATGTAGAACCCGAGGCCGAGGTTGCGCACGGCGATGTGACCGATATCTTCGGGTCGCTGATGGAAGGCCGTGCCGATTTCGGACGTGTAGCAGTACGACCCGTGAACACCATAGTGCCAGTCGCAGAAATCACCGGAGGTCGGGTACAGCGAAGACGACTGAAGATTGGCGTACTGCGTCATATCGGCCATTTTTTGCCCGTGGTATTCGAGTTGGTTGTGGTCGGGGCTCTGGCAGTCCGTGCAGTGGCCCCATGGCCAAAGAATGAGTTCGGAGTAAGAGTGATGGGTCAGGGTGGTTTTGAATTCACTGGAACCGTCTCCAACATCGTCGTTCATCTCGGTCATGTCCTGGATAAACTTGGTCTCTGGCTCGGAGTTTCCACCCCACCAGTCCTCATCGGTCACGCCGTCAGCGTCGTCGTCTTTTCCGTCAACGTGGTCTTCGTTGATCTGACCGTCACCGTCGTTGTCGCGATCGTCAACCGGTCCGTTGTAGACGTCGTTGTTGGAACCGTCCAGTTCACCTTCAGCCGGCGAACATGTGCCGGGAATCAGAGGGCCGGTGGCACCCAACGGAGCGCCCCACTCGAACTGGTAGTTTCGGTTGAGGTCAACGCCGTCGCAGTCTTCGTCCACTTGCTCGTTGAGGTCAGGAATGGGTGTGACGCCCGTGGCGGTGTTGTCTCGGAGATTCTTGCGCCATCCACCGCTCGGGCAGGACTCCCAAGCAGGTTCGGGGCAGAAGACCTCGCGGTCGTAGATGTTGCCGTCAACGTTGAGCATCGGGATGAGGTAGATTTCACGTGAATTGACGAGGTCGGTGATGAACTGTTCCGAATAGTCCTCGTCCACCCCGAGGTCGCCAGGTCCGCAGGCCGTACCGTCGCCGTTTGAATCCTGATATTCTGGGGCCAGAGCGAGGCAATCGCCGTCGTCGTCGAGTTGTCCATCGCCGTTGGAATCGCCCCATGTGTCCTCGTCCACCAGGCCGTCGCCGTCGTTGTCATATCCGATGTTTTCGTAGGAGAACGCAATGACTTCGAGTTGAAGCATCGGAACCTGAACCGACATCCATTCTCGTGCGTGATGGTTACCGACAATCATCACGTCGTGGCGGTCAGGATAGTTGCCGTTGTCGCCCACAAAGGCGTTGTAGTCTCCGCCCTGCACGTCTTGCGTGATCTTCATCCAGGGTGAGGAATGACCGTACACCCATCCCTCGTAGGCATTGGCCGTTACTTCCTCGCCTCGAGCGTTGGTTCCGCCGTTCATGCCTTCGTGATATTCGAAGATGTCAGGGTTGTCCTCGGCCAGACGCATCATGCGGGTTTTCATTGTCTCGTAAGTGTGGTACTGTTTGAACTGCAGAATGTCGTCGTTGGCTGATGCCCATGGGAAAATCATGTTGATGTAATCCTCGGACCATATGTCCTCGGGAGTGTTACCTGACTCGTTTTCGTTCAACGAAGTTGCCACTGTTGATGACACAGATGTGAGCATTATTGGCATCATCAGTATGAAAATCGCGATGAAGGCTGAGCGTTGACGACGTTTGGACGACATGCTATCGTCCGAGCCACATACTCCCCACACTTGAACCCCTCGCGGTAGCGCTTCTCTACGGATGGAAAAAACCTTGAAGAAAAGGTTTCACCGATGGTTATGGGCCTGTATGATAATTTGACCTATGAAAGCGGAGAATTGTTTGGATTCTCCCAATCCACACTGGTCGTTCTTGGCGCCATCTTCGTCCTATCTGTCATTATTCGAATGATTGTGAGCAATCTTTCTCATGGATTTTTTGGGGCCATCGTTCGCAACGACTCGATTCGACAGAAGACGGTAAAGAAAGGTGACAAGGCCCTCGGCAGCGTTGCAGGGTACGCCTTCGGTTTCGTTATGATCGATTTATTGGTAGGTGAGCAAGCAGAAAACACGAACATTTTGATGCCATCCTGGGCAGAATACATCCCTGATGTTCTCCAATTTTTACTGGTCATCTCAATCGTGGTTTGGGCATTCCGCCTCGTCAGCCTCGTCTATGATGTCGTGAAATTCCTCGACAAGGACGACGATCTGGATGGCACCGAAAAGACGCTCATTTCTGCGCTTGAAAGTGCCCTCCGATTCATCATCGTATTCGTAGGGTCGATCTTCATTGCTGATGCGCTTGGGTTTGAATTGACTTCACTTTTGGCCGGTTTAGGAATCTCTGGATTGGCATTCGCCCTCGCTGCGAAAGACACTATCTCCAACTTCTTTGGTGCGATTACTGTCCTCCTCGACCGGCCGTTCAAAGTCGGGGATTGGGTCGTTATTGGCACATCGGAAGGAGAAGTAACTGAGATCAATCTGCGGACTACGCTCGTTCGAACCTCTGTTGATACCATCATCACAATTCCAAATGCGAATCTTGTCAACATTCCAGTTGAAAACTGGGGCAAGCGACGGTGGCGACGGTGGCAATCGATGATTCATCTTGACATCAATTCAGATCCTAAGAACGTTGAATTGTTTTGTCAACAGACACTCAATCTCATCCAGAATCACGAGTTGACGACGAAGGAAGATGCCTCATGGTGCAGCATCAACACCATTTCCGCCCAATCCATCGATATTGAAGTCAACTTGTACTGGAATGTCAATTCATTAATCGCAGAACGAAAGGCTCGAGAAGCGCTCATCATCGACCTGATGGAGCTTGCTAAGGAATTGGACCTCTCATTCTATGATGGACGTATACGTCAACAGCGATGATTAAAACGCCGGTGGATCTTTCTTCCAATAAAGGACGTTTGATGCAATTGATGCGGTCGCACCGAGCGCAGCAAGTCCAACCGATTCAACGGTTGAAAACGTATCGAGTTGCCATGCGTAGTATGCGACAATTATGGTTGCAATTCCGACCCAAACACCGCTCTTCCATACGCGTAGAACGCCCAAATGTGCCTGCAAACGTGATACATCCTTCAACCACTTTTGGGCGGATTCGTACCTCGCCTCATCCCCGTACAAGACTGATTCTGCATTCACGACAAGTACGTCGTAATAGCGCCAAATCCAAGCACCTCCGAGAACGGTTGAGAGGGCTTTCCGACTTGACCATGCACTCGGAACCTCTTCTTTCCAATGCTCAAAGAATGCCTTGATTTGATTTGAATTGAGTCCTTTATCTTCTACCAAGCGCCCCTCTAGATGAATGAATTCTGCGAGTCCTGGAAGTCGTTCTGTTCCGCACAAGAGCAATTCACTCACGCTCTGATTGAGTGGTAAGACGCGTTGTTCTCCTTCAACATTGACAACCCAATCTGGGTGAATACGAACCGATGGTATGCCCACAGTTGCAGAGGTATGTGGAGCTCTCCACAACGTGTTTGGCTTCAACTCATCTTCCAAATCTTTCAATCGTTGATTCCATCGCTTCTCATCGTTTGGACTTGAGAAAGAGCCGAGATTGGATTGAATTTCTCCAAGTGTCTGCCCAAGCCATTCGGGTGTTGCCTCGCAGAGTTCGCCATTTTTGAAAACGAGTAATGCATCACTTCCGTCAATCAGAAAACCTCCGATTGGGATGAGAAGGTTTGTCGATTTCAGAGCCGCTTTGAGATTTGATTTCTGCTGAAGTGAGGAAGAACGATTGCTGGTTGGAATGGAATAGGCAAGTGCAATATGGGTGTTATCGAGACGCATCAAGGTTCGGTTTGAATCCTTGAGAATCACCTCGATAGAAGAAGGGATGATTGAATCAAGTTCCCCCCATGCCCCTTGTATGGGCTGTTTCCACCACGCAACATCTTGGCTTTTTTCAACGTCCCAGCAAGAAACTGTTCCCCACCTTGTTTCGAGTTTTCCAGATTGGAGTGCCGCTTCGATGGATGAGATTGCAATGCCCTGAGGCCACCACGGCTCGTCCTCCATGGTCCACCCACATTGGCTCTTCCCATTCAATGTGTCTTTGTTGGCAAAGGGATGCAATCAAACAAGAGAACCGTTTGGAAGAGTCGGGACGGCCATGGGAATCAGCGAAAAGATGGGGGACGTCCTCGGCCAAGCGGTCGAAGCAAAACTCCTTCGCGAAGTCCTTGAACACGAAATTCAACCAAAGCATCTTGCTATCATTATGGACGGCAACCGGCGATTTGCTTGGCGCTCAAATCTGGCCACGCATGTTGGACACCGAATTGGAAAACAACGACTTGAAACGGTATTGGATTGGGTTCTCGAACTTGGAATTCCATGGTTTACCGTCTATGCGCTATCAACAGAAAATCTGAGTCGTCCACAGGAGGAGCTCGACACATTGTTCAAACTCTATGTCGAGGGACTCAAATCCATTGCAGATGATCCCCGAATCCATGAAAACAACGTCCGAGTACAGATTATTGGGCGACGTGAACTCCTTCCTAAGCACGTTAACGATGCCATTGATTATGCTGAATCAGAGACGGCTGAGTACAATGATTTTGTTTTCACTGTCTGTCTTGCTTACGGAGCGCGAGAAGAACTGATTCATGCAATCCAAAGCATTGCAGACCTCCACAAATCAGGTAACTTAACACTTGAACAAATCACTGAACAGACCGTCTCAGAACACCTCTATACCGCTGAAATGCCGGACCCAGATCTTGTCATTCGGACAAGTGGTGAAGAGCGAATCAGCAATTTCCTGTTATGGCAAATGGCTTACTCTGAATTGTATTTTACAGACGTATTCTGGCCTTCATTCAAGAAAAAAGATCTCCTTAAGGCGGTTCAAACCTATCAAATGCGGAAGCGACGATTTGGTGAGTGAAATGGTACTTTGCGATGAATGTCAAGGCTACCTCAACCCTGCACTAGCCGTTGATGCTTGCGTTCGCAAAGGCGAATCAATACTCCTTGTTCAGCGAAGGTTTCCCCCTTCTGCTGGCTCATGGGTTCTTCCCGGAGGTTTTGTCGATCAAGGCGAGCGCCCTGAGGAGGCTGTTCTGCGCGAATTAGAGGAAGAGGCGGGACTTCAAGGAAGCAACCCACAACTGCTCATGGTTATGGGAGACCCCGCCCGAGATCCAAGGAAGCACGTCGTCAGCATCGTCTACGAAGTAGAAGCACAAGGTGATCCTGTGGGTGGAGACGATGCTCAAGATGCTCGGTTTTGGCCAATTTCAGAGATTCTTGAAGGCCGGCTTGTTTTGGCAGGCGACCACGGAGAGATTGTGGAACGTTGGCTCAATCAATCAATTCAGAACCAATAAATTCAGCAAATTGCTGACGTGCATTGGGCCAATCGGGAAGGTCGAGCGCCTCGGTAAGGTGCAATCCTGCGAGAAATTGGGTATGAATTTCCTCGACACCCTCATCGCTGCGAAGGCGAAACAATGGGAAGCCATCGGACTCAAGACGATCGAGAAAGCCTCGTTCTGCATTGCTTACCAGCAAGGTTGGCACGCCCATCAAGACAGCCTCACTTGCAACGGTCACGGATTGTGAGATAACGCCGTCATGCATTGAAATCATCGATGCAAACTCCCAGGCATCTCCAGCATACTTCCCCTCATCCGCTCGGGTTTGTTCGATTCCCTCAAGTATGGATTCAGGGATTTCGAGCATTTCTTCTGCATCATGAACACCGTCTCCATCCAATCGACGAACGGCAATCTTCGGAACGACGGCGACTTGTTTTGGACGCAGTTGTGGACGTAGGTGAACCATCCCATGCAATCCATCCAAGCGATGTATCGTGGAGCCTTTCTTTCGCAATTTCTCAAGCCAGCCCCCATCGATTGAAGAGTTCCAATGCGTTGGGACGAGGACATCTGTTGCCATTCCCGCTGCCAGACGGTGTGCAAGGTGATTCACTTCAGTGTCTGAAATATACCACCGTTTTGGAATCTTCAATCGTTTTGCAACGCGTAGTTCCAATGGAGCGCCAACGGATATGATTCGAGCAATTTTCCCTCCAGTCCGCAAAGCATTGTTGAGGAAGTTTCGAACCTTGCGCATGCGTTTCCATGCAATCCGTAATCGCTTTTTGCCGATGGGTCGCTCGACCCAAATCAGTTGCCGTTTCGGTAAAACCCCCTCAGATGAATCCAACAGCTGTCGCACTTCCTTTCGATTCGTCGCAACAAGAACATCTGAGGTCGACCCACTTCGAATGAAAGGAGCAAGCAAACGCACATGTGCAGGGTGATCCAAAACCCAACATGTCCGCATGGTTCTTCCAGCAACTCATGGTTAATGTTCATGAGCGTTCAAGCATTAGCACATCCATGAAAGAACCAATTTCGCTTGATGGAATCGTAACGTATGCTCCCTACACACCTGGTATCCAGCATGGTCAGCATTTCTGGCTCTCCGGACAAATCGCTATCGATGGCCGAAGTGACATCAAGTCACAAACCGAGGGTGCGCTTGCGAAAATCGATGCACTCTTGGAAGCTGGCGGCCTCGCAAAAAACGACATCTGCTTTGCTCAGGTATTGCTTGACACAATCGAAGACTATGCAGCCATGAACGAGGTTTACGGTGCGTGGGTCGCTGACATGGACATGCCGCCAGCACGGGCAGCGTTCGAAGCAGGTGCATTGCCAAAAGGAGCGCTTGTTGAAATTGTTGTACAGGGAATCAAATCTTGAGGATCGGTCATGCCGGGCTCACCATATCTTGAGGAACCTCCCCCAGGCCTCCTTACATGGCCGATTTTGTTGCGATTGGTGGTTCCAACGTTTACAGCCCTTGGGCTCGCATCATGGTGGATGGGTTATCTTCTCGAATTCCTCACACTACTCACAGTTACTGGCATGGTTGCGTTCGTTGTGCGTCGATAGGCACACTTGAAAACAAAGACCACAACCAGAACACATGACGGAATGGCCAGTGTCGTGTTTCAAAGCCTACGACATTCGTGGATTATCCGGCGATGAACTCAGCGATGAATTCGCCTACCGATTGGGGCGTTCCCTTGCGACGTATCTTGAGTGCAATTCGTTTGCAGTTGGAAGGGATATTCGAGAATCAAGCCCTGGATATGCCTCGAACCTAATTCAGGGTCTCGTCGATTCCGGTGTTCAGGTCCTTGATTTGGGTATAGTTTCAACTGGATGCGTCTATCATGCATGCTGGACGCTTCCAGTAGAAGGCGGTGTCATGGTTACTGCATCTCACCTGCCGATGCCAACCCATAACGGATTCAAAATGTGCAGAGGAACATTACCGCTTGCTGGAGAAGAGATTCAGGAATTGAAGGATGTCTTCCTTGCAGGAAACTTCCGAGAAGGTCAAGGTCAACGCATCGACCACCCTCATGAGGATGCATACCTGAAGGCAATCATCGAATCAACAGGCCCACTTGCACGGCCAGTGAAGGTTGCCGTCGATTGTGGTAACGCTGTCCCAGGTCCAGCCATGAGCAAACTGCTCGATATGCTCGGTGCAGACCACATCGATTTGTACTGCAACTGGGACAACACAGAACCGAACCACGGTGCTGACCCAACGCGTGAATACAACATGATCGACCTCGCAAAAGCGGTAGTCGACAACGGCTGTGAGCTCGGTCTTGGCGCTGATGGTGATGGTGACCGAATTGGAGCAGTCGATGAAAACGGCGACTTCGTGTATCCTGACCGCCTGATTGCTCTTCTTGCTGATGATGTCGTTGGAAGTGAGGACGGAAAAGACCTCCTGATTTACGATGTTAAGTGCTCAATGAACGTTGAGAAAGCAATTCTCTCTGCTGGTGGGCGGCCAATGATGGCGAAGACTGGACATTCGTTCATGAAGCGCGTCCTTGCAGAACACCCAAATTCTTTGATGGCAGCAGAAATGAGTGGTCACATATTCATGAACGATCGAGGCTGGTACGGTTTCGATTGTTCCCTTTACAACGCAGCACGGATTCTCGAACTTTGGTCTCGAAGAGATACAACCTTCAGTGGAGAACTGAATCGTCTCGCACCGAACCTCCCAACCAC
>MDSW01208756.1_pt1 | contig 10444 bp, 8 predicted proteins | sample 811171 | NCBI WGS metagenome assembly MDSW01 (sample SAMN05326641, study PRJNA326480) | marine metagenome | isolation source: seawater | place: Atlantic Ocean: North West | collected 2012 | reverse complement strand
TGCGACCTCTTTCATTTTTTCTTTTAATAATTGTAGTTGATTTTTAATACTGCTATCGATCATTTGACTTCCAACTTGAATTTTTAATCCCCCAATAAGCTTTTGATCAATTTTGACATTGATAATGAAGTCTGCGTCAAATTTCTCTTTGAGTTTAATTTTTATATCTTTGATCTCAATATCTGAAAGATCCATAGCTGAAGTAATTGTTGCTGATTTTTCTCCTTTTAAAGAGGCAATAAGATTTTCAAAAGAATTTATTATATCTAATAAATAATTAATCCTATTTTTTCTAATAATTACTCCAATGAAATTTGAAGTTAATTTAGAAAGTTCGATCTTTTTTGCTATTGTATTAAAAATAGCATTTTTTTTTGATTTACTTACTGACGGGTTTTTAACTATTGAAAGAAATTTCTCATTATCATTAATAATGGCTTTTAAGTTTTCTAAATCTTTTGATACAGAGTCAACTACCTTGGCTTCCTTGGAAAGCTGAAATAATGCATTGGCATATCTTTGGACAGAAGGTATTTGACGCATACTTACATTCGACATTATTACTGAAATTTCCTTAAAAATTCACTCTTTCCGTAACATTAACTATCTATTTTTTCAAGTAAAGGAATGTCGCATTCCACATATTTATGCAAAAGAATAGGGATCAATATCTACTGAAATATTCACATTTAACTTAGTCCTGCTGTTTAAAAGCCAGGCATTTACAATTTTTTGCATATTTCTGGCTTTTTTATCATGAACTAGAAACCGTTGTCGAAATTTTCCTTTGAGTCTTGAAAGTGGAGCAGGAGCAGGGCCATAAATTTCCAAGTCTTTTATTAGTGGCATTTTGTTAGATAAAACTAAACATTGCTTTCTCACATCCTCATTATTATTGCCACTCACTATTAAGGCAGCCATTTTACCTATTGGTGGCAGTGATGACTCACTTCTCAAATTAATTTCATTTAAATAAAAACTGTCTCTTTCCATTTTGGCTAGAGATAAAATAGTTTCATTTTTTGGATAATACGTTTGTAAAAAGACTTTACCAACTGACTCTGATCTACCTGCTCTGCCAGCTACTTGATACAATATTTGATAAGTCTTTTCAGAAGCTCTTAGATCTCCACCCCTTAACGTCATATCAGCATCAATAATTCCAACACAAGTTAATTTTGGGAAATGATATCCTTTCGTAATCATCTGTGTTCCTATAATGATATCAAACTCATAATCAATTATTTGCTTTACCTTATCCTTCATTTCTTCTTGTGAATTAATATGATCGCTTGAAAATAAACAAATTCGTGCTGAGGGAAACAGTCGAGATACCTCAGTGTATACTTTTTCTACACCCACCCCATAATCTATAAACTCTTTGTCACAATTTTCACAAGACGGACAGCTCAGAGAAAAAGAATTAAGTTTAAACCCACAATGATGGCATAATAAACTTTTAGTTTTCAAATGTTCTACTAGATAACTCGAGCAGTTTTTACAAGTAATTTTATGACCACAGCTTTTGCAAATAATTACTGGAGCAAAACCTCTCTTATTAATAAATAACAACGCTTGCTTTTTATCTTTTAGAGTAGTTTTTATATTTTCTAATAAAATAGTTGATATCCATTTATCCTTAGAAAGTTTTTCTTTTTTCATATCAATAATATTAATTTCTGGAAGAGGAGTAGAGCTAAATTTATTTTTAAGAGAAACTTTATAATATTTCTTTGTTAAAACATTATACGTAGTTTCAAGAGATGGGGTTGCACTTACTAATAAAAGAGGAATCTTTTCAATTGAAGATCTAACAACTGACATATCTCTTGCATGATAAATCCCTTTTTCCTCTTGTTTGAATGAAGAGTCGTGTTCTTCATCAATTATTATCATTCCTAAATTATTATATGGCAAAAAGAGTGCTGATCTTGCTCCAACTATAATTTTTGCCTCACCAGATATAATCCTCTTTAAAATTTTTTTCTTTTGAGATGCAGTTATCTTTGAATGCCATATTTCAGGACTAAATCCAAATCTATCTTCTATTCTTCTGACAAATTCATTAGAGAGTGAAACTTCAGGAAATAAAATTAAAATTTGCGAGTTTAAGAAAAATTTATTCTGTAAAACTTTAAAATAAACTTCAGTTTTACCTGAACCAGGAATTCCATCTAATAATAAAGTTATGTAGTCATCCTTTTTAACAAGTTTAATTATAGCATTTACTGCTTCGTCTTGTTCTGAGTTGAGAACAATAGGTTGTGGTTGAGAATTTTTATAAACTTCAATATTTTTACTTGTTCTTTTGCTAAAATATACTTTTTCTTGAGCTAGGATCATTTTTAGAACATAACCACGATCTATTAAGTTATAATCAGCAACCCAGTTCATAAATTTAATTATTTTTGAACTCAATTTAGCAATATTAGAAACCTCTATTATTTCTTTTATTTTTTTATCTGGTATTTTTTTTGTATCACCTATACTTGTTATTACTCCTGTATATTGTTTCGATCTAAATGGAACTAAAACAATACTTCCTATAGGAGGCTTATGATCAGAGTACAATTTATAAGTAAATTCTTTACTCAAAGAATAGGCTAATAAGACATTAATATAATATGCTTTTTGTGACATTAGATTGGTGCATAAAAAATAATCATGATATAAATATAACAGTCAAAATATTTAATTGTTATGGAATTTTTTTTAGATACAGCTGATGTTGATAGTATAAGAGAACTAAGTGAAACGGGTCTCGTTGATGGTGTAACAACCAATCCCTCTCTGGTAGCCAAGTCGGGTAAGGATTTTTTTACAATACTTAAAGAAATCTCAAAAGTAGTTTCAGGACCGATAAGCGCAGAAGTAACAGCATTAGATACTGATGGTATGGTGGCTGAAGGAAAAAAGCTTTCAAAAATTGCAAAAAATATTGTTGTTAAACTTCCTTTAACTCAGGAAGGATTAAAAGCTTGCAAAAAATTAACTGAAAAGAAAATCAAAACTAACGTAACTTTGTGTTTTTCCCCCACCCAAGCTCTAATAGCTGCTAAATCTGGAGCTACTTTCATTTCTCCATTTGTTGGAAGGCTTGATGATATTGGTGAAAATGGAATGGATTTAATTCAAAAAATAAAGGATATTTATTCTAACTATCAGAAACTCAATACGAAAATTCTAGTAGCATCTGTAAGAAATATGGAACATGTAGCTCAGGCAGCAATCATTGGCGCTGATGTTGTAACATTGCCTCCAAAAATATTAGAAGAGCTTTATGATCATCCGTTAACAAAAAAGGGGCTGGATGCATTTTTGGAAGATTGGAAAAAAACAAATCAAAAAATAATTTAAACTTTAGTGGATATATTATTAGAAAAACACTTCAAAAGCTGGATAGATAATTTATCTAATGTAAGGGATCTTAGCGATAACACAGTTACTAGTTATAAAAATGACATTCAAAAGTTTTTTGTTTTTCTTGAATCTCATTTGGATACCCATCCAAATATAAATAATTTAAAGAGATTAGAAGTAAGTGATTTTAGAAGCTTCTTGAGTTATCAAAGAAATAATGGAATTAACTCAAATTCAATAGCAAGAAGCATTTCTTCCCTTAAATCATTTTTTAATCATCTTATTAAAGAAGGAGTAATTGAAAATTCAACAATAGCATCCTTAAAATCTCCAAAATTAAAGAAAAGTCTACCAAGGCCAATAGATGCAAAATTAGCAATCGAAGTAATAAGGTGCGCCGAGACAATGGAAAAAGAACGATGGGTTGGTCTCAGAAATAAATCAATTCTTATGCTTTTATATGGTTGTGGATTAAGAATCTCTGAAGCTTTAAATCTGAACTATAGTGACATAGACAATGAGGATCATATTTTAATTAAAGGAAAAGGAGGGAAAGAAAGGATTGTTCCAATGATGGAATATATAAAAAAAGGGATATTAGATTATATCGCTGAGTGCCCAAAAAAAATTGGTACAGACGATCCATTGTTTATAGGAAAGAGAATGAACAGATTAAGTCCTAGAATTGTTCAATACGCACTAGAAAAAATAAGAAGTTCTCTTGCTCTTCCTGAAACAGCTACTCCTCATGCTCTTAGACACAGTTTTGCAACTCACTTACTTGATTCTGGCGGCGATTTAAGAACAATCCAGGAATTATTAGGGCATAGCAGCCTTTCTACAACACAAAAATATACAAAAGTAGAAACAGCTCAACTTTATAAGGCCTATTCTAAAAGTCACCCTCTTGCTAAGAAATAAATAAAATATATATTCTTTAATTATGAATGAACCAGTTTCAAAGTGGCACGACGTTGTAAAAAATAGAGATTACAATCTTTTAACTGAGATATTACACAATGATGTAGTGTTTTATTCTCCTGTTGTTTATTCACCACAACGTGGAAAAGATATTACTATCAAATATCTAATTGCCGCCTCGGAGGTTTTTAACTCTTCAAGTTTTGAATATATAAAAGAAATAAATAATAAAAACTTTGCAAGCTTAGAATTTACCCTGACAATAGAAGATACTGAAATAAATGGAATTGACCTGATTTCTTGGGATAATGACGGTCTTATAAAGGAATTTAAGGTTTTTATTCGTCCGCTACAAGGTGTAAACTTAATTCATAAGCTAATGCAGCAAATGTTAGAGAATTTTAAAAATGTCAGTTGATTTTTTATTTGAATATTCAGCCTTAGAACTTTTCTGGTTATTGATGCCAGTATTAGTTGCTATATCCGTTGTTGAAGTATTGGCAATTTATTTTTTTAAAGCTAAAGGTAAAAATGACTTTAAAGAGTGGTTGTTAAACTTGAGCATGGGAATTCTAAGCTATCCTATTAATGGAATATTTGCTTTTATTACTTTGGGTGCTCTCTTCTGGGCAAAAGAATATCAGATTTACACTTTCCCATTAACTTTGAGTGCTTTGGTGCTGTGCTTTATACTTGATGATTTAACTTTTTATTTGCACCATAGAATTTGTCATCGCTGGCGATGGGGTTGGGGCTTACATAGAACACATCACTCCTCAGAAAGAATGGGCATTGATGTAGGTGCTAGACAACCATTTACAAAACACTTTACTGGAACCCGCATGCTCAAAATACCTCTCGTAATAATTGGATTCGACCCCGTGATGATTATATTTTGTGTTTTCATAAATGGTTACTATCAATATTTGTGCCATACGCAAACAATATATAAATTTCCAAGATGGTATGAATACCTTTTTAATACTCCCTCCCATCACAGAGTCCATCATGCTAGAAATCCAAAATACCTAGACGCCAACTATGCTGGTACACTAATGATTTGGGATCGAATGTTTGGTACTTTTGTTCCAGAAGACCCAAATGAACCTTGTGACTATGGTCTCGTGGTTCCAATGACAACATTAAATCCATTAACTATACTATTTCAAGAGTATACAAATATTTTCAAAGATATTTTGAAGCCAGGCATCACTCTTAAATCGAGATTTATGTATTTATTTGGTCCTCCTGGATGGTCACACGATGGCAGTAGAAAAATGTCAACAGATATCAAAAGAGATTATTATCAAATTATAAAAAATAATTAATGTCTCCTCCAGTCCACTATGCATTGACTGAATTACTCATAGTTTTGGCTTGCATATTCTCTGCTGTAAAGCTTTCTAGAAATAATTATTATTTTGCATTATTTGGTGTTGTGCTAATAGGAATTGCAGCTGCAACAGGAGCAATTAGATTTGGCCTTTTAAATACTGAATTCATTATTCAATTAAATAAAATATTAGCACTTTACGCTGGGGCTTTATGTTTATCACTTGTTGCAACACAAATCGTTTTTAATTTAAATTTTAAAATTTTAGGTTGGATAGTATTTGTACTCTCAGTTCTAAGTATTTTAAGTGGATTCCTTTGGCCAAAATTACTTCTGATTAAGTTAATTTACTTTTGGTCAATACTTTCAATTGTCTTAGTTTTATTTATCCATGAAGAAGGTATATCAAAAAGAATTATAAAATCTATGTTAATGTCAATTTTACTAATAAGCTTTTTAACAGTTAGTAAAAGAGGGTTGCTAATAGATACTTTAGGTGCAGATCTAGGTTTTCATCTTTATCATGCTTTAATAGCAATTTGGGTATTTTCAATTAACTTTGTTATCAAAGCAAATAATAATAATTAAATATGAATTGAACTTTTATCTACATTAAGAGCCGCTTCTTTGATTGACTCTGTTAATGTAGGATGTGCATGACACGTGCGTGCTAAGTCTTCCGCTGAAGCGCCAAACTCCATAGCAACAACAAGTTCACCGATTAGATTTCCTGCATCAGCACCTACAATATGCACCCCTAACACTTCGTCAGTCTGTGAGTCAGAGATAATTTTTACAAACCCTTCTGTTTCCTGCATTACTGTTGCCTTAGCGTTTGCAGTAAAAGGAAATTTTCCCACCTTATATTGAATAGAAAGTTTTTTTAATTCTTCTTCAGTCTTACCAACTGATGCAACCTCTGGGAAAGTATAGATCACCGAAGGTATGGTATCATAATTAACTTGACCAGCTTGTCCTGCTAGTATTTCAGCAACTGCCACTCCTTCCTCTGAAGCTTTATGGGCCAACATAGGTCCGATTTTACAATCTCCAATTGCATAAATATTATTTAAAGAGGTTTGAAATTTTCTGTTAGTTTGTATGAACCCACTTTTATCTAATTCAACACCAATATTTTCAAGATTCAACCCATAAGAGTATGGCTTTCTACCCATTGAAATCAAAATTTTATCACAATCTACCTCTAAAGTCTGACCATCATTTTCAATTTGCACTGAAAGCTTATCATTTTGCTTAATAACTTTATTAAAAGAAGTCGATAGCTTAAAATCAAAACCTTGTTTAATTAAAATCTTCTGAAAATTTTTGGCAACTTCTCTATCCATATTCGGAAGAATGTGATCTTCATATTCTATTACGGTTACTTTTGATCCTAATCTTGACCATACAGAGCCCATTTCTAAACCTATGTAACCTGCTCCAATTATTACCAAATGACTTGGAACTTTATCAAGACTTAATGCTCCAGTTGAAGAAAGAATATTCTTTTCATCAATTAATACTTCTGAAGGAATTGACGGCTCTGAACCAGTTGCAATAACTATATTTTTTGCTCTAACTACTTCTGAATTAGTATTATTTGAAACTTCAACTTCATTATTATTAATAATTTTTGCAAATCCTTTTTTATGAGTTATCTTATTTTTTTTAAATAAAAAATTTACTCCACCAGTTAATTTATTGATACTGTCATCTTTGGACTGCATAATTTTATTTAAATCAAATGAAACATCAGAAAATGATATGCCCATGGTTTCATAATTTTTAGCCTGATCATATGCTTGAGATGCATGTAATAATGATTTTGAGGGGATACAGCCAATATTAAGACATGTTCCGCCTAGAGTGTTACTTTTCTCAATACAGCATACTTTTAATCCTAATTGTGCCGCTCTTATAGCACATACGTAGCCGGCAGGACCGCTACCTATTATTATAGAGTCAAATTCTTCCAATATTAAACTCCTAGTAAAATCCTACTCGGATCTTCAATGCTTTCCTTGACTCTAACCAAAAATGAAACAGCAGCTTTACCATCAATCAACCTATGGTCATAAGATAGAGCGAGGTACATCATGGGTCGAATCTCAACTTTTCCATCAATTGCAATTGGTCTTTCCTCTATCTTGTGCATCCCTAATACTCCAGATTGTGGTGGATTAATAATTGGAGTTGACATAAGTGAGCCATAAACTCCTCCATTTGAGATAGTAAATGTTCCTCCTTGCATATCAGATATATTTAACTTTCCATTTCTTGCTTTATCTCCTAATTCGTAAATTTCTTTCTCAATTTCTATTAATGTTTTTTTATTAGCGTCTTTAACAACCGGAACCACTAAACCTTGATCAGTTCCAACTGCAACACCAATGTTGTAATAATTTTTATAGATGACGTCATTGTCTTCTATTTCTGCATTAACTTCTGGTATGTCTTTTAGTGCAGTAATACATGCCTTAACAAAGAAAGACATAAACCCTAATTTGACACCATATTTTTTTTCAAAAGATTCTTTATGTTCATTTCTTGTTTTGATTAACTCATACATGTTCACTTCATTGAATGTAGTCAGTATTGCCGCATTATTTTGGGCGTCCTTTAACCTCTTTGCAATAGTTTGCCTTAAACGAGACATTGGAATTCTCTCTTCAGCATCAACAGTGTCTAACTTTACAACTTTATCAGGTTTACTATTTTGAATATTATTCTCACTAGCCTGTAAAAGATCCTTTTTCGTTACTCTTCCATCTTCTCTAAGTGGATTTATTGTCTTAAGATCAATGTTTTTTTCTTCAATAATTTTTCTTGTTGAAGGAGATAATTTTTTTTCTTTTTTATTTTCTTGTCCCGCTACTGCTTCATTTGCAACTGCAACACTAATTTCTTCCTGCTCTTCAGGTTCTCTAAGGGGTTCAAGTTTTTGAGATTTTGTTGCACTTTTATCAGATATTGATGTCTCATCAATCGAACCCAAAACTGCTCCTACAGCAACTGTATCACCTTCATTAGATAAGATTTTTTCAATTTTTCCTGTTACAGGCGAGGGTACTTCCAGAGTAACTTTATCTGTTTCCAATTCTAGTAAAGGTTCATCAATTACAACTGAGTCACCAACATTTTTGTACCATTTTGCAACCGTAGCCTCGACTACACTTTCTCCTAAAGATGGTACTTTAATTTCAGATGACATGTTTATTTTTTACCACTTTGTAATTTTTATTCAATTGGCAGTTTAAATTTAACCAAGGATACTCCATCTTTATTTGATATAATTTCTTGTTTATCACCTTCAATAGCCAATCTTAAAATATTCTTTTGATTTTCAATGTGCCTATCTAGAATTCCGGTAGCAGGTGATGCCGAAGCTTTTCTTCCTATAAACAACAATTCTTCATTTCTATTCATAGATGCCATTACTGACTCAACTCTATGCTTAATAAATCTAAAAGCTCCCATATTCGATGGCTCTTCTTGTACCCAATATACCTCTGCTTCTGGAAATCTCTTAAGCTCGTCTTTTAAAACATCATAAGGAAATGGATAGAGCTGATCAATTCTCAAAATAAAAACATTTTCCTTTTTTAATTTATCTATTTCGTCTTGTAATTCAAAATAAATTTTTCCGGAACATAAAAGTACCCTATTAATTTTTTTCTCTTCTTTTACACTAATTTCATCTCTCAAAATTCGATGAAATGTTGAGCCATTAATAAATTGGTCTACATATGAAACATTCTTTTTATGTCTTAGAGTTGATTTAGGCGTCATAATGATTAGTGGTTTTCTAAAATCTCGGTGTAACTGTCTCCTAAGAACATGAAAGTAGTTGGCAGGTGAAGTGCAATTAACTACTTGAATATTGTCTTCAGCACACATTTGTAAAAATCTTTCTAGTCTCGCGCTTGAATGTTCTGATCCTTGACCTTCATGGCCATGAGGTAATAAAAGTGTAAGTCCTGACATTCGAAGCCATTTTCTTTCACCGGTTGTTATAAATTGATCTATAATAGTTTGTGCATTATTTGCGAAATCACCAAATTGTCCCTCCCATAAAACTAGTGTCCGTGGATCCACTTGAGAATATCCATATTCAAACCCTAAAACTCCATATTCTGATAAGAAACTATCAATGACTTCAAAAAAACCTTGTTTATCCATGAAGTGTCTAAGAGGAACAAACCTTTTTTCATTCATTTGATCGTATAAAACGGCATGTCTTTGACTGAAAGTGCCTCTTCCTGAGTCTTGACCAGATAATCGCACACCAAATCCTTCTTTCAGCAAAGTTGCAAAAGCTAAGGACTCCGCTGTCGCCCAGTCTATTCCTGAGTCATCTAAGACAGAATTTAATCGCTCTTCATAAATTTTTTTAATTCTTTTATGAACATTAAAGTCTTCAGGAATTCTGTGTATCTCTTTAGCAATAAATTTTAAATCTTCTATTGTAACGGATGTTTTGCCACGTCTTGCATCAAAAGATGCAGTAGATAATCCTTTCCACGATCCTTCAAGCCAATCAGCTTTATTAGATTTGTAGGATTTAGAAAGAGCAAACTCCTCCTCTAATACTTTCTTATACTCTTCATGCTGATTCAAAGCTTCAATGTCAGTTAAGACACTTTCTTCTTTCAGCTTCTCTTCATAAATTTTGAGGGCAGTTTTGTGCTCTTTAATTTTTTGATACATTAAGGGTTGAGTAAACTCTGGAAGATCCATTTCATTATGGCCGGATCTTCTATAACAAAACATATCGACAACTACGTCTGTTTTAAATTTGTTTCTAAACTCAACTGCTAATCGACAAACATG
>MDSW01015333.1_pt1 | contig 10444 bp, 9 predicted proteins | sample 811171 | NCBI WGS metagenome assembly MDSW01 (sample SAMN05326641, study PRJNA326480) | marine metagenome | isolation source: seawater | place: Atlantic Ocean: North West | collected 2012 | reverse complement strand
CACGTTTGTAGCTGCTATTATCCATCGATACTACCTTATAGCCCACCCTTTGGAATTAAACAGGTGGCAGTCCTCGATCGAAAAACCAACATCTATTTCTTCTCCAATTTTGACCTCTCTATCACCGTTACAGTGAACGATAACATCATCTTCAGTTTCTGAACTCATATATATATAAGTTTCACCGCCTAAGCGCTCTACCGCGTAGACTTCTCCAGTGATTAATTGATCTGTCTTTTTTTTGAAGATAAAATGTTCCGGGCGAACTCCAAATTGGATTTTTTCACCGATAGAAACGTCAGCACCTGGACATTTTACGAATATTGAAGTTCCAGAATTATTTATATCAAAATGTACCCCGGTTGTAGTCACGTCTTTAATTACACCAGAAAAAAAATTCATTGCGGGAGATCCTATAAAGCCTGCAACAAATTGATTTGCGGGACGCCTATAAATCTCTAAGGGTGCGCCAACTTGTTCAACCTTACCATTGTTAATGACGACAATTTTGTCAGCCATGGTCATAGCTTCTACTTGATCATGGGTCACGTAAATCATTGTCGTCTCCAATTTTTTATGCAGTTTTGTTAACTCAATTCGCATTTGAACTCTTAGTTTTGCATCCAAATTTGAAAGTGGTTCATCAAAAAGGAAAACTTTTGGTTCCCGCACTATTGCACGACCTATAGCTACTCTTTGCCTCTGACCTCCTGAAAGTTCTTTTGGTTTACGGTCCAAATATTCACTTAATTGCAAGATTTTGGCTACTTTTTTAACTTTTTTATCGATAACTGTCTTTTGTTCTTTTGCCACCTTAAGAGCATAAGACATATTTTGATAAACAGTCATGTGTGGATATAGCGCATAACTTTGAAACACCATAGCTAGACCCCGTTTGGCAGGTGCAAGATGGTCTATCCTTTGATTGTTCAAATTAATTTCACCTGATGTCAGCTCATCTAAGCCTGCAAGAAGCCTGAGGAGTGTTGATTTTCCACACCCGGAAGGCCCTACAAAAACCGCAAACTCACCATCTTTTATTTCCAATGTTGTATCAGAAATCACCTCTAGATCGCCAAAACGTTTAGAGACCCCTAGCATATTAATCTGAGCCATAAATTCTCACTTTTTAGAATTTCTTTTTTATTATTTCAGACAAAAGACTTTTTTGAAATCAAAATAAGTGGGGCAGGCTAGTTAGGCCTACCCCAACACCTTTGGGAGGCGATATTACTCAGAGTTTTTAATTCCGTCTGAGACTTCTTTAGAGACTTGAGTGGCTGATTTGGAGCCTGCAAAAAGCTCCTGCAATCCATTTTGCAATAAAGTTGAACCGGTCGGTTTTTTGAAGCGATAACCAACTAACATAATGTATGGGGTTGTTTCGTTATGAAAACCGGAAATCTTTGCAAGAAGAGGATCCGATGAAACAGCTCCTTCAACAGCGGCTACGTTTGCTAATTTATCTGTCAACATTTGTCCAAAATCTGTGGATGCGGTGAACTCAATAAATTTTAGAGCAGCAGCTTTACTTTCTGACGCAGAATTTACCGCGTAACCACCGTCTAGCCATGTCGCAACCATTCGTTTTCCACCAACCTCTGCAGATGGACCTTGCATTATATCAAAATTTATTCCAGCAGCTCTGAATCCTGGAATTTCCCATGATCCTCCAACAAAGAAACCAGCAACTCCAGAAGTAAATAACTGCTTCATTGTAGCATAGTCTATACCCTCATGGCCTTGAGGAAGAAATTCGCGTAACTCTGCAAATTTTTCCATTGCTCCAACGAACTTAGGATCTTCAAAATCAGTTTTTTCTGCAACGACTTGCTGGAAGAAATCTCCACCATAAAAGTTTGGCATAAACGCGCCGGCCATGACTTCCATTGTCCATCCATCCTTTGAGCCATTAGCAAATGGAACAACTCCTGCAGATTTTAATTTACTAGCTGCAGCTTTAAATTCGTTCCAAGTTGATGGTGGTGTGATATTATTAGCAGATAAAATATCCGGATTATAGTAAACCAATATTGTTTGCGATGCCATTGGTACAGAATATACTTCGCCATTGGATCGAAGTGTAACTCCTAAAAGTTCATCAAAAGAAAAGCCAGATAGGTCAACTTTTCCATCTAGACTTTCAAGGTAACCTGGGGCTGCCATACTTTCAAAGGCGCCATAGGCTCGGGTGTGTATAATATCTGGTCCAGACCCACCTGCTAAGGCTGTTGTTAAAATAGTAGCATAATTGGTTGGTTCATGGGCTGTGTAAGTCACTTTTATATCTGGATTAGCCTTTTCGAACTCAGCTATTATTGAATTGTAGGCTTCTGCGTCTTCTTGACGCCAACTCCAAAAATCTAATTGGGTTTCAGCAATTGCTGTGCCTCCCACGAATATTGCAGCTGCTGCCAACAATACTCTTTTTTTGAGTTTATTTACAAATTTCATATTTCCCTCCCTTTATTGGAAATCATGATGCCTTTAGGCATCGGTTAAATTTCTTCTGCCCGCAAAGCGGATATTGCCCTTCTCAAATTTTGCATTTCTTTATCTAAAAAATGCTTTGCTTCATTCAGTGTCTTTGCACCTTCAATTAGTAAAATTGCGAGTTTGACTGAGCCTTTTGATTTTTTTAAGCTCTGTGCTGCTTGATGACGGTTACAGCCTGAGATGTTCATTACAATTTCTTCTGACCTTTTAAATAACTTAGCATTGTTAGCTATAAGGTTTACCATCATGCCATCCATTACGTTTCCTAAATAAACTCCCATACATGAAGACATCATATTTAATGCAATTTTTTGGGCGGTTCCAGCACCGAGACGCGTTGAACCAGCAATTACTTCGGGTGGGGTTGGTAGCAGAATTGGAATATCAGAGTTTTCAAGAAGCTTGGTATCTGGATTGTTTGCCATACCTATCGTCGTCGCACCAAGCTTTTTGCATATTTCCATAATAGTTACTGGATAATTTGTATTTCCGCTTGCTGCTAGACAAATCACACAATCACCAGCTTCAATAATTTTAGCATCGTTTATTGCAGCCTCTTCACTATCTTCCATTTCGCCTTTGGGACGTGACATATCTTCCAGACCGCCCGCACGAAGAATTTTTATTTGCGATATTGGTATTCCAAAGGTTGGTGTTATTTCCAAACCGTCTGCCATCGCTTGAAGCCCTGAGCTGCCAGCAGCAGCGTATATTAATTTATTTCCATTAATTACAGCATCTGCCATTGCCCGAGCTCCTCGCTCTATTGGCTCAATGGCAGGTAAAACACATTTGGCAGCTTCTACCTGGCTATCGAGAAGTATTGCGAGTATTTCAGTACCTTCAAGTTTATCGAGGCCATTTGCTTTTTCATGGATCTGTTCAGTTCGCTGCATAATCATATTTTAATATTAACAATAAGCTTAAATAAAAAGATACCACTTAAATACCATTTGTCAAAAAAATATCTTTTTGAGCAAAATTGGTATTTTTATTTCTTAAATTGGTATTATAAGGCATAAGGTCGATTAAACATAAATCATATTTAATAAAGTGAAATCTTTTATGCGATAATTAAAAACTGTAACAAGATAAGAACAAGTGAATGAATTACAGAGAATTATTTTCTCCCTCTAATTGGCTTTTGGAACAAGGCGGACTTCGTTATATTCAGCTCAAACGTCAAATAGAGCGTGCAATAGCAGATGGCCTTTTGCCACCAGGAATCCCCCTTCCTCCAGAACGAGAACTGGCTAAAATGACTGGCCTTTCCAGAGTAACAGTAAGAAAAGCAATAGCACCATTAGTAGAAAGTGGTTTGGTTGAGCAAAGACAAGGCTCTGGATCTATAGTTGCTGAACCAGTTCAGAGGGTAGAGCAATCTTTATCGCGTCTGACTTCTTTCACTGAGGATATGGAGTTGAGAGGCATTAAAACAACCTCAAAGTGGCTTAATAAGTCAATTTCTGCACCTTCGCCCGAAGAAATAATGAATTTGGCCATTTCTACATCTGATACTGTTTCAAAAATCGATCGACTGAGATTTGCTAACGATACGCCGATGGCAATTGAAAGAGCCACATTACCTATGTCTATTCTTTCTGATCCATTAAGTGTGGAGGACTCACTCTATGAAACCTTGGAAAGCCTAGGTAAAAAACCAGTACGGGCTATACAACATCTTAAAGCCACAAATTTAAAAAAAGAAGACGCTTTATTGCTGAACTGTGATGAGGGAACTGCATGCTTGAATGTTATTCGTCTATCTTTTTTAGGTTCAGGTGAAGTGGTAGAATTTACTAAATCAGTATATCGGGGTGACGCTTACGACTTTGTTGCCGAATTAAGAATTCCTGAAGGTAGTCAGTAGTGATGCAATACGAATCGAAAATGCTGCAGGAAATTAAGGAAATACCAGATGCTGCTTCAAACCTTTTGGATGAAGTTGAGTCACAAGTTAGTCAACTAGTTAATATATTTAATGAGCGACAGCCCAATTTTATAATGACGGCTGCAAGAGGGTCATCTGATCATGCTGCAACATTTCTAAAATATTTATTTGAAATTCAACTAGGCGTACCTGTGGTTTCTTTAGGGCCTTCAATTTCTTCTATATATGAATCAAAACTATCACTCAAAAATTCACTTTGTATTGGAATTTCCCAATCTGGCCAAAGCCCGGACACACTAAGCGTTATTAGTAGTTTTAAAAATAAAGAATGCATTACTGCTAGCTTCACGAATAACATCAACTCGCCTTTGGCTCAAAAAAGTAAATTTCCGATATCGTTAAACGCAGGTAACGAAAAAAGTGTTGCCGCTACCAAAACTTTTGTAAATTCTCTAATAGTTTGCTTAGTTTTAGTGGCTAAAATAAGTAAAGATGATGAGCTTTTGAATAAAATTCACAGACTGCCAAAAATGCTTGATAAAGCCATTGGCATACAATGGTCTGATCTAAAAAATGAATTGGCAAACTGTAATCAGCTTTATACTTTGGGAAGGGGACTTTCTTTTGCTATTTCAAATGAGGCTTCTTTGAAACTGATAGAGACCTGTGGAATTCATGCATCGTCTTACTCATCAGCAGAAATTTTACATGGCCCAGTAGAAATAGTTGAAGAAAATTATCCTGTACTTGCTTTTATATCTAGAGATGCTGCGGAATACTCTATTTCAAGTGTATGCGAAAATTTAGCTGTAAAAAAAGCTAAGGTTTTTGGAACTTCAAATCAGCTGTGTGTCTCTAAGAGACTTGATTTTGTGACAACTGGTCACCCATTTACTGACCCGGTAGCTCTAATAGCCTCATTTTACACCTTTATTGAAAATTTAGCTTTATCAAGGGGTAGGAATCCAGATCAACCTAGGCTTCTAAAAAAGGTAACCAAAACAATATGACTGAAAGAAAAGCTTATATTGGAGCGAGAATTTTTGATGGTACCGATGAGCACTTTGGGGCTGCACTTGTAATTGAAAAAAACAAAATTTTAAAAATAGTACCTGAGGAAGATGTTGGCCCAGATTGTGAAGTAACTTTATTGCATAAGGGTTTAATTTGTCCTGGGTTTGTAGATATTCAGGTAAATGGTGGCGGGGGCTATTTACTTAACGAGGCTCCATCTTTGCAAATACTTGAAAAAATCTGTGATACACATGCTAAACTTGGGACTACTTCATTATTCCCAACTTTGATTTCTGATGTTCCTGCTGTAACGAAAGCAGCTCAAAATTGTGCCATTGAGGCTTTTGAAAATGATATGCCTAGTTTTATAGGTTTGCATCTAGAGGGCCCACATTTAGCTTCTTCGCGAAGCGGTGCCCATGATAAATCAGTTATTAAACCTATGGATAATAGTGACTACTTAAATTTGGAGACTTTAGCTCAGAAAATTCCAAAAGTTTTAATCACTGTTGCACCGGAAGCTGTATCTATAGAATATATTGAGCAGTTAACTGCTGCTGGTGTGATAGTATCATTGGGTCACTCAGATTGTAGCTTTGCTCAAGCACAAGAGCTGGCCAATGCAGGTGCTACTGGTGTAACACATCTTTTCAATGCAATGAGCCAATTTGGAAGTCGAGAGCCTGGTTTGGTAGGTGCAGCTTTAGAACTTGGTCACTTTTCTGCAGGGATTATAGCAGATGGTTTTCATGTTAACGAAGCTACAATTAGAGTTGCGTTGAGGGCAAAAAAATCTCCAGGATCTATTTTTCTAATAAGTGATTCTATGGCTACAACGGGAACATCCCTAGAAAGTTTTGAATTAAATGGAAGAACAATTTTTCGAAAAAATGGCAGATTAACTCTAGCAAATGGGACGTTAGCAGGTGCTGATTTAGATTTAGCGTCTGCAGTGAGGTTTATGGTTAATAAAGTCGGCATTCCACACATAGATGCTTTAAAAATGGCAACAATATTACCATCAAAATTTATTGGTATGGAGAAAGAGCTCGGAGTTCTGAAGCCTGGCGCACGAGCCGACTTTTTATGGTTAGATAATGATTTAAACGTTCAAAGAGTTTGGCGCTCTGGAGAATTTCTAGCTTAATCAAGAAAGATGAGCCAGTTGTTTAAAACTATATTTTTGAACAATACTTGCCATGATCTCCGCGTTATTCGAAATAATTGGGCTATACTGAATATTGCCATCAAGGTTCCCTCTCAAACCAGTATCCAGAAATTCGTGGCAGTTTGTTACTCCGCCGATCAAATGCATTTCAGTTTTTTTTAATTCAGTCATAGTGAATAAACGATTTGCTAACTTTCCTATTTCGACGCCAGCTTCGTGAAAAATTTTAAGTGCATTTGGGTCACCTAAATTAGCTGCAAAACGTACTTCTTTAGTAATACTTGCGATTGTTTCTCGACCCCCTTTATACACTTTTTCTCGAATAATATTCCAATCTCTTGATCCGAATTTTTTGACTAATCTATCATCGAGTACTGAAGCTGTTGGCTGACGTGTTTCCATACTTCGGAGCCATTGTTTTAGGGCTTGCTGACCTATCCAGAAACCTCCGCCACAGTCGTCAACTAGGTAACCATATCCATTTGCGCGTATGACTTTATAATCTTTTGTTAAATGATATGCGATACAGCCAGTTCCCGCATAAACTAGCAGCCCTTGACCTGGAGAGGATAAACCTAGGAAAACAAAAAATAAATCATCTGAAATTAATACATCTTTTATATTGAGAGATTTTTCTATAACGCCGCTTATCCATTTTGCTTGATTGGATTTACTATCTAGCCCTGAAATACCAGCTATAACTTTAGAAATAGGAGCAATTTTATAGGCTGCTTTGCAGATATTACGTAATATGGTTTCACTTTGTTCTCTGGTTTTAGAATTGAAGATATGACCACTTAATGGACCCGTGGTTTGGTACTTTAAGGTTTTACCTTCCTGGTTTTGAACGCACCATTTCGCAGTTGAAGCTCCTCCATCAATTGCCAGCACATTCATTTTAACGATCCTTTATTTGATTAACAAACTTACGCGTTATTTCTCTCGGATTTGTTATTGCCGTTCCAACAACTACTGCAGCTGCTCCAAGCTCGAATGCGGAAGAGATTTGTTGCGAGTTTTCATATCGACCCTCAGCGATTATTGGTCTTTTACAATTATTTACTAAAGTTGCCACTAAATCTAGATCTGGTTCATTTTTTGTTTTTGGACTGGTGCTTGTATAGCCAGATAGTGTTGTTGCGATAAAATCAGCCCCTAGATTTTCAGCTTGCATCGCTTCATCTAAATTACTGACATCTGCAAGTATTAGACAGTTTAAATCTTTTTTAATGTATTTTATTATGTCACTTAAAGGTTCAAATACCCGCTTACGAATGGTTGCATCTATACCTATAATCGAAGCTCCCGCACGAGCAACATCCGACGCAGATTTCTTGCTCGGAGTAATGTAAATCTCAGACTTATCTGAAAAAATTTTATTTATTCCAATAATTGGTACTTTTACATGCGCTTTAATCGACTTTATATCTTTAACACCATTTGCTCTGATTGCTGTTGCGCCACCTTGCACAGCTGAAACAGCCATAGCTGACATGAAAAGTGGTCCATGAAGAGGATTATCTGGACGAGCTTGGCAAGAAACGACAATGCCTTCCAACATTTAAATTTTCCTTAATGGTATGTTTTAATTTTTGTCTATCTTTAAAATCAGGCATTAAATACTTTATGTGCGATAACACCTCCTGTCATGGGTTCAGCAACACCTGTTGTTTTAGGATATGAAATAGGAAGATTTGCCAGTGTTCTGGCTGCAAGAAAAGCAAAACATTCTGCTTCGATAGCATCCCCGCGCCAATTATATCTATCTGCGGTTTCAACTTTAATGTTAGCTCGAATTGAGATCTCTCGCATCATTGTCAAGTTTTTTCTCCCACCGCCCGAAACGATCAACTGTGTCGGACGCACTGGTAAGAGATTAATGCCTGTGGCTACTGCAGCTGCTGCCAATGCTGTTAATGTTGCAGCACCATCCTCAATTGACATACCTTCTGCAATCCGATGAGAAAAGCTAAAACGATCTAACGATTTTGGAAATGACATTTCAAAATAGGGGTCTGATAATACCTCAGATAATTTTCTTTCGTTGACCTTTCCCTTTGCAGCAATGTCGCCATTTATATCCATTTCGCCAATATTACTTAGCTTTATCCAGTCATTTAGCGGAGCGTTGGCTGGCCCGGTGTCAAAAGCAATTAGTCCAAATTCTTCGGAAGAAAAACTTAAATTTCCTAAACCACCTAAATTTAGTATTGCTGTATTCGAAGTTGCCCCAATCTTTTTGAGTATTGCTGCATGATAAATTGGGCAAAGTGGTGCGCCTTGTCCACCTTCTTTCATATCATTTGATCTAAAGTCATAAACGACTGGAATGCCGAGTTGGTTGGCCATTGCTTGACCATCACCTAATTGTCGCGTTGCTCCTTTTAATGATCCGCAAGGAGCTCTGTGTAAAACAGTTTGCCCATGAAACCCAACGGCCCCAATTTCATTTTCATCTATTCCTGAAAGCTTAATGCACTTCTGAACAGCCATTGTTTGAGAATTTGTTAGCGCAGCTTCTGTTTTATAAAAGATTTCTGGTTCAGGACCATTAAAATTCCAAATTTGAGCTTCATCGAGAGTTTTAACGAGTAGTTCTTTTACTTCCTTATCATAAGGCATCAAATTATAGTAACCAAATTCTTCTATAATTTTCCCATCAGTACGCAAAAATGCAACGTCGATGTTCCCATCTAAAACTGTTCCAGTCATAAGGCCAATATGCCAGGGCATTTTCATATTAATTTTGGGTATCCTTAGTCGTAAATACTATATGTAATTTTTATTCATTCACTTTTTAAAATAGTTGATGAACCAACTATCTTTGTAAAGGGGCTAAAGATAGTCACTTATTTTTTGGAAATAAATTTTTAATTTGAAAGGTGAAATATAATTTTCTCTAAAATTAATACGTCCTATAATTTGGTGCTTAATTGTTTATAGCCATGCGTATTTTTTTACTTAGAAGTGCATAACCAACATCATTCATATGAAGCGGGTCATCACTATAAAAAGTATTTTTATCCGCGCCATAAGCCTCAAGCATGGAGGAGTGTATATCTATAAAATTCCAATTTTCTTTATTAGTAATGTATTTGTTTAAACAAAGATTGACCTCCTCAATCTCTTTTCTAAGGTGGCGTCGGAATGGACAAGGTTTGATTGAGATAATAAAAACCTCAAATTCTGGTAGAATTTCTTTTACCGTAGAAAGAAAATTTTTATAGTCTCTTATAACTTCATGAACAGATAGGCCGCTACCTAGATCATTATCGCCTGCATAGATAATAATTTTCCCATTGGTTATTTTGGTCGTTAAAAGCTTTTCCGCAAATGCTTGGCAAGCAGCAAGAGTTGCACCGCCAAATGCTAAATTAGATAGATGTGAAACGGCTAAATCAGTCTTTGCATCTTTCCAAAGCCTTAGGGTCGAACTTCCATAGAGAATGAAATCTTGTTCTTTCGTTTTGCTAATGTGGTTTTGGATTTCAACTTCACGGATGTCAGTTCCAAATTCTTCCTCTACAGGGCTAAGCAAACCAACGTTTGTTGATAACGTTTGACGTTTTGCCAGAGGCATAAAATTTAATTCGGCAGCAAGTTCTATTGCTTCCTCAACATAGGATCTGAATATTTTTCTATATCCTATTAGGAAGTTTTCTATCTCAGCATTGCTTGAAGTGTCCTCTACCATATCAGATAATCTGAAACCTGGTTTTATTATTGCCGCGTAATTTGCTCTGGAAACAGGAGAGTCAAAGTTTGCAAGAGCTATTGGGATGATTACGGGAGAGGGCTTCAAACGTGCAGCAAGTTTAAAAGCTCCAATTTTCAAAGGCCCTGGAGATGTCTCTGTTAAATTATCTGGAGTTTCT
>MDSW01098158.1_pt1 | contig 10445 bp, 10 predicted proteins | sample 811171 | NCBI WGS metagenome assembly MDSW01 (sample SAMN05326641, study PRJNA326480) | marine metagenome | isolation source: seawater | place: Atlantic Ocean: North West | collected 2012 | reverse complement strand
TTCTCTTAAATCTTGATCTCTTCCTACGCATATAAAAATTACTTCAGAATCCTGAACAGCTGCACCTGGAGTGTTTGCCTTTTTTCCTCTAAATTCTTCAACCCACTTTTTAGATTTTGATTCCGTTCTATTAAAAACAGTAACTTCAAAATTGTTTTTTTTTAAATAACCTGCCATTGGATAGCCCATTACGCCTAAACCAATAAATGAAACTTTTTTAATTTTCATTTTTATATCTCCTTTAGTTTGTTGATAATTTCAATATTTAATTCTTTAGAATTACTTACAATTAGATTTTTAGATTGTTTATTAAATATATATTTTAAATTATTGAAATGTGAGTCGCATCCACCTGCCTCTCTAACAATCAATACACCTGGCAAATGATCCCATGGTGATAGTTTTGATAATATAACAAAATTTCTTTTTCCTAATGCTATATCAAAATATTCACAACCAATTGAACCATAGGAATTTATTTCCAAAAAATAATTTTTCAAAATTTTAATTTTATCTTCAAGTTTTTTATCCCAATATTTTGGACTAATAGCACCAATAGCATTAGAGATAGATATATAATTGATATTTAGAATTTTCTTATTGTTAAGAAAAGTTCCTTTGCCATAAATTGAATACATAAATTCTTCAGTAATAGGCTTATATATCCAAGATTGAATAATTTTAGATTTAAAAGTTAAAGCTATCATGATAGCGAAATATTCTTTTCCTTTTACATAATTTGATGTTCCATCTATAGGGTCAACCGTCCAGCAATATTGTTCTTTATTATAAAAATCTAAAATTTCTGGTTTTTGAGTGTAAATTTCCTCGCCAATAAAATTAGAATTTTTAATCAGTTGAGTTAGAATTTTTTTTAAAGAATTTTCAATTTCTATATCAATTGATGTTACTATCTCACTATTATTTTTGTACTTAATTTGATCTGACTTTAAATTTTTGAAATGAGGAAGCAATTTTGTTTTGCTTATTTCATATAAAATAGATTTTATTTTTTCATTATCAATTATGTGCATTAACGGTTTTGATTTTTATAGTGATTATACAGTAATATTGCAAATTTTTTTGTTAATTTTCCAATTTTTCCATTACCTATTACTTTATTATTTACTTTGATGATTGGGGTAATCAAACTACCAGAACTAGTAATAAATACTTCATCGGCATTTAGAAGTTTATTCAATGAAAATAATTTTTGTTCAATTTTAAAATTCTCTTTTTTAATAATATTTTTAATTACAGATCTTGTGATTCCTTTTAATATATTTCTATTAGTTGGATGTGTCAAAAATTTATTATTTTTTATTATCCATACATTTGAATGAGATGATTCAGTGACTTTATTATCTTTAACAAAAATAGCTTCATATGCGCCTTTAGTATTAGCATAATGTGCAGCTAGTATATTTGGTAATAATGAAGTTGATTTAATATCTTTTCGTGACCATCTTATGTCAGGATATGTAACTGCTTTATAAGCTCTATAATTTTTATTTGGCAAGTTAAATTTTTTTTTTTGACAATAAGAAATAATATTAGGTTTCAAATTTTTCTTAAATGCGTGCTCTCTCTCTTGAACACCTCTTGTAATTTGAAAGTAAATAATTCCATTAATAATTGAATTATAATTAATTAATTTTTTAAAAATTTTTTGAATTTTTTTTTCATTAACAGTATAATTAATTGATAGTTCATTTAACGAAAATTTTAAACGTTTAGTGTGAAATTCAAAATCTATTAATTGCTTATTAATAACTAGTACTACTTCGTAAACACTATCAGAAAATTGCAAACCTCTATCCTGAATATGAATTTTTGCTTCATCAAATTTAATATATTGATTATTTAAATAAGCAATCCTATGCATAAGATTGTTTAATAGATAATATTTCTTCTAGTTTTTTTATACATTTAGTTTCAGCAAAAAATACAACATCATCATTCTCCTTAAAAATAGTTTTGCTAGTTGGTATTATAATTATATCATTTCTAAAAATAGATCCTACTCTAATTCCTATTGGTAAATTCATATCTTTCATAGTTTTATTACATAGAGGTGATTCGGGTAGAACCTCAGCTTCTATTACTTCGCCAAAACCTTCACCAATAGAATAATCACTTCTTATTCTTCCACCTCTAACTTTTTCTAAAATCTTTGATATAGTTATTAATTTAGGATCTATTGTAATATCAACTCCAATATTATTTAGTAATGAAGAATATGAACTATTATTTATTAAAGTCATACACTTATTGGCACCTGCTCTCTTTGCTAATAGTGAAGATAGTATATTCACTTCATCATCTTCGGTTACCGCTATAAAATAGCCAGCATCTGAAATATTTACTTCGTCTAAAATTTGATTTTCTAGACCATCTCCATTTGTAACGGTTACTCTGCTCAAGTTTGAGGCAAGAAATTCTGCTCTTGTTTTATTTGTTTCGATTAAATCAGTAGAAATACCCCCATTAGAACTTTCAATGAATTTAGCTAATGAAAAACCAATATTTCCACCACCTATTATAACCACTTTATTTGCTTGTAATTCTTCGTGTCCAAATTCCCGAAGCACATTTGATAAATGATCTGTTTCAACAACCATGTATATCAAATCATTTGATTCAATTTTGGTAGATGAATTTACTACAAATTTTTTATCTTTTCTAAAGATAAATAGAATATTAGCCAAATAATCAGGAAATTTTTCTGATAATTCTCGAACAGTTAATCCTATATTTTTGCAATTTTGTTCACATTTGAAACCAACTAATTTTAATCTTTTTTCTGACAACTCAACCATATCAATAGTTCCAGGCGAAATTAATCTTCTATGTAATGCTTTAGCTACCTCTTCCTCAGGTGAGATTATAGCATCTATGGGTAGATTATTTACTGTATAAAGTTTTTCCCACTCTCCTTTAAGATAGTCTTGTTGCCTAATTCTAGCAATTTTTTTTGGAATTTTAAATAGAGAATGACCAATTTGACAAGTTATCATATTTAATTCATCACTTTTAGTTACTGCAATCAATATTTCACAATCTTTTGCTCCAGATTTGATTAAAACTGATGGTAAACTGGGTACGCCATAAACAACTTTCACATCTAAATTTTCTGATATCTTATCTAAATTTTCTTTAGATTCATCTACTACCGTAACTTCAAAATTTTCATTTGCTAGCTTATCAGCTATGCTATATCCAACTTCTCCAGCTCCACAAATTATAGTTTTCATTTTTAATTTATTAACTACTTTGAATTTATATTTAACGATTTAATTTTTCTATACAAGGCTGTTCTTTCCATACCTGTAAATTCAGAAACTTTCATCATATTACCATTAAATCTTTTAATTTGCGATATTAAATATTCTTTTTCAAATTTCTCTCTTGCTTCTTTTAAAGATAAATCCATGTTTTCTATGGCTAATACTTCACTCTTATAATCTCCCATTTCTAATGCAAGATCATCAACTTCAAGCTTATTTTGATTATCTGATGCTTGATTTAGTATTATAGTTTTTTCAATATAATTAATAATTTGAGAAACGTTACCAGGCCAATCATATAATTCTAGTTTGGATATTGCTAAATCACTAAAATATATTTTTGTTTCATTGTTATTATAAAACTTTAAATAATATTCAACTATTGGCATAATGTCTTCTCTTCTTTTAGATAAAGGTGGACATTGAAAACTTTCTACAGATATTCTATCAAGTAATCTTTGCGTAAAATTACCATTTTGAACTTCATGAATTAGATTTTTTTCACTGATACTAATGATTTTTTGTTCAATTTTAATATTTAAATTGGTAAAAAAATTTGGATTTTCTATAAAAAATAAAAATTTATTTTGAAATTTGATAGGTAGTAGATTTATATTTTCTAAAATTAATGTATTTTGATTTGAGCGAACAAACAAATTATCATTTAAGTTTGCTAATTCATCATTCAAAAGATTTTCAATATTTTGAATTGAAATATTCTTAAAATCAATTGTTATTGGAAGTTTATCTTTGTATTTTGATGTTTCGTGTATAATTCTAGATATTAATTTTTTGCCTGTACCATATTCTCCAGATATTAATAATCGAGCATTAGTATTAGATATTGAACTAATTCTTTTTTTTATTTTACTAATAAATGATGAGTTGCCAACTAATGGTATTTTTGGAGAAATAATTCTTTTTAAATTAGCATTTTCTGAATATAAAATTGAATTCTCAATAGCTCTTTTTGCTAGAATAACCAACTTATCACTATTAAATGGTTTTTCCAGAAAATCATAAGCTCCACTTTTAATAGACTTAACTGCCATATCAACAGTACCATGACCACTTATAATAATTATAGGTATATCTGGTTTGGAAATTTTAAACTCTTTTAATAATTCTATTCCATCTAAATTACTATTAGATAACCAAACATCTAGAATAATCAAGTCAGGGTTAAAAGACTTAAATTTATCAAGTGCTTGATCAGAATTTAAAGCATGATCTGTAATGTATTTTTCATCTTTAAGTACTTCGGATATCAAAAAACAAATATCCTTTTCATCATCTATAATTAATACTTTATGCATGCTGTTCTAAAAAAACAACTTTAGAAGTTGTTCCTGCCATATTTAAATTTTTTGTTATTTCAATCTTCCCACCATGATCTTCTATAATTCTCTTAACAATAGATAAACCGAGACCTGTTCCCTTGCTTTTTGTTGTAAAATAAGGCTCAAATATTCTAGAGATTTTATTTTTTTCTATACCTATGCCATTATCTGAAATTTTAATTGTTATATCTTTTTCATTTTTAATCAGTTTAACTTCTACTGAAGGGTTAGGTATATTTTGAACAGCTTCAATTGAATTTTTAATTAAGTTATTAAATGATTGAGTAATTTGAAATTTATCAAAATGAAAAAATATGTCTTCATTAGTTTTATATAGTTTCATCTTGATTTCAGGATGAGAATTAGCAAATAATAAATAAGAATCTTCTAGACATTTAGATAAATTATCTAATTTTATTTCAGCTTGAGGCATTCTTGCAAATGAAGAAAATTCATCAACTAACTTTCCAATGTCATCAACCTGTCTAGAAATTGTAGACGTTAAGTTAGAAATTTCCTCATTAGATGCCTCTTTATCATAAAACTTTTTTGCGATTCTTTCAGCTGATAGTTTAATTGGAGTTAGTGGATTCTTAACTTCATGTGCAATCTTTCTAGCTATATCTGACCAAGCAGCATGTTTTTCAGCCAATATTAATGAAGTTGTATCATCTATAGATACAACATAACCATTTATTTCTTTATTATAAATTTCTTTTATAATTCTAATATTAAGATTTCTTAAGTCATTATTAATATTATATTCATATTGAAAGTTTTCTAACAATTTATTAGATTTTTGAAAATTCAGAAATATTTTCTCCCATTCGGGAAAAATTTTTAAAAAATTTGTATTTTCTATTATTTTTTTCGTATTTTTAAAAATTTTGTTGGTGGTATTATTTGTTAAAATAATATCAAATTCTTTGTTCAAAGAAACTACTCCTATAGTTAATAAACTTAATATAGCCTCAATAAATAATCTTTTTTCTTCATCTTCTAAACTTTTTGAAATTAATTGATTTTGTTTATTTTCAATTTCAAAAATCATTTTATTGTAAGATGAAAGTAAAACTTTAATTTCTTCAAATTGATCTTCCTCACTAACTTTCGCATCAAAATTACCTTTTGAAATTTTATTCGCTGATTGAATTAAATTAGTTATTGGTTTAGAAAGATTTTTTGCTAAATTGAAGCCTATTAATACAGCTATTAAGATGAAACAAACTGAAAAAAGAACGAAGATCATTGAGTAAGTGATTTGTATACCTTTACTTTCATCTTCTTTCGATGTGTATATATTATATGCTTCTTTAGTAATAGATATATGCTCCCAAATATTTGTATTAAGTTCCCTATTAACTTGCATATAAATATTATTTAAAAAATTAATTTTTTTATAAGCCGATATAGATTTTTTATTTATTTGAAATATATAGACCTTGTTGGAATTAATTATGTTATATGTATCTTTATTTGGTTTTTTAAAATTTTTTTTATTAACATCTTTAAAACTTAACAAAACTTCTCCTCTGTTATCAAATATATAAATATTTGAAATAGTCCTAATATTAATAAATTCACTTAATGCTTTATTAATAGAATCAATTTGCACTTCATTATTTCTAGAAGTTTTAAGAATTTCTCTCATGATTAATTGAGTATCGGATATTAATTCTGCTTGAATTTCATTTTCATAATCTCTTGCAACTATATTAGAGTTTACAACAGCATCTTTAACAGCTCCCCCATACCATGTTCTTAATTCAAGATTGAAAAATAAAGAAGTTATTACAACTAGGCCAATAGCTGGGCCTAAAGCCATCGCAGTAAATAAATTAACAAATTTTGTATATAAACGAGATTCGTTATTGGTTTTTTTTCTATAAATAAATATTAGAAGAACTTGCCTGATTATTATACTTAGCAAAAGTATAACAAATATTACATCAGCTAATAAAAAAATTTGCAAATTTTGAGGATTTTTAACTAACTGGTTATTCGGCAGCATTAATAAAAACGTTATTAAAAAACTTAAAACAACTAAAGAAATCAGAAAATAGAAAGATAGCTTTGAAAAATGAATTTTCTTTAAAAATTTTGATAAATTAAACACTTTATGGATTAATATTTATATTATTATTTAATGATATAATATAGATGAAATTAATGAAAAATGCACTTGTTATCCTAGCAGGTGGAAAAGGCTCCAGAATGGGAAGCATTACACCAAAGCAATTTAATTACTATGGTAAGCATAGCTTTGTAGAATATTTGTTAAATAATATCTCATTAAACTTGTTTGAGTTAATTGTTATTAGTTGCAAAAAAAAATATGTTAAAAAGTATTTTAATAAAATTAAGCAAAATTATAAAAATCATAAAATAATTTGGTCTGAATCGGGAATTAATAGACAAGAATCCTCTATGAAAGCCTTAAAAAAATTAAAACTTTTCAAACCAAAAAATGTTTTAATTCATGACTCAGCAAGACCACTTGCCTCAAATAAATTATTTCAAAAAATTATTTTAAATTTAAAAAAAGAAGTCGCTGTTGTTCCATATGTAACTTACAATGACAAGAAAATTATAAATCTAAATGAAATTAATGAAAAAATAAAAAATATTCAAACTCCACAAGGTTTTAGATTTGATTTAATTTATTTAGCTAATTTAAAATACAAAAAAACTACCCACAAAGATGACTCAAGTTTAATTCAAAAATTAAATAAAAAAATAAAATATATTAAGGGAGAAAAAACTAACTTAAAAATTACTTATCCTGAAGATATTAGTTTTTTTAAGTCATTTCAAAGAAATTACACAAAAGTTGGAATAGGCTATGACATTCATAAATTTAATTTTCAAAAAAAAAATAATCTTTTATTATGTGGTGTAAAAATTCCCTACTATAAGTTAACAGGTCATTCAGATGCTGACGTTGGAATTCATGCAATCTGTGATAGTATTTTTGGGTCTCTATCTATGAATGATATAGGTTACTATTTTAGTAATACAAACCCTAAATGGAAAAATGCTAACTCAGCTATTTTTCTTAATTATTGTAAAAAAAAATTAATAGAAAAAGGTTTTTATATAAATAATTTGGATATAAATTTTATATGTGAAAAACCAAATATAAATAAATATAGATTTAAAATGATAAAAAATATTTCTAAATTATTATCAATACCAACTAATATAATATCGATAAAAGCTACAACAAACGAAAAAATTGGCTTTATTGGTGATGGTTTAGGAATAGCGGCCGAGTCGATAGTGCAAATTTCTAATGAAAAATTTTATTAAATTTTACAATTCTATATTCTTAATTGGTAATATAAAAAAATTTCCTGGTACATTTGCTTCTGGATTTTCAATTTTAATCCTTTTCCCATTTTTTTACTTTGAATTATTTAATTTCTTTATAATCTTAACTTTATTTGTAACAATTTTTTTATTTTCATTATATTCTATTAATTTTTACTCAGAAATAACCAAGACTCACGATTCAAAAGAAATAGTTATTGATGAGTTTTTAGGAGTTTATTTTATATTTTTATTCTATGAAAAAATTTATATTATAGATCACTATATTACTATTTTTTTAATATTTATTTTATTCCGATTTTTTGATATTACTAAAATTTACCCTGCAAATATTGTTGATAGAAATATCAAAAATTCTTTAGGCGTTATTTTAGATGATATTATTGCTGCAATTTATACTATAACAACAATGTATTTACTTAATGTCTTTATATAATTATAAAATTGTTAATAACCTTATTAAAAAAAAAATAACTATATCTACTGCTGAATCTTGCACTGGAGGATTATTAAGTTATCATTTTATTAAATATAAAGGAGTCTCAAAAATATTTAAGTCAGGATTAATATGTTATTCTAATCAATCTAAAATAAAAAAATTAAATATTAATAAAAAAAATATTGAAAAATATGGTGCTGTTAGTTTTGAAATAGCAAAACAAATGACAATTAAGTTATCAAAAATTGAAAAAACGAATTTATCAATTATTACAACAGGAATTGCAGGACCAGATGGTGGAACTAAAGATAAACCTATTGGTCTAGTATATATTGGAATTAAATATAATAAAAAAATATTAGTTTTCAAAAAAAAATTTAATGGAACAAGAATTCAAATACAAAGAAAAACAGTAAGTTTTATTTTTAATAAAATTAGGACACTAGTTTAAAATTGAATTAGCTCTTTTCTTAAAAGAATCTATCATTTTATCTTCAAGTAACGAATATAATGTTTCTGCTAATTTCTGATGTAAAAATTTTTTGAATTCGAAATTAATACTGAAATTAACTAGAGTTTTTTTTGAATTGATTGGTTCAAAGATCCAATTAGTTTTAAGATCTTTAAGCGGACCATTAATATAAATTGTTTTGATCTTTAGATCTTTTTTATTATATATAACATGAGATCCAAATTTCTGAGGTAACAAAAATTTATAAAAAACATACATGTCTGCAAAAATTTCATTATTTTGCCTTGAATTTATTTTCATATAATTGCACCAAGGAATGAAATCAGGATACTTCTCTAAATCCAATACTATATTAAATAATTGTTTTGCATTATGCTCAATTAATTCTTCTCTAAAGGATTCTTTTTTCATTAAATTATTTATATTTTTTTTTTCTATTCATTTGCATAATTTTAAAATCTTCTGATGCATGATAACTAGAGCGAGTTAATGGAGATGAAGATACCATTAAGAAACCCTTAGAATAAGCTATTTTTTTATATTCATCGAACTCATCTGGGGTTATAAATTTTGCTAATTTAGCATGTTTGGGAGTTGGGGGCAAATATTGACCTATTGTTAAAAAATCTACGTTAGCTGATCTCAAATCATCCATTACTTGACAAATTTCTTCTTTACTCTCCCCTAAGCCAACCATTAATCCTGATTTCGTAAATATTTCTGGATTAAGACTCTTAATTTCATTCAGAAGTTTTAAACTTACGAAGTAACGTGAACCTGGTCTAATACTAGGATAGAGTCTAGGTACAGTTTCCAAGTTGTGATTAAATACATCTGGTAAAGATTTGGATAGAATGTCTATAGCTTTAGGTTTTTTATTAAAATCTGGAGTTAATATTTCAATAGTACTATTGGAGTTTACATTTTTTATCTCCTCTATAACGTCGACGAAATGCTGAGCTCCACCATCTTCTAAATCGTCCCTATCAACACTAGTAATTACAATATGTTTTAATCCTAATTCTATAGTGCTTCTTGCTATTTTTTTAGGTTCATCCTTATCAATATATCCTGGCTTACCTGTTTTAACATTACAAAATGCGCATGCTCTTGTACAAATATCACCTAAAATCATAAAAGTTGCATGTTTTTTTTGCCAGCATTCTGAAATATTTGGACAAGCAGCTTCCTCACAAACAGTAACTAAATTATTTTTCTTCAATATATTATTAGTAGAATTAAATACTTTAGAATTTGGAGCTTTGACCCTTATCCAGTCTGGCTTTCTAGGTATGGGGTTAGATATTTTATTTATTTTTTCTGGATGCCTTATGTTATTCATGGGTTAATTAAATTATTTCTAAATCATTACTATTTAGCCAAATTTCAAAAGGGTTTTGAATAATTTTATTAAAATCATTTAAAAATTTAGCTGCTACAGCTCCATCTAAAGCTCTATGATCAACTGACAAAGTAGATTTTAATTTATTGCCTACTACAATTTTACCTTTTTCAATTAAAGGAACTTCCTCAATAGCACCAACTGCAAGAATGAGAGATTGTGGAGGATTTATTAT
>MDSW01003131.1_pt1 | contig 10445 bp, 7 predicted proteins | sample 811171 | NCBI WGS metagenome assembly MDSW01 (sample SAMN05326641, study PRJNA326480) | marine metagenome | isolation source: seawater | place: Atlantic Ocean: North West | collected 2012 | reverse complement strand
TTGATAAATTAATTAATAATTTAAACAAAGAGCAAAAAGATGCAGTTCTCAGCACTGAAGGACCTAACTTAATAGTTGCTGGAGCGGGCTCAGGAAAGACTAGGGTTTTAACAACTAGGCTAATACATTTAATTGATAAAAAAAAAGCTTTTCCTAATCAAATATTGTGTGTGACTTTTACTAACAAAGCGGCTAAGGAAATGCAAAACAGAGTAATTCAAAATCTCAAAGGAAGTTCAAATGCGATACCATGGTTAGGTACGTTTCACTCTATTAGCGTAAAATTATTAAGAAGGCATGCAGAGGCTCTTGAATATAAAAGCAATTTTACAATTCTAGATACTGATGATCAGAAAAAACTTATAAGAAATATTGTAAAAGCTGAAGATTTGGATGCAAAAAAGTTTTCTCCTCAATTAATTATCTATCACATTGATCAATGGAAAAATAAGGGTTTTCTACCAAACGATGTTAATTTAGAGAAATCTGGAAATATGATGAAATCAATTTTAAAAGTTTACGAAATATATCAAAATAAAACCAAAGATTTAAACGCATTTGATTTTGGAGACTTAATTTTGTTTTGTGTAAAATTATTTGAGGAACATCAAGATATAAAAGAAATATATCAAAAAAATTTTAAATATATTCTAGTTGATGAATTTCAAGACACAAACTTTATTCAAAATAAATGGTTAAATTTGTTAGTAAATAATAATCAAAATATTTGTTGTGTTGGTGATGATGATCAATCTATTTATAGCTGGAGAGGCGCAGAGATAAAGAATTTTCTTACTTTTGATAAAATTTATCAAGGATGTAAAGTTTTTAAATTAGAACAAAACTACAGATCAACAAAAAATATATTAGAAACTGCTTCAAATTTAATTTCAAATAATACTAATAGAGTTGATAAAAAGTTGTGGTCATCAGCAAGTCAAGGTGAGTTAGTTAAACTTAATTGTTACAGAACTGGTAAAGAAGAAGCTCAAGGTGTTAGTGATATAATTGAACAAAAATTAAAAAAGAAATATTCATTAAATAATGTTTCGATACTAGTAAGAGCGATTTATCAAACAAGAGAATTTGAGGAGAGATTTTTGCAAATTGGTATTGGCTATCGCGTTCTTGGAGGTATAAAATTTTATGAAAGAGCAGAAATTAAAGATGCAGTTTCATATTTACGCATTATAAATCAAAAATTTGACGATCTTGCCTTAGAAAGAGTTATTGGTTCGCCTAAAAGAGGAGTGGGAGAAAGCACTCTCAATCAACTTTATACTTATTGCAAAACCCACAAATTATGTCTTGAAGACTCCATTTTAAAGATATCAGAAAAAGGAGAATTTAAACCAAAAATTAAAACCTCACTTAATCAACTCATTAATATGATTCATAAATGGCGTAAAGATGCTCTTAACATGAAACATTATGATTTGATGAAACTTGTATTAGATGAGTCGGGATATTCTTCAATGCTTAAAAATAAAAAAGATTTAGAAAATGAAAATAGACTAGAAAATTTAAAAGAGTTGTTGAGGGCAATGCAAGATTATGAGAATTTACAAAGTTTTCTTGAGCATGTAGCATTAGCTACTTCTATCGATCAAGAATGGGAAGGTGCAAAAATAAATTTAATGACGATGCATGCTGCTAAAGGATTAGAATTTGATGTCGTATTTTTGCCAGGTTGGGAGGAAGGGCTTTTTCCACATCAAAAGTCCTTAGAAGAGAAGGGAGATTTTGCTTTAGAAGAGGAAAGAAGATTAGCTTACGTTGGAATTACTAGAGCTAAAAAAGAGGCATATTTATCGTTTGCGATGAAAAGAGCATATCATGGAGACTGGATGGATGCACTGCCCTCAAGATTCATTAACGAAATTCCCGATGATAGCGTTGAAAAAAACGAAATAGATTTAACAGGATCAGAAGATTTTGAATTTAATCAAGATAATTCCATAGAGTTTAATGATGAATACAGAAGTCCTGGTTGGGACAGATACAAGAAAAAAATGTTAAAATGGAAAAAATAAAAAAATTAAAAAAAATTTTTGGTAATGAAAAAATTGATGGTTATTTAATCCCAAAAAATGATGAATTTTTTGGAGAATACATACCTGATCACAATGACAGACTAAAATATATTTCAAATTTTTCAGGGACTTTTGGTTTTGCAATAATTCTTAAAAAAAAGAACTATTTACTTGTTGATGGAAGATACACCTTGCAGGCAAAAAGCCAATGTGGAAAAGATTTTAATATAATTACATTTCCAAATAAAGATGCCTTTAATTTTTTAAAAAAGAAAAAATTATCTATTGGATATGACCCAAAACTTTTTACAAAAAAAACCTTAAAAGCTTTGCCCTTTAGTGGCATCAACAAATTTAAACCAATAAATTATAATTTAATTGATAAAATATGGAAAAGAAAAATAAAAAAAAATAAAAGTAAGTTTTATTGTTTACCAAAGAATTCTGTTGGTAATGATTTTAATTTGAAAATAAGTAAAATTATAAACAACTTAAAAAAAACAGGTGCCGATCTTCAGTTTATAAGCGCATCAGAAAATAATGCCTGGCTTCTTAATATAAGAGGTTCAGATTCCAAATTTTCACCACTACCATATGGATATATATTAATTGATAAAAAAAAGGAGATAAATTTCTTTTGTGATTTAAACAAAATATCTTTTTCTCTAAAAAATTCTTTTAATAAAATTAAATTTATGTCAATTAAAAACATTGAAAAAGTTCTTTTTGAAATTCATAATAAAAAATTCATTATCGATAGAAATACTTGTTCTTTATATTTTGAGAATATAATTTTAAAAAAAAACAAAATCTTAAATATTAAAGATCCTATTTATAATTTAAAATCTATAAAAACAAAAAAAGAGATAAAGAATATTCAAAAAATACATATTTATGATGGAATAGCCTTAACGAAATATCTGTTTTGGTTAAAAAGAAATTTTATTAAAAAAAAAATTACTGAATTGAGTGCATCTCAAAAATTATTTAAGTTTAGAAAAAAAAATAAAAAGTTTAAGTTTTTAAGTTTTCCTACCATTTCTGGCACTGGTCCAAATGGAGCAATAATTCATTACAAGGCAACAAAAAAAACTAATAGAACTCTTAAAAAAGGTGATATTTATCTAGTTGATTCAGGTGGGCAGTATGAATTTGGAACCACAGATGTAACGAGAACTATATCCCTAGAAAACTCAAATAAGAAAGTTAAAAATATTTTTACTAGAGTTCTTAAAGGACATATCGCAGTTGCAAATTATAAATTGAATAAAAATACCACTGGTTCAATAATTGATGATAAAGCAAGGAAATATTTAAAACAGATTGGTTTAAACTACCCTCATGGGACAGGGCATGGTGTTGGATATTTTTTAAATGTTCATGAGGGACCCCAAGCTATTACTAAAAATAATAATGTAACATTTAAAGAGGGAATGGTTGTTTCAAATGAGCCAGGATATTATGAAAAAAATAAATTTGGTATAAGAATTGAAAATCTTATTTTTGTAAAAAAAGATAAAAAAAGACAATATTTTGAAAATTTAACAATGGCACCTATTGATAAAGACTTAATAGACAAAACTATTCTTAATAAGAGAGAGAAAACGTGGATTAACGATTATCATAAAAAAGTTTTTAATAACCTCAAGAGTGAAATGAATAAAGTTGAAAAATTGGAACTTAAAAAAGCTTGTTCAGCTATTTAAAATCTTATTCCACTCCTTTTCTGTTATAATCTTTATTTTTAACTGTTTTGCCTGATCAATCTTTTTTTTTGTTGGTTTTGTATCTCCCACAACTAGAAAATCCAACTTTTTAGATATAGATCCTAATACTTTACCCCCATTATTTTCAGCGATAGATTTAGCCTCAGATCTACTCATATTTTGAAAACCCCCAGTAAACATGAGTCTTTTATTACTAAATATTCCATCTTCATTTTTATTAGCATAGTCAGAAATATTTAATTGATTGATAAGATCTATATTAATTTTTTTATTTTTCGAATTGGAAAAGAAATTTTTGATTGCATTTATTTGTGTTTCACCAATTCCATCTAATTCAATTAAACTGTTGAGAATATTATCAGTTTTTTTTTCTTCGAATAATTTAGAAAATTCTGAAATTGATATAAAGAAAGCAGCAAGAATTTTAGCATTTTCTTGACCAATATGTCTTACCCCTATTGAGTAAATAAATCGGTCTAAACTTATTATTTTGGATTTATTAACTGCGCTTTTTAAATTTTCTACAGACAAATCTCCCCAGCCTTCTAAATCTCTAATTTTATCATAATCTAAATTAAAGATATCTGATGGCTCTTTTATTAAGTTCAAATTCCAAAACTGATCAACAACTTTTTTTCCTAAACCGTCTATATTAAATGCTTCTTTGGATACTAAATGTTTAAGTTTTTCTTTAGCAATAAATTTACAGTCATAACCTTTCAGACATCTTCTAACAGCATCTTTTTTTTTAGTGCTTTTGCTTATTTCTTTTTTAGTTGGAGCGCCACAAAGACAGTTTATGGGAAAAATAAATTTTTTATTTTTTTTCTCTCTTTTTGAAAAGTCAACAGATACTACTTGGGGAATTACATCTCCAGCTCTCTGGATTTTAATTGTATCTCCAATTCTTATATCTTTTCTTTCAATTTCATCTTCATTGTGTAGTGTCGCATTTGAAACAACAACACCACCAACAGTAACAGGTTCAACTTTAGCAACTGGAGTGATAGCTCCAGTCCTTCCAACTTGTATAATTATATCTTTAATTTTCGTAACCGCTTGCTCAGCAGAAAATTTATAAGCAATAGCCCATCTAGGAGAATTTGAGGTATTACCAAGTCTTTTTTGCAAATTTAAATCATTTACTTTTAAGACTAATCCATCAATATCATAATCAAGTGATGCTCTTAGATTGTCTATTTTTTGATGAGTATTTTCGATGTTTTTAATTCCACTGACAGTTTTAGATAAAGAGTTTATTGAAAATCCCCAACCATTAATTTTTTTTAAAAATTCAGATTGTTTTTCAAATTTCATAGGTTCAATAGCTCCAAAACCATAAGCAAAATATTTTAAAGGAATTTTTGACGTCTCCTTTGGATTTTTTTGCCTCAAAGATCCACCAGCTGCATTTCTTGGATTAGCAAATTTATCTTTAATTTTAACAAAATCTTTTTTACTTATGTAGATCTCACATCTTACCTCTAATAAATTTGGAACATCTTTTCCTTCAATCTTCTTTGGAATATTCGAAATAGTTTTTAAATTTTCTAAAATATCTTCTCCGGTAATACCATCCCCTCTTGATAAACCTTTAGATAAAATACCTTTCTCATAGATCAATGTTGCAGAAATACCGTCAATTTTTGGTTCTGAGAAAAATTCAATATCTTTTTTATTTATATTTAAAAAATTATTAATTTTCTTAATGAAATCTACAATATCATCCTTATCAAAAGCATTCGATAAAGATAACATTGGTTTTAAATGCTTAATCTTTTTAAATTTATTGGTTGGAGTAGCGCCAACAATATCTTTTACTGAGTCAATTTTTTTTAAAAAATCGTGTTTCTTCTCCAGTTCAATAGTTTCTTTTTTAATCTTATCATACTCAGCATCTGAAATTTTAGGATTATCTTTATTGAAATAAAGATCATTATGTTTTTTTAAATTTTTAATATTTGATTGATATTTTTCAATAATCTTTTCTTTAGAATTCATTATTTTAATTTAATTTTGTCGATAATTTTCATGAATAATTTTCTGTTATCCTCTTTCTTTTCTTTTTTTAACATTTTCACATAATCTTTATTTAATAACTTATATGACTCCTTAAACCACTCACTTGAATTATAGTTATAACCTAAAATGCTGGCATATTTATTTGCCTCCTCTTTTAGTCCTATGTGGTAATGAATTTCTACTAACCTGTGTAGTGCTTCCTCAATAAAAATAGTTTTGTCATAATCATTTACAATAGTTTTTAATCTATTAATCGCAGGCACCCATTTTTGGACAGATATGTAATATTTTGCTATATGCAACTCTTTAGCAGCGAATTGATTTACTACCAAATCTTTTTTAAATTTTAGATCGATAGCATATTCGCTGTTAGGATATTTTTTTAGAAAAGAGTCAATTTTCTTCTCAGCTTCAAGCAGCGGTTTTAAGTCATATTTTTCTTCACCTATTTGTTCAAAATAAACTATAGCCAATAAGTAGTTAGCATAAATTACATTTTTATCTCCTGGGTAATTCTTTAAATAACGATTTAAATTTTCCTCAGCTTCTTCAAAAAAATTTAAACTATAAAGGCAAAACGATGACATGATTGAAGATTTTGCAGCCAGAATAGGATCGGAAAAATTTATTTCTGCCTCGGAAAATTTTTTGTTAGCTAGTACAAAATCATTTATTTCGAAAGAATCCATAGCCTCTTTGTATAAAGTATAAGGATCTATTTTTTCAGTTGGCTCGTATGAAATTTTATTCTTTGAACAAGAGTTAAGAAAAAAAACTAAACAGATAAAAATTAAAATTTTTCCATACATTATATGACTAATATCAGAATATAATGAAATGGTAAATTTTTTCGATCTTATACATTAATAGCCAAAGGTTTTTCATAAGAATTTTGATTTTGTTTTTCTGTATTTTCAAAATTCTCGTAACACCAATTAGACTTTTCAGAAAAGAATTTTTTTAATAATTTGTTAGTTAATGCGTGACCGCCTTGGGAAGTTTTAATGTGACCAAAGATACGATTTCCAGATAGCATGATGTCTCCCATACAATCTAGTATTTTGTGATAAACGAATTCATGTCTATTTCTCAAACCATCTTCATTTAAAATCTTATCCCCTTGCACTACAATAGCATTTTCTAAAGACCCACCTTTTGCTAGACCCATTCTTTTAATATTATCAATATCTTCATACAAACAAAAAGTTCGAGAGTTGTAAATTTCACTTAAGTTATCAGAACTTAATTTAAATTCCTTACGTCTTTTTCTAATTAATGGATTGTTAAAAACAATTTCAAAATCAATAATTAGATCGTAATTAAGAGGTTCAATGGAAATAAATTTACTTCCATCTTTAACTTCAACTTTTTTTAATACTTTAATAAATTTTTTTTTAACGTTTTGTTCTTCTATACCAACTCTTTTAATCGCATCTACAAAATCAATTGCAGAACCATCTAATATTGGAATCTCTGGAGCATCTATTTCTACTAAAGCATTATCAATTCCCTCTCCATAAAAGGCTGCCATAAGATGTTCAACTGTTGATACGCTAGCTCCACTATCATTTTTTAACTTAGTACATAAAATAGGCTCAACAACATTTTTAAAGTTAGCGTGAATAATATTATTATTTTCAATATCAATTCTTTTGAATACAATGCCCGAATTAGGTTTGGCTGGTTTTATAATTAAATTTACTTTAACTCCATTATGGAGGCCTATTCCATCAATTTCAATTTTATCTCTTAGGGTTTTTTGGTTTATATTTTTCATGTAGGTCGCTTTATACAAAATCTCATTCAATGAATTAAAACAACAAATGTTTCTGAAAATAACAATTGTTATTTAAAAATATAGTTGAAGAATCTTGCGATAATTGAATTATTTTCTTGGATTATAGGCACCGCCTCTTTTTTCCACCCATATTGAACAAGTTTATTAGCGCTTTCATACAAAGATTCAATATTAAGATTTTCTAAATTTTTCAGATCATATTTTTTTTTAAATGAAAAAGAATTCATGAAAATTTTCTCAAAAGAATTAAAACAATTTTTATCCTTAACTTGTAAAAAGATAGTGACATTTTTTTTTAAAAAGTTGTTAATATTTAAATTTTTAAGCAGAATTTTTTCAGCTAATTCAAAAATTCTTGCTTCAGCAATTTCATAAATAAGTTTTTTTTTTATCTTTCTAAAATTTTGACTCTGAAAATATTTTTTTTCTAAATACTCATTATCAAAATTTTCATTAAAAAAAGTTTGGTTAAATAACATATCTTTTACTAAATCCTCTTTAATAGCTATTATTTTTGAAATATCGCTTAAGATTAAATTAGAACCAAATTTAAAGTTTTGAACAAATTTTAAAGATGAATTTTTAAATAAGATAATTTGAGAATTCGTATCTTTAATTTCGATTTTAAAAAATGACTCTGAATTTTTATTAAGATTAATTAAATTAACTCCCTCAATAAAACTTTTAGAAATAATTTTGTTAATCTTTAAATTACATTTATCAAAAATATTTTTTAAATTTTTATAATCATTATTGTTTATAAGAAAAAAAGATAATTCATGAGAATAAAAATTTCCAAATAATCCTATGGGTAAATTTGTCGTCTCTTTTTTGTCTAAAAAGTATCTGGTGTTGAAAATATGAATAATTTTTTTATCCTGCTCAGTTTCGCTTATTAATAATTTAAGAGAATTAAGTATATAAGTAATATTCTCTTTAGTGAGTTGAGCACCGTTTAATTTCTTAAAACCGGTACATGAATTAAGGGTAAAATTAAAATTATTTATTACAAGAATAACTTCTTTAAAAACAAAATTTACTTTTTTTTCTATTTTTAATATATTTTCTTTTAAAGTATTACAAACTAGATCCAGGTTAGTAATTTTATTATCCTGAATTCCTTTTATAGGTATAGAATTTGTAAATATTATTTTAAATTGTTCTTCATTAATGTTATCTCCAACAATAAATGAAAATTCTAGATCATTTATCTCAACAAAAAAAACTAAGGATTTATATTGCATAAGTTATTTAATTATAAGTTGTTCTTTTATCCTATAATCAAAGATATTATATTTATCAAAATTTTCTCTATTTTTAATGCTCATATAATTTTTTAAGCTTTTTTCGAAATTTTTTGGTGGAAGTTTAATAGTTTTTTTTTTCTTTAGTGATTAAATCCCACCTTTTTGTTTCAAAAAAGTAAAAAGTTTTTATCGAACTAATTGGAAAGTCAATTTTTTTTAAACTACTGTGAAATTTTTTAAAGTTAACTTTATCTCCAAATACTAGTGGTAAATTATTAAATCTTTCCAAATTCATAAAATCAATAGTATCTGCTTTATCTGTAAAGTAGTATTTTTTTTTTTTATTTTGTAAAATTGCGATGGGTTTTTTCTCGTAAATTTTAATTTTTAATTTACTAGGATAAATTCTTTTAATTTCAAAACTTTCTATAAAGCTCGATTGACTCAAATTTTCATTTATATCTGAGTTTTTAATTAAAAAAAGATTTTCATTATACAAGAAAGACAAGTCTTTTTTAATTTCACTCTCATTAATTATAAAATTATTTTCTATTATAATTTCCTTTACTTTAGAATTTACTTTAAAATTGAAACCGTTTTGTGCATGAAAAGTGGTAAAAAGAAATAAAAATATAAGAGCTATTAATAATTTTTTTTTCATTTATTACAACTAGCATCTAACAATATTTTTTCTACCAAGTCGGGAAAGCTTATACCTTTGTAATTTGCTATTTCTGGTACTAATGAAAGGCTAGTCATACCAGGCTGCGTATTTAATTCTAAAATATAAAATTTGTTCTTATAGAATTTAAAATCAGTTCTTGTTACACCTTTGCATCCAAGAGCTAGATGAGCTTTTTTTGCTATTTTTAAGACTTCAAGGTATTTATTTTTTTTTAGTCTTGCAGGCATTATATGTTTTGTTTTTGCAGATTTTGTATATTTGGCTTTATAATCGTAAAATGATCTTTTGGGTATTAGCTCAATAGCGCCAATAGCAAGATTATTTAATATAGCTGCTTGTATTTCCTGACCTCCTATAAATTCCTCAAAAATTAATTGTGTATAATTTTTAAACAATAATTTAGTTGCTTTTTTTAAATCTTTAAAATTTTTTACTATTTTTACTCCGAGACTTGATCCCTCATTTGTTGGTTTAATTACAACGGGAAAAGAAATCTTTCTTCTTTTTAACATTGTCATTAAAATGTTATTATTATTTTCGTTTTTATAAATTGAAAAATATTTTGGGGTCAAAATTTTATTTTTTAAAAATATTTCTTTTGAAATAATCTTATCCATTGAATTATAAGAACTTATAACTCCTGAGTGAGTATAAGGGATTTTTAAATATTCAAAATAGCTTTGTGCCAAACCATCTTCACCACCCTTTCCATGCAATGCATTAAAAATTACATCAGTTTCGTTTTTATTTATTAAGTTCAAATTTTTAAATTTTGGGTCAAACTTAGTAACAGAGTACTTCTTTTTTTTTAGAGCTTTTATGCATGCTTTGCCGCTATCGAGACTTACTGCTCTTTCTCCTGAAGTTCCACCAAGCACTACGACAACTTTTTTAAATTTTTTTTTAATCACCAATTATCTTGATCTCCAATTC
>MDSW01217736.1_pt1 | contig 10446 bp, 10 predicted proteins | sample 811171 | NCBI WGS metagenome assembly MDSW01 (sample SAMN05326641, study PRJNA326480) | marine metagenome | isolation source: seawater | place: Atlantic Ocean: North West | collected 2012 | reverse complement strand
GCGGTTCGTGAAATAGGTGATCGCCTTGCGGCCAATCAGAACCACATCAACCTTGAAACCCTTGGCCTTGAGTTCATTAAAACGCTGTTCGGTGCGCTTGATGATGTTGGTGTTGTAGCCACCGCAGAGACCACGATCGCCGGTGACAGCCACAAGAGTGATGGTGTCGACAGCTCGCTGCTCCAGCAGAGGAGCGTCAGCGTCCTCAAAGCGCATTCGTGACTGCAGATTTTCCAGCAGACGAGCGAGTCGATCCGCGAATGGACGACTGCGCAACACCTGTTCCTGGGCTCGACGGACCTTTGCCGCCGCCACGAGACGCATGGCCTCAGTGATCTTGCGTGTGTTTTTGACCGATTTGATCCGGTCTCTGATCTCCTTGAGATTCGCCATGAGTGAAAACCTCTCAGTTGGCCGTGGCCAGCATTGTGGACGTGACTTCTGAGATGGCCTCCTTAAGCATGGATTCAGCGTCAGGGCTGAGCACCTTCTCGGTCTGAATTTTCTGGATGAAGTCAGGCTTGTTGCTCTTCAGATACTCACGCAGCTCGCGGGAGAACTGAACCACCTGATCCACAGGAACATCATCAATCAAACCTTTCACACCGGCGTAAACGATGGCCACCTGCTCAGCAAGAATCAACGGGCTGAACTGAGGCTGCTTAAGAAGTTCACGCAGACGCTTACCGCGGCCGAGCTGCTTCTGTGTGGCGGCATCAAGATCAGATGCGAACTGAGAGAAGGCAGCCAACTCGTCAAACTGAGCCAACTCGAGCTTGAGGGTACCGGCGATCTTCTTAATGGCCTTGGTTTGAGCAGCACCGCCCACTCGGCTCACAGAGATACCGACGTTAATGGCAGGACGCAGACCAGAGTTGAACAGATCAGAGCTGAGGAAGACCTGACCATCGGTGATCGAAATCACGTTGGTCGGAATGTAAGCAGAAACGTCACCAGCCTGGGTCTCAATGATTGGCAGAGCAGTCATCGAACCTTTGCCCATGGCATCAGAGAGCTTGGCTGCACGCTCAAGCAGACGACTGTGGCAATAGAAGACATCTCCGGGGTAAGCCTCACGTCCGGGTGGACGGCGGAGAAGCAGTGACATCTGGCGATAAGCCTGTGCCTGCTTGGTGAGGTCGTCGTAGATGACCAACGTGGCCTTGCCTTTGTACATGAAGTACTCAGCAATCGAGGCACCGGTATAAGGCGCCAGGTACTGCAGAGCCGCGGCCTCGGAAGCGTTCGCGGCAACAACCACGGTGTAATCGAGAGCTCCACGCTCGCGCAGCACTTCAGTCACCTGGGCCACCGATGCAGCCTTCTGGCCAACGGCCACATAGACACAAACCACATCCTGATCGGCCTGGTTGAGGATCGTGTCGATCGCAATGGCGGTCTTACCGGTCTGGCGGTCACCAATGATCAGCTCACGCTGACCGCGACCGATCGGAATCATGGCGTCAATTGCCGTGATGCCGGTCTGCATGGGTTCATGCACCGACTTCCGCTGAATAATCCCCGGAGCGGGAGACTCAATCAAACGAGACTCGGTCGTGGCGATATCGCCCTTACCGTCCATGGGTTGGCCCAGTGGGTTGACCACGCGGCCAAGCATGGCGTCACCAACAGGGACGGATGCAATCTTTCCGGTCGCACGAACGGTGCTCCCTTCCTGAATGCCGTTGCCCTCGCCCATCAGAACGGCGCCGACGTTGTCGTCCTCAAGGTTCAGGGCGATGCCTTCAGTGCCGTCTTCAAACTCAAGGAGTTCGCCGGCCATGGCCTGCTGAAGGCCGTAAACACGAGCGATACCGTCGCCCACTTGCAGGACAGTACCGACGTTGCTGACAGAAACGGACTTGTCATAGTCCTCGATCTGCTGTTTGAGGATGGCGCTGATCTCGTCAGGACGGATGGAAACCATGGCGGGTAATCCCTAGGAAGGGTGGTGAGTAGAGGAGCAGGAAGGGGTGGAGGAGAACTCAGCTCGTCTTGGCGAGTGCCAGACCGAGGCGGCGAACCTGACCAGCGAGGCTGGCATCAATGACCTGGGAACCCAGGTTGACAACAAAGCCGCCAATCAAAGAAGGATCAACGCTCAGATCCATCTCGACAGATCCTTTGCCGAGCATCGCCTGAACCTTTTGGGTCAGGGCTGCCTGCTGGGCTTCGGAAAGCGCTTGGGCCGTGGCCACCTTGGCCAAGGAGATCTGGCGGGACTGCCGATAGAGATCGAGGTAGCGATTGAGAACCGCGTCAAAGGCAACAAGACGCTGGCGATCAGCGAGAACCTTGAGCAGATTCAGCAAAGAAGGCTGGATCTGTTCTGAAAGCAGAGTGGAGAGCACCTGCTTCTTTGCATCAGGCTCCAGAACTGGTGAGGTCATCGCTTCCCTGAAATCAGAGGAAGATGACCAGATCGACAGCAGTTGCTTGCACTGATCAGCAACATCATCCGACTCCTTGCGGGCATCGGTGACCTGAAGCAAAGCTTGCGCGTAAGGGGTGGCCAGTGAATTCAGTAGGGGCATCAGGCATCCTCCAGGTTCGAGATGGAGGCATCGATCAGTTGAGACTGCGTCTTCTCATCGAGCCGTCCGGGCAGATCGGCCAAGACCTTGTCAATCGCGGCAAGAGCAGCCTGACGACGAAGCTCTTCGGTCAGGCGTGCACCCTCAGCGTTGAGATCAGCAAGGGCATCTTGCTTGAGTGCCGCCATGGCCTCGATGGTGCGCTTTTCACCATCAGCACGAATGGCCTCAGCTCGAGCCTTACCATCAGCGCGAATTTTTTCTGCTTTTTGTTGGGCCGAAGCAAGCTCACCCTGGGCTTTGCTCAGCTCAGTAGTGGCGGCCTTTAAGCGAGCCTCAGCGTCGTCCAGTTCCTTAAGAATGGACTGACGACGGCGATCAAGCATGTCGCCAAGAAATCCCTTGAGGAAATAGACAAGAACCCCGATCACGATCACGAGGTTGATCAGATTCGTCTCAAGAGGATTGAGGTTGATCGAGAAGCCACCCTCAGTGGCGAGCACGGTGAGGAAAGACATCATGAAACGGCCAGCAGACGTTGAATGATCTGAGAGCTGAGCTGATCAACCTTGGCCATCAGCTTGGACTGAGCTGCTTCTCGTTGCTCCTCAATCTCACGACGAGCCTTCTCACGGGTGCGGTTCGCCTCGGTCTCAGCTGTGGTGATCGCATCGCGATAAAGCTTATCGACTTCCTGCTCAGCTTCGACAATCGCAGTTTGAGCAGACTGGCGAGCACCACGCAGTTGTTCAGTGAGATCAGCTTCCAGACGCTCAACTTGCGCAAGCTTCTGCTTGGCATCAGCAAGACTGGTGGAGATGTAGCCCTCACGTTCTTCAACGACCTTGCCGACCGGACGGAAGAAGAGGGAATTAAGCAGGAAGGTAAGGAGAACCACCTGAACTGCCATAAGAGGCAAGGTGGCATCGAGGTCGAAAAGACCTCCCTCCGGAACCGCCGCTTCAGCGAGCAGAAGCCAGGTCATGGAAGAGGAGCGCTAGGAAAAAGCGAAAGAATGCAGAGCAGGTTTCAAAGAGGGAGGAGCGATGCCTTAACAGACATCGCTCCTCTCACCTGCATCAACCGGCGAAGGGGTTGGCGAACAGAAGCACCAGAGCCACCACCAGGCCGTAAATCGTCAGCGACTCCATGAATGCCAGTGAAAGCAGCAGGGTGCCGCGGATCTTGCCTTCAGCTTCGGGCTGACGGGCAATACCTTCAACAGCACCTTGGGAAGCGCTGCCCTGACCGATACCAGGGCCGATGGCAGCCAGGCCGACAGCAAGACCAGCGGCAACGACAGAAGCTGCGGAAGTGATGGAATCCATGTTGAGTGCGTTTGGGGGCGCGCCGTGAAGCGCAGAGCAGTAAGGCGTGGGGATTGGTTCCCCCTGCGCAGGGACACTCCCTCAAGAGAGAGCGGGCCCGGGTATAAGCGCCGGACCTACGCGCAGATGTGTATAGCAGATCGCCTTGAAAAGGCGAATAGCGAATGTGTGACTAGTGCGACTCGTGCAGACCTTCGCCGATATAGAAGGCGGCAAGAGTCGCAAAAATCAGAGCCTGGATTGCGCTGGTAAAGAGTCCCAGCAGCATCACAGGAAGAGGAACAATCAATGGAACGAGATAAACAAGCACTCCAACGGCAAGTTCATCGGCCAAGATGTTCCCGAAAAGACGGAAGGAGAGAGAAAGAGGCTTCGTGAATTCCTCGATAATCTTGAACGGGAGCATGATCGGAGTCGGCTCCACGTAAAGCTCGAAGAACCGCAGTCCTTTACGGCTGAGACCTGCATAGAAATATGCAAGGGACACGAGCAAGGCCATCGCCACAGTCGTGTTGATATCAGCTGTTGGAGCCCCGAGTTCACCCTCAGGAAGCTCAATGATCTTCCAGGGGATCAGTGCACCACCCCAGTTGCTGACGAAGATAAAAAGGAAGAGGGTTCCGATGAATGGAAGCCAATCGCGATAGTACTTCTCACCAATCTGATCACGTGCAAGATCACGCAAGTAATCCCACATGAACTCGAGGAGGTTTTGCACACCCCGGGGATCACGATCGAGCTTTCGGGTGCCGACCACCACAAGAGCGAGCAAGGCACCGATCAGGATCCAGGAGCTAAGAAAAACCTGGCCATGAAGATTGAGGTTGCCGATCTGCCAATACAGATGATGGCCAACCTCCAGTTCGGCGAACGGCAGTGATAAAGGCAGCAAAGCCATGAATGCAGGAGGGGGTGCGCGGGCTCAGCCGTCAATGACGGTCTGAAGAATCAGGGCGGGCTTGTAGAGGAGAAAACCCACAAAGGCTGGGAGGAGTTCAAGTTGGGGGAATCGAGCGGCAGAGACGATGAGAACAATCGGCACGACCAGCTGAAAACGACCAACTTGACGGGATCCTCCGCCGAGCCGGGCCACGCTGCGGGAGAGCAGGCGCAAGTAGAGAACTCCTGCGCAGGCTCCGACCAACAGGCTGCGGGCCACCAAGAGATCGAATCGCCAAGCTGCGACCAGAGTCGCAACAAGAGACACCATCAAGGTGGCCAGCATCAGGCGTCGCTGCAGGCGTGCGTAGTCCTCCATACCGTTATCGGAAGGGGCGTTCGCCTCGTCCGAACTAGTGGAAGTCGCAGCCTGCAAACAACACTTGAGAAAGCGCGCGGAATCTATCACGCGAAACACCCAACTCAGCCTGAACCAGGCTTCAGCAGCAGCAGGCGTCTTTTGCAAAGGTCTCGCGCTACGTCAACGACTTCAGCTCCGATCCCGAGAGATTTCAGGGATGTCCCTGGGTGCTGCTCGACGGCTTGTAACAGCGCGAGAGACGGCTCGTCGAGGCTGATCGGCTCGAGATCTGTGCCGAGCAGACTCGCCGAAGGCCAGCCCCAGAGACAGGGCTGAAGCTCTCCATAGGCATCAAGCAATGCCTGGTCATCCCCCCAGGTCTCGACCTGCACAGGCTGGGCGCTGACAAAGAATTCGAAATGACTGATGTCTGGATCGAGTTGCTCGATCAAGGCCCATTGCTGGGGCAATGGGAGGGAAGAAGCCCTCTGAAGCAGTTCGCCCTCAAGCAAACGAGCTGGATCCCAGACAGCAGGATTGGAAAATCCTGCGAAGTGAAGCCCGGAGGCTTCGATGAAACCCATCAGTCGCTCGAGGTCGTAGCTGGTCTCCTGAGGGTGGAGATACATGTCAGCGAAATTCGCGTCAGCAGCACAATCCACTGACCAGCGTTGTTCGTGGTGGCGCCGCAGTCGATTGTTCTGAGGAAGCGTCTCGAACAATTCACGTCCCAGACGCAAGCCCTCAGCTCCTGTACCCACCTCCAGGAGGTTCAGAGCTCTCTGGGTTCGATGAATTTCCCAACGTCCAGCATCCGCATAAAGGAAAAGATGCAAAAGCCCGTGGGGCGCAAGCAACTGAGCCAAGGACGTCAGTCCGGCCTCAGGGGCATCGAGATGATGAAGGACACCCACGGAATTGATGTAATCAAAAGGTCCTTCGCCCTGAAGATCCAGCAGGCTCCGTTGTTCCTGCCTTAATGAAGTGACCTGATCTGCCCCACCGGAACGACGGAGGCGTTCACGGGCAACCTCGAGAGCACCTGCACTGATATCAACAGCCAGCACATCAGCACCTGGATTGAGATGGCAGAGGTAATCAGTGCTGACTCCTGTGCCGCAACCGGCATCGAGAATCTTCCAGGGCCTTCCCCCAGCCGGCTCAGGCTGAAGTTCACCATGCACGGCTGCATGCACGCTGCGTAGGCACCAGCGCCAGTTGTATCCAGGCGGAGGACCATCCTGCACAGGATCACCCGGATAGGGGAAACGGTCATAGAAGGCGCTGACGACAGGGGTGGCGGCGTCGGTTGAGTGCTCAGGCATCGGCTTGGGTGCTGGGCGGTGAAGTGCAGGGTCGACGGGCCGAGCATTTCACGGGCGATGGCCAACAAAGCGACCAGCACCGACCCCCTGCAAACATTTGTTCATGCAGGCCGGGAAGGCCATGAAGCGAGCCGTAATCTGGCTCGATCTGGCTTGCTTTCGTTCATGACCGTGACCGCCAGCAGCGGCAGCCCAAGGGTGACGCCCCAGCTCTTCGACACACTGCCGCTGTCCAGCGTGCGTCAGGCCGAACAGCAGGACCGCTTTCCTGATGGTGGCGAGCTCAACAACCTGATTACCTTTTTCCGGAGTGGTCAGGATCGGATTGAGGCATCAAGGGTTCTAGCTGACAACGCCGAAGCCATCGTGGCGAGGGCCGCCAATAAGATCTTTGCCGGAGGGACGCCTCTCTCCTTTCTGGAAGCACCGCTCAGCAGAGGGGAAGTACAGCGTCGAGACGGCACGGTGCTTGCCTCCGACCAAGCAGCGTTCCAAGCGTCAATCGAGACGTTTACAGGAGCCAGTGCGGCAACAGGCGGCGGTAATGCCTTCACCCGCCTTTTGCGGGGAAATAGCGAAGATGCCGACGTTCGAGTCGTTCTCCCGACCGGTTTCGCTCCGATCAGCGTGGCCAAATATGGCCCCGAACGCATGCGCAAATCGGTGCGTGACCTCGGCTGGTTCCTCCGTTATGTGGGCTATGCCCTAGTGGCAGGAGACCCAAGCATTCTTTCGGTCAATACCCGCGGACTTCGCGACGTTCTTGAGAAGGGATGTTCGCTTGCTGCCACCAATGTGGCGCTCCAGGAGATGCGTGCTGCAGCCGCCAGCTTGCTGCGCGATCGCCCAGAAGCACGTGAGATGGCCGTTCAGTGTTTCAACGTGCTGCTCCAAGAGCTCGCCATCGCAACGCCCTCCAGCCGACAGAAATTAGGCAGTTCAGAGCGTCAAGGCCTTCAACTGCCAGCGATCTATGCCCTCGCTTCACAGGGAAAATCCCCGCGTTACAGCATCAAGCTGGGGATGAGTGGGGCTGAACGTCAGGAGATCGTACGTGCCGCTTACCGCCAGGTTTTTGAACGCGATATCGCCAAGGGTTATTCCCAGGCACCTTGTGCCCAAGAAGCCTCTCAGTTAGTCCAGGGCAAAATCTCAATGCGCGAATTCATTCGCGCCCTTGGTCGATGCAAGGAATACCGCCAGCAATTCCACGACAGGTTTGTGAACAGCCGAGTTGTTGAACTCGCTTATCGTCACTTCCTCGGCCGAGGGGTTAGCTCCCTCGAGGAATTCAAAACCTCATTTGCCATCCTCAGCGACCAAGGCCTCCATGGTCTGATTGATGTGCTTGTCAACTCCAGTGAGTACGCACAGACCTTCGGAGAAGAGACAGTTCCATTCCTGCGTGACCTTGGTGAAGAGGCCCAAGAAAGTGCTGGGTGGGGTTCGAACCGGAAGCTTTTCCGCTTCAGCGCACCTTTCGAGGGAGCGCCCCAATACGTCACCCTTTACGCCTCTTATCGACAGCCTTTCGCTGATCAACACGTCTACGGAGGTGGGAATGATCCGATTGGCAATCAGTACGGTGCGATTTTCCCGAGTGGCACTGCTTCCGTAGCCACACGCCCAGCGCCCTATGGCTACGACAGCCGACGGCTGCTGGTCAGCAACGGGCTGGCCTCTCCAGGCCAGATGGACAGCGCTCAGTTCCGAAGCAGCCGTCCCCGCAAAGTCGGTCCCCGTGTGGTCCGACTTCAGCAGATCGCCACCGGCGGAGCAGCGCGTCCTCGGCGGGGTGGTTTGCCCAGCGTTCGAAATACGGAAGCCAGTACGCAAGCGGTGATCAACGCTGTCTATGTGCAGGTTCTCGGCAATGCCGGCTATGCGGGTGAACGCGTCTCATCAGACGAAGCACGTCTGGAGAACGGCGACATTTCCCTGCGCGATTTTGTGCGCAGTGTTGCCCGTTCTGATGCCTTCCGGCGTCGCTACTGGAGCGGCCTCTACATCGCCAAGGCCATCGAGGTCATGCATCGTCGCCTCCTGGGCCGACCAACATTTGGTCGTTGGGAGATCGATTCTCTGTTTGATGTCGCGGCTCGCCATGGCTTCTACGGTCTGATTGATGCCTTGATCAACAGCAAGGAATACTGCGATTGCTTCGGGGAAGACACCGCTCCCTATGAACGCTTCATCACCCCAGCCGATCTCAATACGCGGCGGGTTCCAACTTGGAAGCAAGCCATCAATCTCGAAGCTCTTGCTTCTGGTACAAAGTCAGAGAGGCCTGAGGCCCAAACTGTCGAGAGGCTCAAGACCAGCGGCGATCTCACACAGCGAAACATCCAGGGAGCCGGAGGTCAGATCAAATGGGAACAATCCTCATCCATTAACAATCGGAACAACGAGCAACTAACGTCGTTTGCTCTCACCAAGCAATTCAACAAAACAACTAAAGCAAAAACTCCATCCTGGCAAGCCAAGGTTGAGTTCAGAGGGATCGTTAATCCCGAGATTCCTGGAGAAAAAATCCTTCAGGCCCTAAGGCGTAATGACATCAATGGCTTTGCAGCACGCGTTGGCCTGAAAACTTCGATTGAATTAAAGCCACCATTTACAGAGGAAGCTCTTTCTTCCGTCATCGACGAAACCTATCGACAGCTCCTCAATCGCATCCCATTCGATGACGAACGCCTAGTTGAAGCAGAGTCTCAACTCAGAAACCAGACAATCCCCCTTGTTGGTTTTATTGAAGCTGTTGCCCTGAGCGACACGTTCCAGAAACGTCTGAGCGCAATGGCTCCATTAAGAGCAGCTGCTGCAGTCAGCCTGGCCATTCTTGGTCGCGCTTCAACTCCTGGAGAAGCGGCTGAATTCGTTCAGACCAGAGCCGCCAATGGTCAACCCGCAGCCATTCGCAAGGTCTTCGAACGGCGCGAGGCCGATGATGCCAACCGCCTCCTCCAAATCAAACTTCCTTCCACGGATGGTCGCCAAAGCTTCAGAGAGCTGCAAACCACCCGGCAGGACAGCTTGCCAAGACCCATTGCTCCGGTGACACCACCGATCTTCGAGGGAGATGGTGAAGGCAAAACAACCACCCTCTTCAATGCGGTCAAGACCCAGGCCATTCAAGCGACTGCAGCACCTCTGCCTCCATTAGCCAGAGCACTTGAGAGCAAAGACACCACAGGATTCCAACGCAAGGCAGGGATCCCATCACCCATCCTTCTCACTCCTCCGTTTAGCGAGGATGAATTAAGCATTGCCATTGATGCGACCTATCGCCAACTCATCAACCGCATCCCCTTAGATAACGAGCGATTGACGAGCGCTGAATCACTGCTTCGCAATCAAGATCTGGACATCTCAGGATTTGTTGAAGCAGTCGCCATGAGCGATCTCTTCCAACAACGCCTCTCGAGCATGGCGCCCCTTCGCGCGGCATCTGCCGCCGCCCTAGCCCTGCTAGGACGAGCAGCCACCCCAGCGGAAGTCGCCGAGTTCTTGAAGATTCGCGCTGGGGCTGGACAGCTAGAAGCGGTGCGCTCGCTTCTGATGGCTGCAGAGTCCCTCTCAACAAATGAAGTCCCTCGCGTCCAAGGGATGGAAACAAGTCCAGGCCAATCGCAATCAACAGTGATTCGCACAGCATCACTGTATCGAGGCAATTCAGCTCTCAATCCTCCAAAAGATTCGGCGATCTAGATTAATAGCAGCCCCCAAAACAAAGACCTCTAAAAACATTGGCCCGCAATACGCGGGCTTGTTTTCTTTGGCTGCTAACACAATGTGACAAAAAGAGGCGGACCTTTCAATAGCAGAAAATAACAAACGCGAAACAGCAGAATCGCTGCGCTGCAACCGTTTTGAGCCCGCACCGCCCATGAAGAACTGTTAACGAGTTCTAATAAGTGCAAGCCGCTGACCGCACAATGATTGGGCGGTCAGCCAAAATGATCGCGTAAACCTTTCACCGGATCTCGGCCTCCTACGGGCGGTCGCTTGTTTCGAGGCAG
>MDSW01186385.1_pt1 | contig 10446 bp, 12 predicted proteins | sample 811171 | NCBI WGS metagenome assembly MDSW01 (sample SAMN05326641, study PRJNA326480) | marine metagenome | isolation source: seawater | place: Atlantic Ocean: North West | collected 2012 | reverse complement strand
AAACACCCAGACCTTGAGAACCGTATGCAAATAAACATATTGGTAATCCCATATTTCCAGTATTTGGCATTGTTAACGGAGGTAATTCTCTAATGATATCTTTAGTTTTTAGGAGATATAATATAATTACTCCAGTAATCATAAATCCGCCAATTGCTAATGCATAATACCAAAAATAATTAACAAAAATATTAAACGATATATTAACTGGATTTAAAGCATAAATAATCATTGCAGGCGTACCTACATTTGCAGCAAAATTTGTTATAAAAGTTGTATCAATTTTAGGATTTTTTTTTCCTAAATAATATCCAATACCAACAACAAAAAAAACAGGAAATAAAACTTCAAAAAGTTTTATATAAATTAGCATTAATTATCTTCTTTTAAGATTGTTTTTTGAGATACTCTTAATCTTACCAAGACAGTATTAGCAATGTATATTGATGAATAAGTTCCAAAAATAACTCCAAAAATCATTGCTAATGAAAAACCTTTTAAAACTTCTCCCCCAAAAAAGAAAATTGACAGTAAAGCTAACAAAGTAGTTATAGAGGTAATCAAAGTTCTTGATAATGTTTCATTAATTGAAATATTTGTTAATTCATAAATTTTAATATCTGAATATTTCTTTAAATTTTCCCTTACTCTATCAAATATTACAACGGTATCATTCATAGAATAACCTACAATTGTTAATACAGCTGCAATTATGGATAGATTAATTTCAAGATTTAATAAAGAAAACAAACCCAATGTTACTATTACATCATGAAATAATGCAAGTATGGCACCAAGACTAAATTGCCATTCAAATCTTATCCAAATATAGATAAGCATTAAAAATAAAGCAACGGAAATTGCTATTACACCAGAGCGTAATAATTCTGCACTTACTTTTGGTCCTACATTCTCCACTCTTCGAAAATTAAAATTATTCCCAAAAGATTTATCTAAATTTAATTTAATTTCTTCAATTGTATTTTTTTTATTATTATTTTCAAATTTAATAAGAAAATCACTCTCTTTACCAAAATTCTTTACTGAAACATCACCTAAATTCATTTGACTTAAATTATCTCGTAGTGATGAGACATTTATTTTTGAGTCTGTAGTTCTTAGTTCAATTAGTGTTCCACCTTTAAAATCAATTCCAAAATTTAGTCCCTTAAATATCAATAATGACAAAGAGATAAAAACAAGAGTAATAGATAAAATATTAAAACTATTGTAATATTTATTAAAAGCAATCATCTAAAGTAATCCTTCTTTTTTTTTGTGTTTTGAAACATACAAGGCAGTCAATAACCTTGCTATAAAGTACACCGAAAAAAGGGTTGTAAATATTCCAATTCCTAATGTTAGAGAAAAACCCTTAATAGGACCAGAACCCATAAAAAATAAAATAACAGCAGCAATTAGTGTTGTTATATTTGCATCTAGAATAGCAGTTTTAGATTTTGTATATCCACTATCAAAAGCGATCAAATTATTTTTTTCATTTTTTAATTCTTCTTTTATTCTTTCAAATATCAAAACATTCGCATCTACAGCCATTCCAACAGTTAAAATTATTCCTGCAATACCAGGTAATGTTAAAGTTGCTTCAAAAATAGTAAGAATACCGACCAAAAAAAACAAATTAATAATTAGAGTAAAGTTAGTGATTAACCCAAATATTCTATATTTAAACAAGATGAATAATATAACTAAAATAAAACCAATTATTAAAGCAATGATACCTGCGTTAATTGAATCCTGCCCCAGATCTGGTCCTACAGTTCTTTCCTCAATTATATTTAGTGGTGCTGGAAGTGCACCAGATCTTAATAATAAAGCTAAATCAGTTGCTGATTGAAAAGTAAAACCTCCACTAATTTGACCTGAACCACTTGCTATAGTATCTCTAATAACAGGAGCACTTATAATTTTTCCATCTAAAACAATGGCTAGTTGTTTTCCAATACCAGTTGCAGTTGCTTTACCAAATCTTTTTGCACCTACCCTATCAAGCGTAAAATTAACCACTGTCTCGTTTGTTTCTGTATCCATTCTTGGTTGAGCGTCTAAAAGATTTTCACCACTCATGATAATTCTTTTACTTACAAAGACATCTGGGCTACCATCTTCAAATTGAAGTTTTTCTACTCCAAATGAATCTTGACCTGTGTTTGTAACAAATCTGAAAGTTAAATTTGCAGTTTTGCCTAGAAGAGATTTTATTCTCATTGGATCATCAAGACCTGGAAGTTCAACTAAAATTCTATCATTACCTCTCTTTAGAATATTAGGTTCATTAGTTCCAATTTCATCAATTCTTCTTCGAACTATTTCTAATGCTTGATCTTGAGATGAAGTTTTAAGTTCAACTAATCCTTGTTTTGAAAAATTAAGTTTAAAAGTATTTTCTTCCTCTTTTATATCAAGCTGATGAGATTTAAATCTTGGATAATATGGATTGATATTACTATTCTCATTTTTGAATTCATCTATAATTATTTCTTTAAATTCATCATCAACAGAAAAAAAAAGTGTCTGATTTGAAATCTTTAAATTTTTAATTTTAATCTTTTTTTCTTTGAAATAATTCTTAATAGCAATTGTTAAATTTTGAAGTTTTTGTTCAATTACTGGACTGTTATCAATTTCTAATAATAGATAAGAGCCACCTTGTAAATCTAACCCAAGGTTAATTCTTTTATCTAAAAGACTATTATCAAATTTAAAAATATTAGATGATGCTACAACTATAAAAAATAATGAGATGAATGATATACTTATTATTCTTAATTTTGAAAAATATAACACTTTAGTTCAACAAAACTTATTTTTTGACTTCTTGTGAATTCATTAAGCTTTGAACACCAGTACCCCTAATTACTTCCACAGTAACATTTTCTGCAATCTCAACTTCAATTTTGTCATTATCTACTACTCTAGTAATAACACCTGTGATCCCGCCAGAAGTAACAATTTTATCACCTTTCTTTAAACCCTCTACCATTGCTTTGTGTTCTTTAACTTTTTTTTGCTGAGGCCTTATTAAGAAAAAATAAAAAATAACAAAAATTAATATTAATGGTATGAACTGACCTATTCCTGAACTTTCCATAAAACTCCTTAATTAAAAAAGTATTTATACTATCTAAACAATTAAAACAACTTTAATTGATTGAAATTTTTTCCAAATTATTCATATAGGGTCTAAGAACTTTTGGAATTATGACTGACCCATCCTTTTGTTGATAATTTTCTAAGATAGCAATCAAAGTTCTTCCTATAGCTAAACCACTCCCATTAAGAGTGCCTACAAACAAAGTTTCATTATTTTGGTCTTTATAACGTGCTTTCATTCTTACAGCTTGAAAAGTCCCGCAAGAAGAACATGAAGAAATCTCTCTATATTTTTTTTCTGAAGGAAGCCAAACTTCTAAATCATAAGTTTTTTCAGAGCTAAATCCCATGTCTCCAGAGCATAAAATGACTTTTCTGTAAGGAAGCTCTAAAAGATCTAAAATTCCTGTTGCACAACTAGTCATCCTTTCTAGTTCATCTATACAATTCATTTTTTCAACAATACTTACCATTTCAACTTTATAAAATTGATGTTGTCTAATCATTCCTTTGGTATCTTTACCATAACTACCAGCTTCTTTTCTAAAACAAGGAGTAGAAGCAACAAATCTCATAGGAAGGGATTTAAGGTTAATTATTTTATCTTTTACAATATTTGTTAATATAACTTCTGCAGTAGGTATTAAAAACTTTCTTTCACTACCTTCATCTAATTTAACTTCAAACTGGTCATTTTCGAATTTAGGTAATTGACCAGTTCCAAACATTGTATTCTCAGAGGCAAGTAAAGGAGGAGAAATTTCTTCATAACCATTTTTTGTGATATGTATATCTAGCATAAAATTCGAAATAGCCCTCTCTAACAAAGCTAGTTTATTTTTTACAAAAACAAATCTTGAGCCTGTGGTTTTTGTAGCTAAATCAAAATCTAACATTTCAAGTTTTTCACCAATTTCATAATGTGACATAGGATTAAAATCAAATTTAGGTATTTTACCTGAAGTAGTAACTTCTAAATTATCGCTTTCATTTTTGCCCACAGGAACATCGACGTGAGGAATATTAGGAATATTTGACAGAATTCTATCTAAATCGAATTTTATTTGTTTTTGTTTTTCAGAAATATCGTCTAATGATTTAGTAATTTCTTTAGATTTAGCAAACAAAGTCTTATCTTTAGATTTTGAAATATCTTTTTTTTCTTTTTCCAATATTTCTTTTTTTTGAATAAATTCCCTGTTTTGTAAATCTAAATGTTTTAATTTTTCAAAATCAATTTTAACAAATCTTTTTTTTAATCCTTTTTCAAAATTTTCAAAATCTTTTCTAATTTCTTTTAAATTATGCATCTGATTTCTTAAAATTTTTGTTTTCTATAATTTTTACCGAAAAAATTGATAATTCATATAAAATTAATAAAGGTATAGCTAAACCAATTTGAGTTATCGGATCTGGAGGAGTTAAAATAGCAGCTGCAGCAAATATTATTACTATAACATATTTCCGTCTTTTTTTTAAAAAATCCGAGTCAACCAATCCGACTCTTGCTAATAAACTCAATACAACAGGCAACTGAAAACTTATTCCAAATGCAAAAATAAGCTTCATAATTAAAGAAAGATATTCATTTACTTTAGCCTCTAATTGAATTGGTAAATTTGTAGATAAGCCAGTACTTTCAAAAGATAAAAAAAACTTTATAGCCAATGGCATAATTAAATAATAAACCAACATACCGCCTAAAAAAAATAAAACTGGTGTTAATACTAGATACGGTAGAATTGCAATTTTCTCATGTTTATAAAGCCCTGGAGCAATAAACTTCCATATTTGCATTAAAATATAAGGGCATGTAACAAAAAAGGCAGTGAAAAAAGAAACTTTCAAATATGTTAAAAAAGTTTCTTGAAGCGCAGTGAAAATTAATCTTCTGTCTGTTCCATCATTTTTTACAGCTTTAGCAAAAGGCTCAACTAAAAAACCATATAAATGTTCAGCAAAAAAATAACAACCTACAAAAAAGATTATCAAAAATATGAAACTATTAATAAGTCTTTTTCTTAACTCTGCTAAATGACTTATAAAGCCAGTATCATTTTCGTTATTACTCATCTTTTTTTTCTTCTTTTTTTTCTTCTTTATTTTCTTCAAGATCAATATTAGAAACTTCGCTTTGAATATTATTGATATATCTTTTTGTGGTTCCAATCCATGAACCAACTTTTTTTAACATGATAGGAAAATCTCTAGGGCCAAGAACTACAATTGCTATTGCAACAACAATTAAAATCTCAAACCAACCAATAGTAGGCATGTGATTTATTCTTTTTTGTTTGTATCTTGATTATCTTCAGAAATATTTTTAGGTTCGTTATCATCAGATACATCTGATGCCATACCCTTTTTAAAACTTTTTATTCCTTTAGCAACGTCTCCCATTAAGCTAGATATCTTTCCTCTGCCAAAAAGTAATACAACAAGTATTACAACTATTGCTATTTGCCAAATTCCAATGCTCATAGAAAACTTATATCCTTTTTATTAATAATTTAAAAGTCAAATATGAGCTCTTATTTTTTCTCGTCTGATTCAAGAGTGCCACTAAGCATTTCATCAATATTTGAATAAATATCCTCTTTTTGCTTATCTTGTTTTTCTTTGTAAAATTTGCCTGTACCAAAAATGGAATTATCTAAATTGGTACTATCAATTAATCCAGCAGCCCCTAATTCATCGACAGTTGGTAGATCAGACAATTTTTGTAAATTAAAATGACTTAAAAAATCATCTGTTGTTATGTATTGAATAGGTCTACCCGGAACATCTTTTCTACCACCTGGTTTAACCCAGTTAAGTTCCATTAATATTTCTAAAGTATTAGTTCCAAAAGCAACACCTCTAATTTCTTCAATTTCGGCTCTTGTTACTGGTTGATGGTAAACTATAATTGCAAGAGTTTCTATTGCAGCTCTAGATAATTTTTTTTCAACAGTTTTTTCTTGTATCATTAAATTTGATAAATTTGGTGAAGTCCTGAAAGACCATTTCTTTGAAATGCAAACTAGGTTTATCCCTCTATTCGAGTATTCAGATTGTAATTTGATTAATATTTTTTCAACATCTGTTTTTTTTGAAATCTTATTTTCAATTGTTTCAATATCCAAAGGTTCGGCTGCTGCAAAAACAATACCTTCGATTTCTTTTTCTATTGAGGATAATTTTGTTGGAAAATTTATTATATTATCTTTTTTTTTAACTTTTTTTTTTATCATTTATTTTCTTTTATATAAATATCATCGAAAAGATTTTCTTGTTTTATTTTAAGGTTACCCTCCTTTACTAACTCAAGAGAACCTGCAAGTATTCCAGCTTTACCTGTTCGTTTGTATTTTGATCCTTTTTTAAAATCTTTAGGTATTAAATCGTCTAATTTCTTCCAATTAATCAATTTTCCAAAAAATTTCTTTATGGTTTCAATACCCTCTTCTGTTGTAAGCACTGGTAGTTTTGGAATATTCATTTTTTGAAAATCTTTAGTCATTATTATACTTGAGTAGGTTTTTAACAATTCAAATAAATTCAATCTATATTCACTATTATAGATTGGTTTTATACCTAATCTCATTCCTCTTGTTCTAATTTCACGACCTAATCTTTTTCGTTTTAACATTTGATCAGATAGTAATCTTATCAATTCAAGTTTTTTTAATTGTAGTTTTAATTTTTCAGCAACTTCTTGGACTTTAAAATCTTCCTCAGGGGTGCTTGGTAGTAATAATTTTGATTTTAAATAAGCTAACCAAGTAGCCATTAATAAATATTCAGAAGCTATTTCTAAATTTAAATTTTTTTCATTTGTAATGAAATCGTGAAATTGATCTGCTAATTTAGTGATAGAAATATTTTCTAGATTTACCTTTTGAGCTTTGGCTAAATCTAGAAGTACATCAAGCGGACCATTATAACTATCAACACTTACATTGAATAAAATTGAATCATTTTCTATCATTTAGCAATACTAACTTAAAATTTTGTAGAATTGTGATGTTTTTTTAATAATAAATTTATTAATCAATGGAGAGTTTTTGGCTACAATTTCCATTTCTTTAGGATTTCCATTACAATGTAAAACTAAATTACAACCTGCACTAAACGTTTTAATTGTATTTTCTTTTAAATTTCCTTTTAAACTTTTCATCGATAAATCATCTGAAATTAAAATATTTTTATATCCAATTTTTTTTCTAATTATTTGAATTATTTTTTTAGATTGTGTAGCAGTATTTTTGGCATCTATTTTGTCAAAAATAATGTGAGCTGTCATGGCAAAAAAAGTTTTTTTCTTTTTGAAGGGAATAAAATCATTTTTAATCAAATATTCTAAATCTTTCTTTACTTTCGGAGTGTAAAAGTGACTATCAACTTTTGCTAATCCATGGCCAGGGATATGTTTCATAACCGTGCCTATTTGTTTCTTATGAAAAAAATTTATACATAAATTACCTATCCTAGAAACAATTTTAGGATTTTTAGAAAAAGATCTGTCACCAATAATATTTGAAGTACCTTTTATTTTTAAATCTAAAACTGGTACTGTATTAATGTTAACACCTATTGATTTTAACAAATATGAGGTTTTATCTATAAACAGTTTATAGAAAAAATTGAATTCCTTGGGTTTTTTTATAAATTTTTTACCAAAAAATTCAGATGTTAAATTTTCAAAAGATAAAATATTTTTAAGTCGGTTTACTCTACCACCCTCTTGATCAATCAAGATTGGATATTTATTATCATTAAAGATTTTGCGAATAGAAGTGGTTAAATCCTTTGTTTGTTTAATATCTTTTATGTTTCTAGTAAATAAAATTACTCCCCATGGCTTATATTTAATTAGAAAGTTTTTTTCTCTAAGATTAAGTTTTGTTGATTTAATACCAATAATTAAAGATCGTCGATTATTCATTAATCTAAAAGTTTCCAAAAATTAAATTTTTTCTTTTTATCTTTATTAGATTTCTCTACATATTGGATAATATCTTTAGTATCATTCTCTAAAACTGGTAATTTCTTAGAATAAATATCAATTTTTTTTTCAATATTGCTCAAAGATCTAAAAGAATTTTTTTTATTGTCATCTGAAAAATAATATTTGCCCGTAAAAAATAGAAAAAGAGCAATTAATATCAAAAAAATTAAATATCTAATTTCTTTTAGCATCACATTTTATCTGGTGTAGACACCCCAACTATATTCATCCCAGATTTTACTACATTGGAAATGGCTTTTAAAAAAATCAATTTATCATCAGTGATCTTTTTTTGATCATTAATAAATCTTTTGCTTGGATTATCTTTTCCTAAATTCCAATATGAGTGAAATAAAGAGGCTAATTCATATAAATAAGTCGGTATCCTATGTGGCTCAAGCTTGTTACAAGATACATCAATACATTTAGGCCATTCAGATAATTTCTTTAAGATTGTGATTTCGTCTTTGGAATATTCAAAATCGTACTTAGTTATATTTAGATCTGATTTTAAATCTTTGTTGATATGTCTAAATACTGAGCATATTCTTGCATAACAGTATTGAACGTAATAAAGAGGATTATCTTTTGATTTTTCTATAACGTTGTCAAAATCAAAATCAAGTTCAACATCACTACTTCGATTAAGCATTATGAATCTTGTTGCATCTCTTCCCACCTCATTAACTAAATCTTCAATAGTTATATAATCCCCTTTTCTTTTAGACATTTTAAATGGTTTCTTATCTTTTATAAGTTTAACAAGCTGACTTACTTTACAAATTAATCTTTCATTAGAATTTGATAGAGCTTCAACAGATGATGAAATTCTTTTTATATAACCAGCATGATCTGCGCCTAAAATATTAATAAGCTTATCAAATTTTCTGTCTAATTTATTTTTGTGATATGCAACATCACTAGCAAAATAAGTCCAAGAACCATCAGATTTTTGTAATGCTCTATCTTTATCATCTCCAAAATCGGTTGATTTGAAAAGCAGCTGTTCTCGTTCGACCCAATTACTGTCATCTTCACCGGCGGGTGCTTTTATTTTTCCTTTATAAACAAAACTATTTTTTTGAAGAAAATCAACAACTTTTTCAACCTCTTGATTTTCAACTAACTTCTTTTCACTGACAAAGTTATCGTGATTAATACCAAGACTTTTTAGATTTTTTTTTATTAATTTTAATGCTTCATTAATTGCTAGTGAGGTCAATACTTGAGATATCTTATCAAAATTTTTAAAATCAACATCTTTGCTTGTGTTTAAAATATTTTGAGCAAAATCAATTAAATAGTCTCCAGGATATAAATCTTCATTATCAATTGGAAAAGGTTCGTTAAAGGAAATCTCTCTTATTCTATAATAAACTGACTTTGTAAAATTTATAATTTGGTTTCCATAATCATTTATATAATACTCTTTTGTGACTTTATTATTATTAAATAATAAAAGATTAGCCATCACATCTCCTAAAATTGCTCCTCGACAATGACCAACATGTAAAGGACCTGTTGGATTGGCAGATACAAACTCTATTAAATAATTTCTTTTAATATTTTTTTCATTTATTCCAAAAGATTTGGAATTTTTAATTACTTCTTTAATAAAATTTGTCCAAAAAATTGGTTTGAATCTGATATTAATAAAACCAGGTTTTACAACTGATATATGCTCAATAAACTTATCCTCCTTTTTAATTTTTTCTGCCAAAACTGAAGCCAGATCTGATGGAGACTTATTGTTAATCTTAGAAAGGATCATGGCTACATTAGTAGAAATATCACTATCAAATTTTGAAGGTGGAATTTCGGCTGTTATCCCGTTGAGTGAAGCTGGTAAAATTAAATCTCCTTTTAAAGAGAGTTTTGAAAGGATTTCTTTTATTTTATCTAAATATTGTTCAAAAATATTCATTTAAAATTTTTTTGAAGGTTGATTGCATATCTGTCCGTCATTCCTGATATAAAATCTGAAATTGATCTATATTTATTTTTTGAAAGATAATTTTTTGAAATGAATCTTTTAGGGTTTTTTTGTATTTTATTAAATAGTTTTTTTATTATTAATTTGCCATTATCGTTTTTTTTTAGAACTGCTTTATTATTATACATCTTTGTTTTTAAAAAAAATCTTATTTCATCTACAGAATCTTTGACTTTTTCAGAAAAATCTACAATTGTTAAGTTTGCTTTAGTAATATCTTTATAATTTTTTATTTTGTTAATCTTTAAATTGGTCTTGGCGTTTTTAGTTAAATCTCTTATCATTTGATCAATAGAATCTCTTATAATCTGATATGTTGCAATTTTATAGTTTTGTTTGTTTATCTTTT
>MDSW01052320.1_pt1 | contig 10446 bp, 20 predicted proteins | sample 811171 | NCBI WGS metagenome assembly MDSW01 (sample SAMN05326641, study PRJNA326480) | marine metagenome | isolation source: seawater | place: Atlantic Ocean: North West | collected 2012 | reverse complement strand
GTGTATAGCCACCGCTACGATCTTTAAACTGTTTTGCAAATGTATTAAATAACAACTTTACAGCAGTTGTGTTAGGTAATAAAGCTAAAGCTTGACGTCTACTGCCTAATGTTCCTTTTTTAGCAAATGTAACTAAACGTTCAACATAACGTTGAGTCGCTTTAGCTCTTGTATCTGTCGTCTGTATCTTTCCTTTTTCAATTAATGCCAATGACAATGATCTCAAAAGAGCAATACGCTGATCTGTTGGTTTTCCTAATTTTTTGTTTCCTTTCTTATGACGCATTTTTACACCATTTCTTTCAAAGCTAAATTATAATCAGAAAGCTTATCATTTATTTCATCAGCACTCTTCTGTCCAAAATTCTTAATTTGAATTAATTCAGAAACAGGTATTGTAATTAATTCACCTACAGTCTTAATCCCAGCACGCTTCAAGCAATTGGATGACCTTGCAGACAGTTCAATATCGTCAATAGACATAGCTAAAATTGATAAGTCTTCTTTTTCTTCTGTATCATCTTCAATAACACTTTCTTCAGGTTTTTTATTAATATCATTAAACAATGAAAATAAATTTAATAAATTACCAATAGCTTCCTTTACAGAAGCTTCTACTCCAATACTACCATTAACCTCTACATCTAATATCAAAGAATCATAATCTAAATTTTTACCTACTCGAACACTATCCACTGAATAGTTAGCACGTACAATCGGAGAAAAAGTAGCATCTACTGAAATACTATCAATAGCAACCCAATCAGGATTAGACAAAAGAGCAGGTCGATATCCTCTCCCTTTTTCAACAACCATTTCAATCGAAATTTTACCTTTTGCAGAAAGTTCAACAATATGATGATCTTTATTTACAATTTCCAAAGCGGAATTATTCGAAGTAATATTATTTGCAGTAATTTTACCTGAGCCTTTTCCCGTCAATGTTAAATTTACAGGTTCATCGCTATCATACTTAAAAATTAACCCCTTAATATTACACAATATATCCAAAACATCCTCAACTACATTTGGAATGGATGTAAATTCATGATTAACTCCATCTATTTTCACAAATGTCACAGCTGTTCCAGTCAAAGAAGACAAAAGAACTCGTCTAACCGCATTTCCAACTGTATTTCCCATACCAGGATCTAACGGTGAAAGCTCAAATCTTCCTCTATTATCATCAATCATATCAAATTTCACCCATGGCTTTACATCTTTCACTTAAATACTCCTTAACTATATTTTATATTTATACCCTACGTTTTTTTCTTGGTCGACAACCATTATGAGGATAGGGAGTAATATCTTTAATAGACTCAACATCAAGACCATTAGACTGTAAAGATCGAATCGCTGTTTCTCGACCAGAACCAGGGCCCTTTACAAAAACATGTACCCTTTCCATACCATAAGTTTCCTTTACTTTTTTTGCAGAAATCTCTCCTGCTAACTGTGCAGCAAATGGCGTCCCTTTCTTTGTCCCCTTAAAACCAGCAACCCCTGATGAGGATGAAGCAAGCACATTTCCATCTAAATCACTTATCGTAACAAGTGTATTATTAAAAGTAGATTTAATATGAACCATACCCACTAAAACTTGTTTTTTTGATTTCTTACTTTTTGTTTTCAACTCAACCTCCTATTAATACAAGTTTTACTTGGTTACTTTTTTCTTTCCAGCAATTGCGATTCGCTTACCCCGTTTAGTTCGCGCATTTGTATGAGTTCGCTGACCTCTTGAAGGTAATTTACGTTTATGTCGTCCTCCTCGATATGAATTAATATCGATCAAACGTTTTATATTTTTACTAACTTGACGTTTTAAATCACCCTCTACAACATAATTACGAAGTTCATTACGCAACTTAATAACTTCATCTTCGCTTAATTGATGTACTTTAATATCCAACTCTATATTCAAATCAGACAATATTGTACGAGACAACTCAAGGCCAATACCGTGAATATATGTTAATGCTATTTCTACTTTTTTATTTTTAGGTAAATCTATCCCACTCAATCTTGCCACAGTAATTCCTCCTTAACCTTGTCGTTGCTTACATTTTGGATTGGGACATATAACTCTTAATATCCCTTTACGCTTAATAAGTCTACATTTTTCACATATTTTTCTTACAGATGATCTTACTTTCATTATTTTATTTATTGTCCTTTATATTACTTACCTACTTAGAATAAGGTAACAAGCATTACATTATACTGAAAAAATCAAAAATTTCAAGTCTTCACTAAAACCAAAACATCTAATAAACGACTAAAAACATCATCAGAGTTACTATCGCCATCAATAACAACAACACTTTTAGAAAAAAAAGAGAGTATCGGATCAATTTCTTTTAAAAAAATATCATAACGGTGACGAATAGCAGTTTCATTATCATCAGGGCGAACAATCAAACTTGAATGACATTGATCACATTGTCCTGGTTTTAAAGGTGGCTTAGATTTTGAATGAAATATTGCACCACAATTTGGGCATAACATACGTCCCAACAATCGATCTTTAATAAGATTAAAAGATGTTTTAACATATATAATATTAATGGGTAATCTTTTTTTTAAAAAAAAAGAATAAAAAGATTTTGATTGCAACAGTGTACGTGGATATCCATCTAAAATAACACCATCATTAACTAAATTTTGATGCATTGAAGCTTCAAAAAGTTCTACAATTAACTCATCAGGAACCAAATCTCCATCTGCGACAATATTCTTTACTTTAATACCTAAAGGGGTACCTTGTTTAATTTCACTTCTAATAATATTTCCTATACCAACTACCGGAATATTAAATCGCTTAGCTAATCTCTCTGATTGTGTCCCTTTACCACATCCAGGAGCACCTAAAAGAGTTAAATAAAAACTCAATAAATTAAACCTTCATACTGTTGATTAATAATATGGGATTCGGTTTGTTTTACTAAATCCATTGCAACACCTACTATAATAAGAATTGCAGTACCTCCAAGTCCAAGAAAACTTGTAATCTGTGTAAGCTGAGCTGCACCAACAGGAACTAAAGCTACTACTGCCAAAAAAAACGCTCCTATAAAGGTAATTTTAGATAATATACGTTCTAAATATTCTTCTGTAGATTTTCCTGGTCTAATTCCTAAAATAAAACCACCATAACGCTTAATATTATTAGAAATCTCTTCTGGGCTAAAAGTAATTGCTGTGTAAAAATAAGTAAAAAAGAAAATAAGCGCACAAAACAAAAGATTATAAAATAAATCATCATATTGAAAATATGAACTAATAATACGCTGAACAGACTCAATACTAATATATTGTGCAATCATTAAAGGAAATTGAATTATAGCTGAGGCAAAGATTATCGGCATAACACCACCTTGAATTAACCTTAATGGTAGATAAGTAGTCTCCTGACGACCCTGAGATTGACGACCTACTGCTTGTTTAGCATACTGTATCGGCACTTTACGTTCAGCTTCTTGAACATAAACAATACTCACAATCATAGCCAATAAAATAAATAGAAATATAACTAAATTAACAATACTTGTACCCCCTTTTAACAATACTATTGTATTTTGAACATATGATGGCATAGAAGAAATTATACCTATAAATATTAACAATGAAGCACCGTTACCAATACCATTTTCAGTAATCAACTCTCCCAACCACATCACCAATGTTGCACCTGCAACTAAACTAATAACAGAATATACAAAAAACATACCCACTGATACATTAGAAACGACATATCCACTGAATCCAACCGTCATAACAACAGCCTGAACAACAGAAAGTAACACTGCCAAATATCGGGTATACTGCGCAATTTGCTTACGTCCACTTTCACCTTCTTCAGAAAGCTCTTTCAAAGAGCTAGATGTTATTGTTAATAATTGCATTATAATTGAAGCATTAATGTAAGGTAAAATACCCAAAGCAAAAACAGAAAATCGACTTAACGCACCCCCAGAAAACAAATTAAAAAATCCTAATATACCACTAGCATTAAATAAATTTTGTATTTGATTCATATCTACTCCAGATATTGGAATATGACTTCCAACTCGAAATAAACCTAAAACAATTATAGTATACAAAAACTTTTTTCTTAATTCAGGAATAAAAAATATTGATCGTATATTTAACATTGCTTCTAATCTATTAAATCAACTTTATTACCAAGTTTATTTAATTTATTTAAAGCTGATTTGGATATTTTATAAGTTATTATTGTCAAGTCCTTCAAATCAAATTGACCATCACCTAATATTTTATATACCTCATTTAATTTAATAATCCCCTTTTCATAAAGCGTATCAGGGGTAACTGCATCACCATCTTTAAACACCCGATTAATATCAGATATATTAACTGGTATATACTCCAAACGGAAAGGATTTTTCATTCCAGGCTTTTTAGGAAGACGTCTATACAAAGGCGTTTGACCACCTTCGAATCCAGGACGTATTTTTCCACCCGATCTACTTCTTTGTCCTTTATGTCCTCTGCCACATTCACCACCTAAACCTGAAGAATTACCACGTCCCTTGCGTTTTCTTACTTTTATTGATCCTTTTGCTGGTTTAAATTCTTCTAATTTTGTTGACATTTTTAATCCTTTTAAATAACAATTGTTATTAACAAATAATTACTTATTATTACTCACTTCTTCTGATTTTTCTAGACCTAAATTATCATTATCAATAGAACCTTCATTCTTAATGGATGAATCTTGATTCGATTTTTCCTTAACTATTTTTTGTGTTGAATCAGTTTTTGAACTAGACTTTTTATCAGATTTATCCTCTTTAACTTTATTTTTTAAAACTGATTTTGACGAATTGTTATTAGAATCACTATCAGAATTTGATTCTTGTAATATACTAATTTCTTCATTATCTTGATCTTTATAAATAATAACTGACAATTTCTTATTTCTTAGCTTCTCTTCTGTTTTCTTATTACGACATGTCAACAATCCATTTAAAGCAGCATAAGCAACATTAAAGGGATTTCGGGAACCAAAAGATTTAGCTACAACATTTCTTAAACCGACTGCTTCTAACAAAACTCTAACAGCACCACCTGCTATAACACCAGTACCAGGTTTTGCAGGCATTATAATAACTTTTGATGAACCATAATGACCTTTAACTTCATGTGATAATGTTCCGCTAACAATATTTATTTTTTTTGAATTACGCTTTGATCTCTCTACAGCTTTACGTATAGCTAATGGAACTTCCTTTGATTTACCTAACCCAATACCTACTTCACCATTACGATTACCAGTAATCACTAATGCTCTAAAAGCTAACCTCTTTCCGCCTTTAACAACCTTAGTAACTCGATTTATCTTAATTACTTTTTCAACGAGCTCAGCATCCTTCTCTACTGCATACTTCATTTTATCTTTTTCTCCCATTTAAAACTCCAATCCACTTTCTCTTGCTGATTCTGCAAAAGTTTTAATATTTCCTTTATACTGTCGTAAGCCACGATCAAAAACAACCTTTTTTATTTTCTTTTTCTTAGCTTCCTCGGCAATATCTTTTCCAACTTTTACTGCAATCTTACTATTCTGACCACCCTTATACTTAATTGACGAAGATGAAGCTACAGTGACGCCTACCTCGTCATCAATAATTTGTGCATATATATTTAAATTACTTCTAAATACTGAAAGCCTAGGCCTTTGAGTTGTTCCAGTTACATTTTTATTTTTTTTATACTTCATAAATTCACCTATTTTTTAATCTTCTTACCTAATTTTTTTACAATACGATCTCCAACAAAATGTATACCTTTAGCTTTATATACATCCTTCCTTCTCAACTTTTTAATTTTGGCACAAACTTCTCCTACCAATTGCTTATCTATTCCTTTGACAGTAAGTTTATCTTGTCCCTCAACAGAGAATTCTATCCCATCTTCCGCTTCAAAAATAATAGGATGAGAATACCCTAATGAAAATTCAAGGTTCTTTCCTTTTAATGCAACACGATACCCGATTCCAGATAAGTAAAGTGCAGACTCAAAACCTTGCAATACACCAATATAAATATTAGCTATTAATGCACGATATAACCCATGTTTAGCTTTCACATCTTTTTTATCACTATTTCTTTTTAAATAAATTTTATTTTCTTCAAAAAAAATACTTACACTAGGATCTATTTCACAGCTTAACTCACCTTTAGGTCCTTTCATTAATACTGTTTGATCCGAAATATTAACTTCAACAGATTGATCAATTTCAATAATTTTATTTCCTACCCTTGACACAATATTTCTCCTTAATATACTTCTCCAAGTAATTCTCCCCCAACGTTTTTAAGTCGCGCTTCTTTTCCTGATAATATTCCCTTTGATGTTGATACTATTACAATTCCAAACCCATTTCTGACTTTTGGTATATTTGACTTAGAAACATATATTCGTTTACTCGATCTACTTTTTCTGGTAATGCTAGATATTAATGGTTCACCATTATCTCGATACTTCAAACCTATTCTAATTACCTTTTTAATTAAATCCTGATTAATTAAAGAAAAACTTTCTACAAAACCCTCTTCTTTCAAAATACGCACAATCTCTAAGTTAACCTTTGAAGAAGGAACTTCTATATATTCATGCCTACTAATTAACGCATTTCTTATCCTTGTATATAAATCAGATATAGGATCTTTTACAGCCATATATTTAACTCCTTAAAAAATTCTACCATGATGATTTCCTCACTCCTGGTAATTGTGCATTTCCTGCTAAGGTTCTAAAACAAACTCGACATAAACCAAAAAAACGTATATACCCTCTTGGTCGACCACATATACTACATCTGTTTCGATACTGTACGGTTCCTTTCTTTTTTTTATTTTTTTCAACCATGGATTTTTTTGCCATTCTTTAACTTCCTTTAAATTTATTTTTTTCGAAAAGGTAACCCTAATAACTCTAATAAAACTTTAGCTTCTTCATCAGTACCCGCACTAGTGACAAATGTAATATCAAAACCTCGTGAATGATCGACAGAATCAACCTTAATTTCTGGAAATATATTATCTTCTTTAATACCCAATGTATAATTTCCACGGCCATCAAATGAGCGAATTGGAACGCCTCTAAAATCTCTTATCATAGGCATACAGACGCCTATTAACTTACTTAAAAAATCATACATATTACTATCACGCAAGGTCACTTTACACCCTATAGCTTGCCCTTCTCTTATTTTAAAATTTGATATTGCTTTTTTAACATAAGTTATAACAGGCTTTTGGCCACTTATTGCGATAAACTGACTTCGTGTAAGTTCAATCACTTTAGAATTAGTTACCGCTTCTCCTACACCTCTATTGATCACTATTTTAAGAAGAGCAGGAACAGTAAACTTATTTTTATATCCAAACTTATCAATAAGTTTCGCTACTACTTCATCTTTATATTTCTTTCTCAAATTAATTAATGCCATTAACAATTCTCCATTATTTCTTCATATTAGATTGAGCTAATTCTTTCTTTTTACCTTTCAATTTACCATTTGAATTAATTATTTTTACATTAGACCAATCAATTGGTAACTCTACTTCGTTAATTCCACCCTCAGATCCATTTGCAGGCTTATTATGTTTTTTAAAAACATTAATACCCACAACTACTAGCTGATGTTTGCTTGGCAATACTTTTTTTACTTCACTTTCCTTTCCCTTATCCTTACCAGCAATAACTTTAACTTTAACACCTTTTTTTAGACCTTTCACCTCATACTCCTATATAACATCATTAGCTAAGGATATTATTTTCATATAATCATTATCTCTCAATTCACGTGGAACTGGGCCAAATACTCTTGTGCCTACTGGATTTCCATCTTTATCAATCACAACAACAGCGCCTTTATCAAATTTCAATACTGTTCCATCTTGTCTTTTGACACGACTTGCTGTTCTTACAACAACCCCTAATACGACTTCTCCTTTTTTTACCTGAGACTTTGGCAGTGCTTTCTTAACGACTACAACAACTCGCGATCCTACTCTTGCATATTTCTTTTTAGAACCACCTAACACTTTAATACATAGAACTTCTTTTGCTCCTGAATTATCTGCGACATCTAACCTTGTTTCTGCTTGTATCATTATTTACCTCAATTATATTAAACGACTACCTTGTCCAAGCACCAACTTTTTCTCTTACTAATTGGTCGACAACTTCTTATTTTTACTGTCATATTCTGAGTAACATTAGTTTTTTCATCATAATGAACTAAATACTTTTTTGAAACCTTAAACAACTTCTTATAGCGTTTATGTTGCTTATGACTTTCTACTAAAACTACAACTGTATTCTTAGATGAAATTTTAATTACTTTCCCAACTTTAATTGAACTTATACGCTTTTTATTCATCTCATCTCCTCAATGTGGTTCAGTTGTGTCTTTAAACGAGCAATTTTCTTTCTAATTTTAGAAAATACCGTAGTATCTTTTAGTTTACCTGATAATCTATCTAAATTAAAGCGATCTAATTCTTGAATATGCTTTTGTATATCCTTATTGATCTCTACTTTATCTTTATGTTTAAACTCTTTATTTTTTTTACTATCCATATTGCTCAAACTCACTTTATTTTATAGAAAACTTTGTCTTAACTGGTAATTTATGAGATGCTAATCGAAAAGCCTCTCTCGCTATTGATTCTTCAACACCACTAATCTCAAATAACATTGTACCTGGCTTAACCTTTGCAACCCAAAATTCTGGAGTCCCCTTACCCTTACCCATTCGTGTTTCGGCAGGAAGTCGCGTAACGCTTTTATCTGGAAATATACGTATCCAAACTTTACCGCCTCTCTTCATATAACGTGTTAGTGCCCTTCTCGCAGATTCTATTTGTCTATCTGTTATATACTCTAGCGACAAAGACTGCAACGCATAATCACCAAACACTATAGTATTATTACTTGTTGACATACCTCTAAGTCTACCTCGTTGGGTTTTTCGATACTTAGTCTTCTTTGGCATTAACATGGCCTAGTTTCCTTCCTTAATAAAAGTATATTTTTCATCAGTAATACCATCATACTTGTCTCCATTATATATCCAAACTCTAACACCTATTTTTCCATATGTTGTAATAGCTTCTGTAAAAGAATAGTCTATATCTGCTCTCAACGTGTGAAGCGGGACTCGCCCTTCTCGATACCATTCTGACCTTGCAATTTCAACTCCGCCTAACCGACCCGAACAATAAACCTTTACGCCTTCAGCGCCAGACTTCATTGCTCGCTGTATAGCCATCTTCATTGCTCTCCTAAATGGTACACGTTTTTCTATTTGACCTGCTATCCAAAGTGATAACAACCTTGAACTTTTATCAGGTGTTTTCTCTTCTACAATTCTAATATTAACTCTTCGACCTGTTTTTTTAACGATATGTTCTTTATAAAAATTTAAATCAATTCCAGATTTACCAAAAATAACACCTGGTCGCGCAACCTTAACTATAACTTCTATATAATCTGACATACGTTTAATTTTTATATCGGAAACTGCAGCACGTGAAAAATTACTTTTAATCATATCTCTAATATACAAATCTTCAAGCAAGAACAATGGATAATCTTTTTCTGCATACCATACATTCTCCCAGTCTTTAACAATACCTAAACGCATTAATTTTGGATTTGCTTTTTGTGCCACTAACTTTCTCCTTCTGTTACACCAACAATAATATGACTGGTACGCTTGATAATCTGAAACATTCTACCCCTTGCTCTTGGCTGAAAACGCTTATGTCTGGGCCCCTCATTAACCAACAATTCTGAAATTATCAAACGACCTAATTCCATCCCATCGTTATTAACCGCATTAGATTGAGCAGAAAAAACACACTTGTACAACAACGCTGCTGATCGATGTGGTAAATTTTTTAAAATTGACAATGCTTCACTCACCATCTTTCCACGTATTAAATCAGCTATACGTTGTATTTTTTTGGGAGAGTTAAGCAAATACTTAGCTCTTGAATAAACAACTTTTCTTTTAGTTTTATTTTTATTTTTTGTCATGACTTCTAAATGTACGCGTTGGCGCAAATTCTCCTAACTTATGACCAACCATGTTTTCCATAATAAAAACTGGTATATGCTTTCTTCCATTATAAACTGCAATATTATGTCCTATCATATCTGGCGAAATTGTTGACCGTCGTGACCAAGTCTTAATAATTGACTTTTGCCCACTCTCATTTTGGGCATCAACTTTATCCTGTAAATGTTCATCTATAAATGGTCCTTTTTTTAATGATCTTGGCACTTTTTATCTCCTATTTGCTAGCCCTTGAAACTATAAATTTACTAAATTTTTTGGACTGCTTACGCGTTTTATAACCTAATGTTGGCTTTCCCCATGGTGTACGTGGTCCTGACTGACCTACT
>MDSW01036640.1_pt1 | contig 10446 bp, 17 predicted proteins | sample 811171 | NCBI WGS metagenome assembly MDSW01 (sample SAMN05326641, study PRJNA326480) | marine metagenome | isolation source: seawater | place: Atlantic Ocean: North West | collected 2012 | reverse complement strand
TAGAACTTTCTCTAGAGGCAGATTCTTTTTTATCTTTTTAGGGAATAAATAAGATCAACCTAGAAAACTTGCACAAGCATTTACTGTGGAGTAAGTTTGACTGATGAATTATTATAGGTTAATTTAATTATATGAGACAAATTATTATATTAATAAATTCATTAATTTTATTATCAGTAAGTGCTTATTCTGATGATTTTAAATTAGAATTTGAATGGGGTGATATAAAGGAGTGTTCTACTGGAAACCCAAATAGAGTTAATAATCCTATATTTAAATTGTCTTCTGTCCCAGAAGAAACTGTATTACTTAAGTTTAGAATGACTGATAAGAATGTGCCTAGTTATAATCATGGTGGAGGTAAAGTAGAATATTTGGGTGCTAATATCATAGAACCTGGTGCATTTAAGTATAAAAGTCCTTGCCCTCCTGGTAACCCACACATTTATGAGTGGAGAGTCATTGCTTATGACAAAGATAAAAAAAAATTAGGAGTTGCAAAAGCAACTAGAAAGTATCCTGAATAACTTTGAATATTAAATTTTTAGTAGGAATTTATTTCACCTCTCAAAAACACTCGGTGAAGGTAGAATAGTGGTGTAGTAGTGAGTTTTTATATTCACTTATAATTTAATTAAATTAGTTTTAAATTTATATATACTTAAACTATGAAAGTTTTAATTTCTCTATTTTTTTTTCTTTTCATTACTTTTTTCAAAATGATCATCTAAAATTGATCTCTGTTCTTCACTAATGGTTTTTATATTTTTATTTATATTTTTTTCAATTTCGTTTGTTCCTGTTAGTTTTTTTTCAATTCTAAGTAAGGTATTACTGATAGAAACAATAGTTGTTAAAAAACCAAAGATTAATATATAAAAAAAAAAGAATTACTAATGTAAAATAAAATGTATTTTCGTTAAAATTACTTTCATATAACATAAAACCACAATAAAAAAGAACTAATATATGTCCCCATTCCAATATATTTGAAAACGCTTTTGCTATAAATGTATTCATACTTTTCTCCTTGTCTTTTAGTATACAATAATGATTTAATATTTTAAAATATTTATTTACTCCTGTTGCATCTAATAGTTCTTTCATTGGGTAGTTTTGAATGACGGATATAGTGTGCAATATTATCAGGCGATAATAAAATACATTTTTTTTTAAATATTATATATTGTAAAATATATTTAAAATTATATGGAGAATACATGAAACACCTTTTATTTATTGTTTTAAGTTTATTTTTTTTTAATAAAATTTATTCAGCAGACTTTGAATGGACCTCTACAGGAACAGATGAGTTTCCTATTTATATGGAGGTTAATAAAAATAAGATTTTTATGACTTATAATAGTAAGTTTCAATTCGTTACTAATACTGCGCTTTTTGGTTTTGCAAATTGTTCAGGTATCATTGAAATGATTGATGGCCAACAAAATCAAAATATTATGTGTGCCGTTACAGACAGTCATGGTAACAAAGGTTATGCAAAAACAATACCCGCAGAAAAAAAGAAAATTATTGGGAATATGGTTGGTGATCGAATAGGATCCTCAGTAGGAAGCTGGATGCTATTGGGAGGAGAAGGTCCATTTGCAGAGTTAGAAGGAACTATTATGACAGGTGCGTATTTTGCTATGGGAAAAAATAATGATGATGAAGGAAATTTTATATGGACAGGAAAAATAGAAGGATTGCCTAAAAGCACAATAGATAGGATTAATAATTATATTCCAAAAAATAAAGAGTAAAAATGAATTAACTTATTTTACTGCTTAAAGCTATTTTATTATCGTTGAGTGGATTTGAAATTTTATAAAGTGCATAAATAGGAAGGTAAAATATGAAATTATTTATAACTAGCATATTGATATTTTTTGTTTTTAAAATAAGTGCTAAAGAGTTTACTTATAAAAGTATAGGAACATTGGAAAGAAATGAGGTAACAACTTTTCCTGGAGGGGGGAAATTTATATCATTTAAGCATTCTGGAGGATTTGAAACAAATATAGGAAAATATGGAAAATACCAATGTAATGGAAGTATTTTATATGATGATAATTCTTCTCTTGAAAATATGTATTTTGCTTGTGAATTTAAAGACCAAAATGGTGATGTTTTTATAGGAATGGGAAAAAGATTAAAGGGTTCTGATATGGATAGAGCAGTTGGAAAGACTGAATTGGTTGACGGAGAGGGGTTTTGGAAAGATTTTATAGGTTATAGGTGTTCTTATGCAATTGAGTATGTACAAGATATAGTTTTTGCTCCTGTAAAGTGTAAAAAATAGTGATGCTTATTTCATTTTTCTAATATAGTCCATAAATGTAGAGTAAATCTAAATACTGAAATTACAATAAAAAGTATTATATTAAATATAGAAGGAGTCAAAAATGAAACTAATTACTTTATCTTGTCTATTTACTATATGCCCATTTCTGTTATTTGGTGCTGAATTTAGAATGGATGCATATGGTTATGATAAATCAAAATTATATACTTTATCTGAAAAAAACATTTATGTTGATTATTCTAATGACGCTATAGTATTAACTAGTACTGGGATTTCAGGAACTGCAATATGCGATGGAGTCATTGAAATTGTTAATAATACAAGCACTTCAAATATAATGTGTGAATTAACTGAACAAAATGGTGATACTGCTTTTATGCACTTTAAGCAAAAATCAGGTGCAGCGATAGCAACTGAAGGGACACAACAGTTTATATTTGTTGCAGGAACAGGAAGATGGAAAGAATTAGTTGGACAAAAATGTATTAGCGCTAATTCTCCAGTGGTTTCAAAAAAAATCTCGAAAGATAAATTTGAGGGTAGGTATATATGGACAGGTAAGTGCAATGTTACTGATGCCACATTAGAAAGACTAATAAATTACAAAAAACCTGAGTAATAACCCTTTGCTGGTTTTTTATACAAATCCAAGTAAGTATGAGATAAATTATTTAGTATGAAATACATCTTCTATATAATTGTAAATTTTTATTTTTTTTCATTGCTAGCAGCAGACTATTATGAGTCAAATAGCATAAATAGCGTAAAAGTTTCAAAAAAAATTATTCTTCCTGATGGTTCTATTTACTCTACTTTAGACACAAAAGGTTCTGGAACTAATAATTTGGGGTTGTATGAAATATTTAATTGTGCAGGACATAGATTATCAAAAAAAAATACATTACTAGAACAAGATTTTTATTGTAATGTTGAATTATCAAATAATGATTTTTATACTTTTTTTATGAAAAGATCTAAAACAGATATGGATGCAGGTGTGGGATATATTGTTATTGCTGGCGGGTCAAAACCTTTTGAGAAAATTAAAAATAAAAAATGTAATTATGCTGTTAGTTTTTTCAAAGACCAAGCATTTGTTAAAATAAAATGTGAAGTTGATGAAAAATTTATCAGCGAATTTAAGTAAACTTTCAACCAGTATAAATATTATGCTTATTAAAATAGAAATAGAACAACTAAAAAAAAATTAATTACATCATATAAAGTATAAGTATAATTATAAATTTAAAACTATTTCTAAAATATTTATTGATAATAATTAATATTCTTATTTATAATATTTATTATTATAAGAGGTAATATGTATATAGCTATGAATAGATTTAAAATTGTTAAGGGTAGGGAAAATGATTTTGAAAAAATCTGGAAAGAACGTGATACTTATCTTGAAGATGTAGAGGGTTTTAAAGATTTTCTTTTAATTAAAGGAAAATCTGAAGATACTTTTACCCTATATGCATCTCATAGTATTTGGGAATCAGAAGTTGCCTTCACTAATTGGACAAAATCTGAAGCGTTTCGTTTAGCACATAAAGGTGCTGGGAAACATAGTGATATATATATAGGACACCCTGTATTTGAGGGGTTTAATGTAGTTGTATAACCTATAATTACCTTTACAAGCAATTCCGGTAGATATTTAAAGTATTTACTAACCTAACTTAAATAGTAAAATAATAAGTATTATGAAAAATATATTTAATTTACTATTAATCACTCTTGCATATTTAAATTTATTTTCAGTATTTTCGGCAGACTGGATATCAAATACATATTCTACTGTAACTAAGAAAGATACAATTAAATTACCAGATGGCTCAGTATATTCTAACTTTGAACAAACGGGCCAAGGGACTAGTAACATAGGAAAATATGTAATAACTATGTGTTCTGGAAATAGACTTGATAAAGCAGGTAAATTAGTTGAAATAAATATTTATTGTGAGCTTGAAGTAGATGATGGAAATAAATATTGGACAAAATTAAGAAGAACAACTGGAGACTCTGACTCTGGCGTAAGTAAATTCACTTTTTTGGGAGGCACGAACAGTTTCAATAAATTAAAGGGGACAGAATGTAATTATGCAGTAAGTTACTTCAAGAATAAAATTTTTGGCAATAATAAATGTAAAATAAGTGATGAGCTTTTTGAAGAATTGAAAAAATAATTTTTGAAATTTTAAAATAAATATATTTCTCTTTGAATATTATTACTACAACTAAATTTAAACTTAATAAAAATTTACCAAAAAATAGGGCTTTTTTTATTTAAAAGGTTATGAAAAACCATATATTTATTGATTTAGGTCTTTTTTATAGTTTGATTTATTAAATAAAATAAAATAATTATAAAAAATACTTTACAACTAAAGAATTTTTTTATAAATTACATTTGAGAATAATTATTATTCTCAAATGTTGCTGCTTTTTTTATCTCCTCCCGGAGTTTCTTTAGTAGCAACATCTTTTCTTTAAGTTTATATATATATTGTGAATATTATAATAAGAATAATATTTATAAGCTTATTTTATATATTGCGATTTAATGCTTTTGTATATAATTACTTAAATAGAGGGAGAAATTAAATGAATGATTTAAACAAAAATACTGAAGAAACTAATTTAAAAATAAGAAAGTTTCTTAAACAAGTAGGTGTAGAGTCTCATAAAGCAATACAGCAGAGCATAAATAAATCAAATTTAGCAAATAAAATTAAAGTAACATTGGAAATTAATAACGAAAGTATACAGGAGTTTACTACTAAGATTGAATAAAAGATAGTTAGTAATATTTCAAAATCTTAATGATTTAATTACATTTTTGCTTATAAAAAAAATTATTGTTAAGAAACAGTACTGCATAAGTACAAGCTTTACCTAAAAGATATAAGTATTTTTCAGGTACTTCTATGTATGTGTTGATCCCTACTCCTGCTCCAACTAAAGAGTTTCTTTTTCTCGAAACACGAAAAATATTGTTATTTTGATCAACAATTTCACAATATATATCTAGCTGTATATCTTTATCAGTTGTTTCTGTTTTACCTATACATCTCTCGGTACCGTAATTTCCATCTGAGTCTGTCCACCAGCCATTGGTTTCTATTTGTATATATTTACTGTTGTCTTCAAATTTAATTTCATTCTGTTTGCTATACCCTCTTGAGTCAAAAATATACTCATTTGCATATAAATTTAATTTAAATATTAGTAGTAAAAATAAAATTTTTTTCATAATTTATTTTAATATCTAAATTTAAATAGTAAATGAATACCTCTAGTATTTTTTATTATTTTTTTTTCTGGTAAAGTTATTTAGTTTTATTTAGTATAATGCCGTGACATATTCATATTTATTATTAATTGTTGCTATTTTATTAGAAGTTTTAGGAACAATTTTATTGCCAATAAGCAAAAACTTTACAAAAATAATACCTAGTACAATCATTTTAATATCATATTCTAGCTCTATTTTTATACTATCTGTGATATCACAGAAATTACCTTTATCTTTAATTTATGCTTCTTGGGCAGGTATGGGTATATTTTTAGTTTCAATATTTAGTATATATTTTTATAAACAAAGTATTAATTGGCAAACAATATTAGGATTATTCTTTATTATATTAGGAGTTTCTATTGTAAACTATTATAAAATAAGTTTAGATACATAAAGACTATGTTTATAAAATTATAAGTTCGCATATATAAAATTTATGAAAAATAGCATAATTTTGAATTAAAATTCAACTATGTTATATTGCTTTGTGGAAAATACTGAATGAAAATAAAAATTTATCAAGTAGATGCCTTCACATCTGAAATATTCAAGGGTAATTCTGCAGCTGTTTGCCCACTAGAAGATTGGTTGCCCGATGATATTATGCAATCTATTGCTATGGAAAACAATCTATCTGAGACAGCTTTTTTTTTGATTAAAAATAAAAAGTTTTATATTAGATGGTTCAGCCCTACAGTAGAGATTAATATGGCTGGACATCCTACTTTAGCTACAGCACATATAATATTTAGTGAAATAATTCCAGCAAAAAAAAGTATAACTTTTAAAAGTAAATTTAACGAGAGCATTATAGTAAACAAAAGAAAAAATATTTATAATATGAATATGCCTGCTTCTAATCTTGTTAAAAGAAATAATAAATTAATTAATGTCTCAAAAGCATTAAATTCTGAGCCTAAAACTTTTTTACAAGGAAGATATGGTGTGGCTATTTATGATAATGAAGATCAGATCCAAGGCATTAAACCTAATTTTGATAAAATTCTAAAATTAAATTGTGATGGGCTTGCCGTAAGCGCACCAGGAAAAAAGTGTGATTTTGTATCTCGTTTTTTTGCTCCTAAACTTGGTATATTAGAAGATCCTGTTACAGGATCAGCACATTGTGATTTAGTTCCTTTTTGGGCGAAAGAATTAAAAAAGAAGAATTTATATGCAAAACAGTTATCTTTAAGAGGAGGAGAACTATTTTGTTGTTATAAGGGGGATAGAATCACACTAGGAGGTAATGCTATAACTTATATGAAAGGAGAAATAATAATATAAAATTATAATTATTTAATTTTTTTATTACATTTAAATGGGTAGGTAATTGTTCCCTTGGGATAACTTTTATTTTTTTCAAAACATGTAACATTATTTGGTCCATTTGCCCAAAATAAATGAGGATTCAATGAGTTATAGAGATCTTTAATAAAAAACTGACATCCCCAAGTATTTTTTTCTTCCTTTTCACAATATTGTTGCCCTATTTGTAAATGTAAATGTCTTACTCTTGCCATACAAGGATATTCTATTTTTTTAGGAAGTTTTGCTATTTCTGATCCCCTAGCAACTTTTTCTCCTTCTTTGACAAGAAATTCTCCAGTATGACTATATATTGTAATGAGTTTTTTGTTATCTATCGATGAACCATGGTCTATAACAACACTTGGCCCTACGCAGTTAGCTATAGCAGTTTCTAAAACAATACCATCTGCTATTGCTAAAATTGGCTCATTTGCTGAACCAACAATATCTATTCCTTGATGAATTTGCATTCTAGTTCTTCCATTTACTCCAAACATACTTTTAAAGTCTGATAAAATTGGATTAACTTGGAATCCTTTTGGACTAACATCTTTTACAGTATCTTTGCAATACTCAAATCTACGCAGAAACTCTGTTTCCAAGTCAGGTCTATCTATGTAAAAATCTAAAGCAACTTTGCACTGTTCTGATAAAAATTTTTCATTTATAATTTCGCTACTATTGAGCTTTATTGAAATAGTAGAATACAAATAAGAAATTAATAAAATCAATAAAAACTTAGTTTTAATAATTAAACCCATACAGTTTATATAATAACATTTATAGTTAAATAAAGTATTATTAAGAATATTCATTTGATGTTAAATTATAATATTAATTTAATAGTATAATTATATAATTGAAATGAAATATACTGATTTAATAATAAAAAATAACATACATTACTGTTCTTCAAATGATAAGCCCTATACAGGAAATATAGAGGGCGAAATTAAAGGCTACATGATTGACGGAAGGTTGGAAGGTATTTGGATAGAATATTTTGAAGACGGAAAAGTAAATAGTCAAATTAATTATAAATATGGAGAAATGAGAGGAGAATACAATATTTACTATAAAAATGGTAACCTAAAAGAAAAAGGATATGTAATTAATGGTAAGTGGGAAGGAGAACTATTAAACTATTATGACAATGGAAATATTAAAGAAAAAAAAATATTCATTAAGGGCAAACTAAATGGAGAATGTCTTTTTTATTTCAAAAGTGGCAAAATAAAAGAAAAAAAAAAATTATTTAAGCGACAAACTTCACGGAACTTTTATATGTTATCACAATAACGGTGTAACATGGATAAAAAGCAATTATGATGCTGGCTTACTAGAGGGAAAAAGAGAGGTATTTTGTGAAAAAGGTGAAATAAAAAAAATTGAATTTTATAAAAAAGGATTTAAAAAAGGCAAACCTTTGCATTAAAATCTATCTATACAAACCACCCATAGAAATGAGAAAATATTGAGAATAGCTACGTGGAATATAAACTCTGTAAGACTTAGAAAAAAAAATATCTTAAACTTTTTAAAAGATAAAAACATTGATATCATATGTCTTCAAGAAACTAAGACAGTAGACAAAGATTTTCCAGTTGATGATTTTATACAATGTGGCTATTTACATAACTATTTTAGAGGCGAAAAGTCATATAATGGAGTAGCTATACTATCAAAATTGCCAATTAAAAAAAAAGAAATAATAAATTGGTGTAATAAAAATGATACCAGACACTTATCGGTTTCTATATTGCAAAACATCACCTTGCATAATTTTTATGTTCCTGCTGGAGGAGACATTCCTGATAAAAAAATAAATTTGAAATTTAAGCATAAGTTAGATTTTTTGCAAGAAATGATAAAATATTTTAAAGCAGATAAAAGTACTAATAAAATTATTTTAGGTGATTTTAATGTAGCGCCAGGAGTTGAAGATGTATGGTCTCATAAACAGCTAATTAGGGTAGTATCCCATACTGAAATTGAAACTAAAATGTTTAATGAGTTATTAAAATTTGGTTCTTTACTAGATATTATTAGGTTAAAAAATAATAAATTAGATAAATTGTTCTCTTGGTGGTCTTATAGAAATAAAGATTGGAGAAAGAGTAATAGAGGGAGAAGACTAGACCATATTTTAATTTCAAAAGAACTAGAGCCTAAGGTTAAAAAAGTCCATCTTTATAGTGAATATAGAGATATGAAAAACCCCTCAGATCATATTCCAGTGGTTATTGAAATATAACCTTGTTGAATTTATATTAAAATTATTTAACTATATTAAACTTAAGTAGTGTGAGGCTTTTCAAATGCTTTTTCAATATGAACTAAGGTTTTACTGAATGCATTTTCAGCATATAACTTTTTATAATTATTATCAGCTATTCTGTAAAAATTAGAAGTACATTCTGAGTAATGCTCAATCTTAATATTTTGTATGTTTTCAATAAAGTTGTTTTTTTCACTTTCACATATCTCATTATAAACATTTTTACTAAGATGAATCAACATAGGTCTTCTTATAAAAGTATCATTCTCTTGAAAAAAATTATTGCCTTCAAAGTTATAACATACTGATGACTCTACATCCAACCATAAACCCGCAAGGTAAGAAAGATTTGAACCTATACCAAATCCAATTGATGCTACTAGGCCATTGCATTGAGGAGTTTCTCTTAACCATTTTAGACATAGTGTAATATCATTAAAGCCATTATCAGTATCATATTCATCTAAAATCTCTTTTGATTTTAATACATCCTCTTTCATAAATGAATTTAATTCACATCCTGGATATTTTCTCCAAAAAAGATCAGGCACAAACACTGTATAATTATTAGCTGCTAAACTTTCTGCATAAGCTCGTATATTAGCATCAAGCCCAAAACCTTGATGTAACAATAATACACCAGGGTGTACTCCACTGGCAGGAGCTGTTACATAGCCCTTAAATTTTATTTTTTTTTCATTTTGTTCTATTTCAACTAATCCAGAAGGCATAATACATAATTGTTTATATTTTATTAAAATTACACTACTATAATATAATATTAAATTTAATTATATACTAATAAAAATATGTTTGATATAGGTTGGACAGAAATACTAATATTAGCAACTATCAGTTTGTTTGTTATTGGGCCTAAGGAAATTCCAAAGTTTTTAGGATATGTTGGAAAAATGATTGCCAAAATAAAAGGTATAAGTAGAGAATTACAAGATTCAGTAGATGATGCTATTAAAAATAGTGAGTTAGAAGATATTAGAAAAGAAATTTCATTTACTGATCCAGATCTGAGTAATAACCTAAATGAAATAATTAACCCTACTAAAAAAAAAAATAATGACCAGAAGATTGATCCAAAGGAATCTGAAAAGGAAGATGTTAATGAAGGTCAAAAAGAAATTAGTAGAGTTGATATCTCAAAAGAAGATTTTCCATCAGGTCTTAGACATATAAGAGATAATAATAAATCTAGTAAAAAAGAAACTTAAATTAGTTGCAATGTCTTTACCTATT
>MDSW01016726.1_pt1 | contig 10446 bp, 14 predicted proteins | sample 811171 | NCBI WGS metagenome assembly MDSW01 (sample SAMN05326641, study PRJNA326480) | marine metagenome | isolation source: seawater | place: Atlantic Ocean: North West | collected 2012 | reverse complement strand
CATTTTTACATATATCCTGTTGAGTAATATTTATGTTTTCTTGCTGTAATAAATAAATTGTCTCGAGAATAAGATATTCATTTAATGTGATTTGACTCTGTTTTAATTTATGTCTTACTTTAGATTGCCATAAGTTTGATGTTTGCCAAATTAATAATGCTAATCTATTCTCATTAAGAGAAGTGTCTGCCATAGTTTTTATACAAACTGTTTGTATACAAATTAAATGTGATTGTCAAATTTATTCAGGTGCTATTTCTATTTCTAAACCATCAAGTTTCTCAGAAAGACTGATTTGACATGATAATCTTGAATTTTTTTTAACATCAAAAGCTTGATCAAGCATGGATTCTTCATCATCATCCATAGCATTGAGAGAACCAATCCATTTTTCATCAATATAAACATGGCATGTTGCGCAAGCGCAGCATCCTCCACAAGATGCTTCTATGTCATAACCATTGTCTCTAAGTGTTTCCATTAATGTTAAGTTACTATCATATTCTAGTTCAGTTTTTTTACCTGAACGGTCTGTAATTATCAATTTAGGCATTAGACACCTAATTTTTTTTGAAGTTCTTTGGAAGATGTAGTGTATCTAAAGATATTTTTTTTATCTGGAAAACAATACTTAAACACTTCTTGAGCCATTAATGCTGATTCATGAAATCCTGATAAAATTAACTTTAATTTACCTGGATACCAATTGATATCACCTATTGCAAATATCGAAGGCGTTGAAGTTTCAAATTTCTCAGTATCTACTTTAATTAAATTTTCATGTAAATTAAGACCCCAATCTGCTATCGGACCTAATTCCATTTTTAAACCAAAAAAAGGAAGCAAATAATCAATTATTATTTTAGAATGATCCTTTTCATTTGTGTAATTAATAATTAATCTGTTATCATCATTTTTAGATATCATTTTAATTTGCCCTTTTAAGAATTTAACTTTACCTTTTTTTTCTAATTCTTGCATTTTAGAAACTGAGTCGGGCGCTGCTCTGAACTCTTTTCGTCTATGAATTAAAATAACATTAGAATCTTTAGAGAGTTCATTTGTCCAATCTAAAGCGGAGTCTCCACCACCTGCAATTAAGAGATTTTTTCCTTTAAATATTGATTTATCTCTAATTGCATAAAAAACACTTTTACCTTCAAAGTTTTCAATATTTTCAATAGGAGGCTTTCTTGGAACAAAACTACCAGCTCCTGCTGCAATAACAATACATTTAGCTTCAATTTTAGTCCCAATACTGGTTTCTACAACCCAACCATATTCAGTCTTAGCAATTTTTTCAACTTGTTGCTTAAGATGAAATTGAGGATTAAATGGTTTAATCTGCTTGATTAATTCATCAGTCAATTCTTGTCCTGTTACTACTGGTCTAGATGGAATATCATAGATAGGTTTTTCCGGGTACAGCTCTGCACATTGTCCTCCAACTTTATCTAAATTATCGATTAAATGACTATTTATATTTAAAAGACCTAGCTCAAATACAGCAAAAAGACCTACCGGCCCGGCCCCTATAATTACAACATCAGTTTTTTCTATCATATGTGAAAAATAACAACTTTTTTTATTATTTCTAGAGATTATATATAGTTTGAATGAATTACAGTAATACTTCAAAATATTATAATCCTGCAATTTATATATGGCTATTAACAATAACTGCAATGGTTTTATCAATAATTGTTATTGGTGGATTAACAAGATTGACTGACTCTGGTCTTTCTATGACAGACTGGCGTCCGATTTTAGGTACAATTCCACCGATGAGTTCAGACAGTTGGTCAGTAGTTTTTGATATGTATAAAAAAACACCTGAATATAAAATAGTTAACAAAAATATGTCTTTAGATGAGTTTAAATATATCTTTTGGTGGGAGTGGTTTCATAGAGTATTTGCTAGATTAATAGGTATAGTTTTTATATTACCTCTAATTTACTTTACTCTTAAAAAACAAATTCAATCATCTTTATTTATTAGATTAGGAGCTGTTTTTATATTCGGTTTGTTACAAGCATTCATTGGATGGTGGATGGTAAAAAGTGGATTGACTGAAAATCCATATGTGAGCCCTTACAGACTAACTTTTCATCTTTTAAATGCTCTAATAATTTTCTCTATATTGTTATGGATAGCTATGGACTATAGATGTTCATCTAAAATTAATTTTTTTTCTAAACCCAGAACTGTTGAATTTTACATTTTCATTGCTGTTATATTAGTATTTATCACAATAGCATCAGGTGGATTTATGGCTGGGACAAACTCAGGTCAATCTTTTAATACTTTCCCACTAATGAATGGAAAAATAATACCTGATGATTATTTAATTGATGATTTGGGTTTTTTTAATATTTTTGAAAATACTGTCGCAATTAATTTTAATCATCGATGGCTATCAATTTTTGTTTTTTTTTATATTACTGTAATATTTTTAAAATATATAAAATTTAACAATAAACTTATACCCAGTATTCTTGTATTTTTAGTACTTTTTTTTCTAACCTTACAAGTAGTGTTAGGTATTATTACTTTGTTAAGTAATGTTTATTTGCCAGTAGCAAGTTTACATCAAACTAATTCCATTTTGTTATTATCAGCTTTATTAATTAGTTATCATCAAATTAAAGTAAGAGAGGTTAAAAATGTCTAATAAAAAAATATTTGTTTTTGGAGGAACTGGCTCAATTGGAAAAGCTCTATCTATAAAATTAAAAAATAATAGTTATGAACCAGTTGTTATTTCTAGAAGTGAAAGTGAATTAAAACAATTATCTGAAGAAATTAACTGCGAATATAAAGTTTGTGATGTTTTAGATTTTGATAAAGTCAAAACTATTGCAGAAGAATACAAAGGTCAACTTTTTGGTATTGCTTATTGTGTTGGATCTATTAATTTAAAACCTCTTAATATGACTAAAGATGAGGATTTCATGGACTCTTTTAGAATTAATACACTTAGTGCAATAAATGCTATAAAGCTTAATCAGGAAAGTCTTATTAAAAATAATGGTAGCATATTGTTGTATTCAACTATAGCTGTGAAACAGGGTTTTATAAATCACACAATAATTTCTACAGCAAAAGGTGCTATTGAGGGATTAACTACTAGCCTTGCGGCAGAGTTTGCTCCAAAAATCAGAGTCAACTGTATAGCCCCAAGTTTAACTGACTCAAAAATGACACAAAAACTTATTAACAATCAATCCATTAAGAAAGCTATTGAAAATATGCACCCTTTACCTAAAATAGGCTCAGGAGATGATTTTTCTGATATTGGAGCGTATTTACTAAGTGATAAAAATAGTTGGATTACAGGTCAAATCTTTCATATTGATGGTGGAAGATCGTCTTTAAGATTAAAATCATGAGATACATATTAGTTATTTTTTTAATTTTTTTTTCCTTTGGTTTATCATCTCAGCCATTTCCAATTCCTAAAGACGGGGAGGTAAGCTTTGATGTAATAAGAAAGAAAAAAATTATTGGAAGCTTAAATACTAAATTCATTGAAAAAGATAATGAATTAATTATGCATTCGGTATTAGATATTGACGTAAAAGTGCTATTTTTTCCAGCATATAAGTTTTTTCAGGAAACCAAAGAAACCTGGGTCGATGGTGAATTTGTTGCTATAAACGGATTTACTGATTTTGAAGATGACAGAGAATACAAAATTTTAGGCAAAGATTCAGTTGATTTTTTTATAGCGAGTGGGATGGATGGAGAATTAAAATTAGATAAAAATATAGTTCCACTAAATTATTGGAATATGGATATGCTTAACAAAGAGGAGGTTTTTGATACTCAAAAAGGTATAGTAAGAAAAATAAATGTTAAAAAGTTAAAAGATGAAAAAATAAAATTATATAACAAAGAAATAGAAGCTGCAAAATTTAGCTTTAATGCATCTAAAAATCCTAAAGATAAAGGCCCCTTTCCTGAATATACTCTGTGGTATCACAATAATGAACTAATTAAAATGGAGTTTAGAAATCCAAAAGATAAGAAGAATGTTATTAAAGTTATTCGTAATGATTGGAGAGATTAATTGCAAACAATTTGGATTACTGGCGGTTCTTCAGGTATCGGTTTTGCAGTAGCTAGTAAATTTTTAACTGAAAATTGGTGCGTAATAATTTCATCAAGAAATAGAGTAAGACTATCAGAAGCCGTTAAGCGTTTAAAGGACAAAACTAATAAAAAAAATATTCATTCTATAGCATGTGATATAACGAAATATGAAGATGTTAAAAAAACTATTCATAAAATTGAAAAGGAAATTTCTCCAATTGATATAGCATTATTAAATGCAGCTGCTTATTCACCAAATAAAACTCAAGATTTTGATATTGAAAATTATAATTTATTAATTAATGTCAATTTAAAAGGAACTATAAATTGCATTGATGTTTTAAAAAATTATATGAAAAATAGAGGTAATCATATTTCAGTGGTATCCTCTCCAGTAGGTTTTAGAGGAATGCCTACAGCTGGTGCTTATGGTATGACAAAAGCAGCACAATTAAACTTGGTAGAAAGTTTGTACTTTGATTTTAAAAAACTAGATATTAAAGTTTCAGTCATCAATCCCGGCTTTATAGATACTGAGTCAACTAAGTTAAACTCTTTTAAAATGCCGTTACTAAAATCACCAACATATGCTGCAGAAAAGATCTATAAAGGGCTTACAGGCAAATATAAATTTGAAATATATTTTCCATTTATTGTTGTATTGTCAGTAAAAATAATGAGGATTTTACCATTAAAATTATATTCTTTTATATGGAAGAAATTAGGAAATTTCTAATAAGTTTCACCAATATATATTCCTAATCCTTTAGCAACTTTTATGAGAGGATCGTTTTTTTGAATAGTCTTTGAATATCCAGCAATTTGATTAAGTGGAAGATCTTGAACACCTCTATCTTTCCAAACAACCACTCTGTTAAATTTTTTCTTCGCAATTAAATCCACTGCGTATACTCCAAATGCACTTGCAATTAATCTATCTCTATGTGTAGGTTGAGCACCTCTTTGTACATGTCCTAAAACTGTTACTCTGGTCTCTGAATTAGTTACTTTGTAAATTTCGTCTCCAAGATAATTGCCAATTCCACCTAGTCTAACTTCTCCATCAACATATTTTACAGTAGCTTTTTTACCATTTTCTTTTTTTACTGCTTCGGCTACTACTATTAAGGCGTGATTTCTTCCTTTATTTCTTAAATCTTCAATGTGTTCAGCAATTGATTGAATTGAATATGGAATTTCAGGTATTAATATTATATCAGCTCCTCCAGCTATACCTGCGTTTAATGCTATGTGACCTGCATCTCTTCCCATAACTTCAAGTATCATAACTCTTCTATGACTTGCAGCTGTTGGTTGAAGCATATCGAGTGCGTTAGTGGCAACATCTACGGCAGTATCATACCCTATTGATAATTCATTATTTTTTACATCATTATCAATAGTTTTAGGTATGCCCACAAAGTTTATGTTACCTTTTTTTGTCAGACTTTGTAATATTTTTAAACTTCCGTCACCTCCTATACCTATTAAAGCATCAATTCCAATTTTTTTAAATCCTTCAATTATTATTTGTGATGAGTCTATTTTTTTACCATTTCTTGTGATTTGTTTAAAAGGATTACCTTTATTATTAGATCCTAAAAACGTACCACCCATTCTCATTAAATTTCCATTAAAATCTGAAGGTTCAAGTTTTAAAATATCCAGAGGTTCTTTAAGCAATCCTAAAGTTCCATCCTTAATACCATATACTTCCCAATTATATCTATTATGGGCTCTAAGTGTAACAGCTCTAATCACAGCGTTTAGGCCAGCACAATCACCTCCACTTGTCAAAATTGCTATTTTTTTTATCACAGGGCGTTTATATACTAATATTAAATTTATAATTATTTTTTTTCATGGATGATACAAATAAATTATTAGAAGTTCTAAAAAATTTTGAACAAGAACATAGGGATCTTGATCAAATACTTATACAGCTTCAAGAAAAAAATACTGTTGATTTATTACAAATACAAAGACTTAAAAAAAGAAAACTAATATTAAAAGATAAAATAATAGACATTAGGAATAAATTAGAGCCAGATATAATAGCCTAACTAAAAAAACTTCTAAAAAAAATTGGTAAATTATCTTTTAAAAAAGAAAACCTATCTTTTAGTTTAGGTATTTTTGCTATTTTGTTTAAATTATTATCAATATTTGATTCTACATCCTTTATATTTTTGTTAAATAACACAATCAATGCGTTTGAATAAATTGCGCCTAAAATTATTCTTTTCGAGTAAAAACTAAAATCAGTAGAATTATCACCAGCGATGTACCACATTTTATCTACACTTTTATATAAATTTTTTTTCATGATTTTTAAATTTTGAGGTAAAATTAGATGATTGAAAGTTTTTTTATAAAAAATTTTATCTTTATTTATAATTGATAATCTTTCTAATAAAATTTTTTTTATTCTTTTACTAGTTGGAAAATTAATTATATTTATTTTTTTTACATTATTCTCAAGAATTAAATTTAATTCATCTAATGAGAATTTTAAAATTTCTATGTAATTATTTTTAAAATACAATACCAAATCTGATTTTTTAACACCACTTTCAATTAGTTTTGTGATTAGATTTTTAGACCAACCATCATTTCGAACGATTTTTTTTGATATTTCTAAAATAATTTTTTTTTCGTTATTTTTATCTTGTTTATTTTTTTTCATTTTTCCAGTATTTTATAATCTCATTTTCAAAACCAAATGCTTTATTATCTGCAAGTCTTTCAGTATACAACACACCATTCAAGTGGTCAATTTCATGTTGGATTACTCTAGAATGCAGACCTTTAACTTCATTTTCAATTTTTTTTCCATCTAAATCATATCCTGAATAAAATATATTATCATACCTTCTAACTAGTCCCTGCATTCCTGGTATTGAAAGACAACCTTCCCAATCATCAGTTTTTTCATCATTCAAAGGTTTATAAATAGGGTTAATTAATGGAGTAATTTGTATTTTTTCTTTTTCTTCAATATCTGGATTTCTATAAACTATAATCCTTTTTGATAAATGAACTTGAGGTGCAGCTAAACCGATACCATTATAGTCAATCATTGTTTCAGACATATCATAAATTATTTTTTTAAGCGCATCAGTTGAGAATTCTTTTATTTCTTCACAATTATTTAACAATATTGGATGTCCAATTTTAGCTATTTTTAATATAGGCATGGTGTAAATATAATTCCTTTTTTAAATTATACCATTAAAAATTATTATTTATATCTATTTGCAAATAAAATAACTTTATGATACTACCCCTGCTCTATGACATTAACAGTTAACGTAAAAGACAATAACGTTGAACAGGCGATAAGAAGTCTAAAAAAGAAAATGCAACGTGAAGGGCTTTATAAAGAAATGAAACTTAGAAAGCATTATGAAAAACCATGCTTAAAGAGAGCTAGAGAGAAAGAGGAAAATATTAGAAGAGCAAGAAAGTCTGCTAAAAGAAATTTTGATTAAGCTGATAAGCTCTTAACTATATCTTCACACATTTTTTTTGCATCTCCAAAAAGCATAGTTGTATTGTCTCTATAAAACAATTCATTATCAACACCTGAATAACCTGTAGCCATAGATCTTTTAACGAAAAGTACACTTTGGGACTTTTCTACGTCAAGAATAGGCATTCCATAAATAGGTGATGACTCATCTGTTTTGGCTGCAGGATTAGTTACATCATTTGCTCCAATTACAAAAGAAACTTCTGTCATTGGAAAATCATGATTTATCTCATCAAGTTCTAAAACCTCTTCATATGGAACATTTGCTTCCGCAAGTAAAACATTCATATGACCTGGCATTCTTCCTGCAACTGGATGAATTGCATATCTTACTTCAATTCCTTCTTTCTTAAGTATGTCACCCATTTCCCTTAAGGCATGTTGTGCTTGTGCAACTGCCATTCCATAACCGGGAACTATAATAACAGAGTCAGCATTTTTCATTATATAAGCTGCATCTTCGGCATTACCTTGTTTAACAATTTTGTCAGAATTATCTTTATTAGCGCTGGAGTCTTGTTCACCACCAAAGCCACCTAATACAACATTAATTATGGATCTATTCATTCCTTTACTCATAATATAACTTAATATTGCACCTGATGCCCCTACTAGAGCGCCAGTTATAATAAGGAGATTATTACTTAGAGTGAAACCTATTCCACAAGCAGCCCAACCTGAATAAGAGTTTAACATAGATACGACAACAGGCATATCAGCGCCACCTATTGGAATTACAACTAAAAAGCCTAATAGTATTGAAATAACGACTATTGTCCAAAAAATTGTTGGTGATTGATTAATAACAAATAAAAAAATTAAGAAAATAATTAACAGAAATATCAAAGAATTTATTAGATGTTGAAACTTAAATACAATTGGTTTCCCAGAAATTGTTCCTTGTAACTTTCCGAAAGCTAAGACTGAACCAGAGAAAGTAATTGCTCCAATAAACGTTCCAATGCTCATTTCAACAAGGCTAGCAATTTTGATAGATCCAACATAACCTATATTAAAAGCAACAGGATCATAAAATGCAGCGGCAGCAACAAAAACAGCTGCTAATCCTACGAGGCTATGAAAAGCTGCTACCAATTGAGGTAAAGCAGTCATTTCAATTCTAAGAGCAATAAATGAGCCAATTGCACCACCAATTAGTATTGCAGCTCCAATTTCATAATAGCTTAAAACTGATTTAAACATCAAAGTTGTGAAAACTGCTATAACCATACCGATTATACCAAAAATATTACCCATTCTAGATGACTCGGGGTGAGATAAACCTCTAAGTGCAAAAATAAACAATAAAGCGGAAATTAAATATAATATAGCAACCATATTAGAAGACATTATTCTTTTTCCTTTATTTTTTTTGGTTTTTTCTTAAACATTGAGAGCATTCGATATGTAACTAAAAAACCTCCAAAAATATTAACTGAAGCTAAAACAACTCCAATCAATCCAAATATTTTAGAAGTATCAAAACCTTGTGGACCAGCTGCTAATATTGCTCCAACGATGATTACACTCGATATTGCATTTGTTACACCCATCAGAGGACTGTGTAACGCAGGAGTAACTGACCAAACAACGTAATAACCAATAATACAGGCTAAGAAAAATACAGTTAAACCTATAACAAAAACCTCTGAAGAATGTGCTTCCATATTACTTAAATTGTTCCAGTCTTACATTTCCATCATGCGTTAGCAAGACAGAATTAATTATTTCATCTTCAAAATCAAAATTTATTTTTTTATTTTCTTTATCTATTAACAAGCTTAAGAAGTTGAAAATATTTTTAGCATAAAGTGCTGATGCGTCTTTTGCTACTCTCCCAGCAACGTTTCCATAACCAACAATTTTAACTCCATTATGAACTACTATTTCATTTATCTTACTTAAGGGACAATTACCTCCAGCTTCCACAGCTAAATCTATTACTACTGAACCTGGTATCATTGAGGAAACCATTTCTTCTGTAATTAATACCGGTGCTTTTTTCCCAGGGATAAGAGCAGTACAAATTACAATGTCTTGTTTTGAAACTGTGTCTGCTATCAACTGAGCTTGTTTTTTCTTATAATCATCACTCATTTCTTTTGCATAACCACCTTCAGTTTCAGCATTTTGGACTTCATCATCTTCAACCATAATGAATTTTCCACCAAGACTTTCAACTTGTTCTTTAGTTGCAGCTCTAACATCAGTGGCAGACACTACTGCTCCAAGTCTTTTTGCAGTTGCTATAGCTTGCAAACCTGCTACACCTACACCTAGTATCATAACTTTTGCAGGATTTACTCTTCCAGCTGCAGTCATCATCATTGGGAAAGCTTTTCCAAATTGCTCTGCCGCATCAATTACACTTCTGTATCCAGCTAAATTAGCTTGTGATGATAAAACATCCATGCTTTGTGCTCTACTAATTCTTGGAATTAATTCCATGCAGCATGATGATATTTTATTTTTGTTTAAATTAGAAAATTCAGATTTATTTTCATATGGGTTTAAAATTCCAATAAGTAATGAGCCACTTTTTATATTGTTTATGTCATCAGTGCCTGGCATTCTAACACACAAACAAACATCAGCATTCAAACATTCAGATCTAGTAACAATTTTTGCCCCTGCTTCCTCATAACTTGAATTTTGATATCCTGAAGTTTCTCCTGCTCCATTCTCAATTATAACTTCAAAACCTAGTCTTGAAAACAGTTTAACTGACTCTGGGGAAAGAGAGACTCTTGTCTCATTGTTATCATTTTCTTTAATAGCAGATAAGAGCATGAGTTCTTATATTGATAGGTTCGCTAAATTT
>MDSW01213836.1_pt1 | contig 10447 bp, 9 predicted proteins | sample 811171 | NCBI WGS metagenome assembly MDSW01 (sample SAMN05326641, study PRJNA326480) | marine metagenome | isolation source: seawater | place: Atlantic Ocean: North West | collected 2012 | reverse complement strand
CACTTGGAGAAACTGCGCCTCTATTAATGATAGGGATGGTTGCATTTATAGTTGATACTCCCGGGGGACCATTTGATGCCTCCACTGTTCTGCCAGTTCAGATTTTTTTATGGGCAGATAGTCCAGAAAGAGGTTTTATTGAAAAAACATCTGCTGCAATTATGATACTGTTAGCTTTTTTGATTACAATGAACGCTATAGCCATATATCTTCGCCAAAAATTTGAAATTCGTTGGTAAGGTATTTTTAGGATTTAAAACCAATGGGGCAACAAGTTGATAATCATATTAATATATCTGGTCGCATTAGGATGCAGGCTAAGAATATTGATGTCTTTTATGGTGATAAGCAGGCCCTTAAAAAAATTAATCTTGATATTGCCGCAAATCAAGTAACAGCGCTTATTGGACCCTCAGGATGTGGAAAATCTACTTTTCTTCGCTGTCTAAACCGAATGAATGACACTATAAACAGTTGTAAAGTGAAGGGTGATGTTACCCTTGACCAGCGTGATATATATTCGCGAGATATGGATGTGGTAGAGCTTAGAGCCAGAGTTGGTATGGTATTTCAGAAGCCTAATCCATTTCCCAAATCTATTTTTGATAATGTTGCTTATGGACCACGTATTCATGGTCTAGCCCATAATCGTCAAGAACTGGATAAAATAGTAGATCTTAGTCTTAAAAGAGCAGGGCTTTATGATGAGGTGTCTGAACGTTTAAACACACCAGGAACTAGTCTTTCTGGCGGTCAACAACAAAGGCTTTGTATTGCACGCGCGATAGCTATAAGCCCTGAGGTTATTCTTATGGACGAACCCTGCTCAGCTTTGGATCCTATCGCAACAGCTAAAGTTGAAGAGTTGATTGATGAGCTAAAAGAACACTACACAATTGTAATTGTCACACATAATATGCAACAAGCAGCTCGTGTATCTCAGTATACTGCTTTTTTTCACTTAGGTGAAATTGTAGAATTTGGAGAAACTGAGAAAATATTTACCAACCCGGCAGAAAAACGAACACAAGATTATATCACTGGTCGTTTTGGTTAAAATTAAACTTATATTTTAACAATATACTACTTAAGGTTATAGGAGTTATTAAAGTGAGTGATCATATCGTCAAAACTTATGACGAAGAGTTAGACCGTATCTCTAATAGTATTGTTCAGCTTGGTGGATTTATTGAAGATCAACTTGCAAGAGCTATTCATTCTCTAATCCATAGAGACAGTGACCTTGCTGATACAGTAGTAGATGATGATAAAAAAGCAGATGAACTAGAAGAAGATATTAATAATCAGGTAATTCGTATCTTAGCACTTCGTCAACCTATGGCTGTAGATCTCAGATTAATCACTGCAGCCTTAAAAATTTCAAGTGACCTTGAACGCATTGGTGACCATGCTGCAAACGTTGCAAAACGAGCCCACGCACTAAACCAATTTGAACCTGTTAAGCCGATATCTGCAGTATCAAGAATGGCTCAAATAGTTCAAAAAATGATCAAGGATGTTTTAGATGCATTTTTAGAGAGAGATTCTGAAAGAGCAATGGAGGTTTGGAGACGCGACGAAGAAGTAGATGAAATGTATAACTCTCTTTTAAGAGAATTGGTTACATATATGATGGAAGATCCGAGAAACATAACACCTTGTACAAATCTTCTTTTTGTAGCAAAAAATATAGAACGTGTTGGAGATCATGCTACTAATATGGCGGAAACTATTAATTTTTTAGTTCATGGAACTAACATTACTGAAAACCGTCCAAAAGGGGAGACTGACGCTATAAAATTACAGAATATACCTCCAAAAAATAAGAACACATTCAGCTCATGAAACCATTAGTATTAGTTGTAGAAGATGAATCTGCTATAGTAACTTTGATTAGGTATAATCTTGAGTCTGAAGGATACGAAGTAATCGAAGCCATTAATGGTGATGAAGCTCTTATTTTAATTGATGAACGCACTCCAGACATTATCATTCTAGATTGGATGTTACCTACATTATCAGGACTTGAGGTTTGTCGTCGTATTAGACTTAATGATGCAGCTCGCAATGTCCCAATTATAATGTTAACTGCACGCGCTGAAGAAAGTGACAGAGTGCGAGGGTTAGATTATGGGGCAGATGATTATTTAGTTAAACCATTTTCAACAAAAGAGTTGTTGGCTCGTGTACGAGCTATATTACGCCGTATAAGACCAGCCCTTTCAGAAAATTCTCTTGAATATGCTGATATCTTTATGGATCTAACATCTTACCGTGTAACGCGAAATGGTATTAACATTCACTTAGGACCTACTGAATATAAGCTTTTAAGACACTTCTTAGAGCACCCAAGTAGAGTATTTACGCGAGAGCAACTTCTAAACGCTGTTTGGGGTCATGGTATATTTGTAGAACATCGAACTGTAGACGTCCATATACGTCGGCTCAGAAAAGCACTAACTAGCAATGGTAAAAATGATTTAATCCGTACAGTACGTTCTGCAGGATATTCATTAGAGGAAATCAAAAAATAATACGAATATTTTGATCTAAGCATAAAAAATATAAGTTTCTTAATTTTTATATGAAACAACTTTCAGTATTCAAACTATTGTTCCTTTCTTGCTCTATAACTTACCCATCCTAAAAGCAACAAACCCGGAATAGCGGCACCAGTTGTAAGAAGAAAAAATGGTATCCAACCAAGAATGTCAGCAAACCATCCAGATGGAGCTGACAAGAATGTTCTACCAGCTGCCATTAATGCACTTAAAAGAGCATACTGTGTAGCTGTATACTTCACATTACATAAGCTAGATAAATAAGCGACAAATGCAGCAGTACCCATACCCCCGGCAAGATTTTCAAATCCTATAACTAGCGCTAATACACCCGTATGATGCCCAACAGATGCCTGGAGAACGAAAAGTAAATTTGAAGCTAGCTGTAAAAAACCACATACCCACAGAGAATTCAAAATCCCTAGTTTGGCGATCATAATACCACCCACTGCAAAACCAATCATAGTGGCGGCAAAACCATAAATTTTACCTACATTTGCAATTTCGGCATCTGTAAAACCAGTCTCAACTAAAAATGGTCCAGTCATCACTCCAACTAAGGAGTCACCAAACTTGTATAATATTACGAATAGTAAAATCACTATCCATCCTGGACGCTGCATAAAGTCGACAAATGGTGTTATAACGGCCTGTCTGAACCAATCTAAAATGCCAGTTGTTTTTTCTATAACTGGAATTTTAGGTTCAGAAGCAATTAAAATTGTTACAATACCAATGAAAATTAACCCTGCCATAATTAAATAAACTAGGCCCCAATTTACACTCCCAGCTAGGTAGAGTGCACCTGCTCCAGACGCTAGCATTCCAACCCGATAACCAAATACAACTGCTGCTGCGCCTGCCCCTAGTTTATTTTCTTCAAGAATTTCAACTCTATATGCATCTATTACGATATCTTGGCTGGCAGAACAAAAAGCGACTGCTAATGCTAAAATCGCTAATAAACCTGGATTTGCTACAGGATTAACTCCACCCATAAGAGCTATAGTCAAGATCAACCCAATTTGAGTGAAGATTACCCAGGCTCGTCTTCTTCCCAGATATCTCGTAAGTAAAGGGATTCTAATCTGATCTACTAATGGAGCCCATGCAAATTTAAATACATATGGCAAAGAGACAGCAGAAAAAAGTCCAATCGTTGTTTTATCTACCCCTGATCTACTTAGCCAAATAGCTAGCGTACCTAGGGTTAATGCTAGTGGAAGCCCACTGGAAAAACCAAGGAAAAAAATTATTACTATGCGAGTGTCAAAATATACGGAAACAGCTTGCTTCCAGGTTCCTGAGACATGCTGGACAAATCTCGGTTTAGAGATATTTTTAATTATTTGCCCCATAACATCATCGCTGTTTCCGGAAATATTACCACAAGATTTTAAATATATTTATTTACCTGCTGTGGTAGGAATAACATTTTTATTCAAGTATTTCTCAAGCTATCAGCTCTAAATTGTGTTAAATTTATTTCAGGTCTAGCTCCTAAATGAGAAATAATCTCACCAGACATCAATGCACCAAGTCTTCCACATCGAGGTATGTCATAGCCTTTTGAATAGCCATAAAGAAAACCTGCTGCATACATATCACCGGCTCCAGTTGTATCAATTACCTTTGAAACCTTTGGTGGCTGAATCAAATACTTCTCATCAGGAGTCACAATTACAGAACCTTTGGCACCTCTTGTAACAATTACAATACCACAATTGTTTTGCGCACATGACAAAGCCTGATTAAAATTAGATACCTCAAAGAGAGATTGTATTTCTTGTTCATTTGCAAATAAAATATCTACATGTTTATTTGTTATTTCAAGAAAGTCTTTTTTATGTCGATCAACACAAAAACTATCAGACAAAGAGAAGGATGAAAGTCTTTCAGAACTTGCATTTAAATTAAAAACTTTTCTAATAGCAGCCTTACCACCAGGAGAATCCCAAAGGTATCCCTCTATATATGTTATATTTGAATTTATTACAGAATCAGCATCAATATCATTAGCGCCTAGCTCAACGCAAGAACCTAAGTAGGTGCTCATAGTCCGCTCACCATCGTTAGTAACCAAGACTACACAATTAGCGGTAGTAGTCTCAGTACTTGAGTCTTTTGTTGCAAAATCTACACCTGCCTCAACTATGCTTTTTCTGAATACTTTTCCTAGGCTATCATGACTAACTTTTCCGATAAATTTAACGCTTGCACCCAACTTTGATATTCCTACAGCTGTATTGGCAGCAGACCCACCGGACACTTCAACTGCACCAGTTAAGCCTTTACAAATTGAATTTGCTTTATCAGCTGTAACTAGGGACATTCCACCTTTAACTAACTCATTTTTATATAAAACTTGCTCATCTACTTTATAAATTATATCAACAATTGCATTACCAACCGTAAGAACATCTTTTTTTTCTGAGTGCATTTAAAAACCTCATATCATGACTGATTATTATATTGATGGGTCATAAGAAATAAAAATAAAAGAACAGCAATTTAAAAACTGTTGTTACCAATATGCAAATAGAATCCTATTTAGTATATTCATATGAATTCTTATTCATATTTGTGAATTACTACTATCAACTTAAGTTAAATGCATTACTTATATATAACTAGGTAAGTTAAAGTGGTTAACCTCAATAAATATAAAATCATCAAGAAAAGATATTTTAATCAAGTATTGATATCTTTCCTTGCTATATTTTTAACGTTTTTAACGGCTTGTACTAGTACTAATGTTGATTTAGTGAAACAGAAAAATGAAGTTTTAGAAAAAGAATCTTCCAATTTGGAAGTCAATGAATCAAGGACTAATAAAACCTCCAAAGAGAAAGTCTTAGAAATCAAGGCTGAAGCTAAAATTATTACAACAAATAATAAGAAGGATGTAGCTATAGATTCTAGCAAAGAAAAAATCTTCAAGGAAAAAACTGATTCTAATATCAAACTTAAATCTAAAAGAAATATATCTTCAAAAAAACAAAAAATTGTAATTAAAATCGATCCAAAAAAATTGATCGGAATGACAACTGATAAAATTTCCTATTTAATGGGACACCCAAATCTTCGGCGTGTAGAAACTCCGGCAGAGGTCTGGCAATACAGTTCAAGGGACTGTGTGTTTGAAGTTGTTTTTTATGAAAAGGAAGATAATAAAAATATTTTGCTAACAGAATATTTTGAAGCTCGAGACCGCTCAGCAAATTATTTTAATGCCTCTGAATGTCTTGAAGACATAATTAAAAAATTCAATGAAACCTCTGGATAGTATTTAAAGACAGCGTTTCGTATTTAAGTAACAAATTCAGCTAAAAGTTATATGCTTTTAGTTTTATTTTTATAGTAGCACAGATCTTGAACTGTGCATTTAGAGCAATTAGGGGTTCGAGCTTTACATATATAACGACCATGAAGAATTAACCAATGATGCGCATTTTTCAAATATTCCTTAGGAACGCGCCGCATAAGTTTTAGTTCAACTTCGACCGGAGTTTTACCCTTTGCAAGACCAGTACGATTAGAAACACGAAATATATGTGTATCCACAGCAATTGTTAACTCCCCAAAAAGAGTATTAAGTATTACATTTGCCGTTTTGCGACCTACACCAGGTAAAGACTCTAGGGCTTTTCTCTCAGAGGGCACTTCACCTTCATACTTTTCAATTAAAATCTTTGACAACGCAACAATATTTTTTGCCTTAGAATTGTATAGACCAATCGTTTTAATAAAGGACTTCAAACCTAATTCATTAAGCCTAAGTATAGCTTCCGGAGTGTTAGCTGATTTATATAGTTTACTTGTTGCTTTGTTGACACTTACATCAGTAGCCTGTGCAGATAATACTACTGCAACTAAAAGTTCAAAATTACTTTTATAAACTAATTCTGTTGTAGGATTGGGTGCCTTTATTTTTAACCGCCTAAAAAATTCTCCGATTTCTTTTTGTTTCATTACTCCCACACAGTAGTAGCGTTTAAATTAAGCCCAACACATCTTTCATTGTATATAAACCCGGACCTTTTTTCCTCGCCCAAGATGCAGCTACAATGGCACCACGGGCATATGTTTGTCTGCTTGAAGATTTATGAGTAAGTTCTAGCCTCTCACCATCAGCTGCAAAAATTACGCTATGATCACCAACTACATCTCCACCCCGCAATACAGAAAACCCAATTTTTCCTAACTCACGGGCACCAGTAATTCCTTCGCGTGCTTTTAATCTTACATCTTCTAGTGAAACATTTCTTCCTTTTGCTGCTGCGTCGCCAAGCCCTAATGCAGTCCCCGAAGGTGCATCTATTTTATAGCGGTGATGCATTTCCAAAATTTCTATGTCGTAATCTTCACCAAGTATTTTTGAGGCTTTCTCTGTGAGACTCATAAGTAAATTAACACTCAAACTCATATTTGGGGCTCTGACTATAGCAATTTGCTGGGATGCCTTTTCAAATAACCTATTAGCATTAGAATCAAAACCAGTTGTACCTACAATTAATATTGTTTGGTGTTTAACAGCTAATTCTAAATGTTTTTCTGTTACTTCTGGAAGGGTGAAATCAAGTACAGCATCAGAAAGCTCAAACATTTTGTTTGCGTCTGAGATAACTTTTATTCCTAAAGGAGATAAACCAGCTAAACTACCAGCGTCTGACCCAATACATTCATGATTTGATTTTTCTGTAACAGCGGCTAAATCAACTGTAGTAGACGATACTACCGCGTTGATTAATGTCTTTCCCATTCTACCAGCTGCCCCAGGAATTCCGATTTTGAGGTCTTCTGCTGTCATAAAAATATCCTTGTTATAATTAATATATTATTAAAATAGCATGAGTTGTTATTAAGCAGCTAGAGGAGAAAAATTAAGTTAATAATTTCTATACTGTTATTTTATCTGTTTTAGTCCTTTAAATCTTCCCATAGGTCTCTTACTTTAGCAAAAAAACCTTCTGACTCAGGGCTATGACCAGCTTTACTAGATTTCTCAAATTCTTCCAGCAACTCCTTTTGTTTTTTTGTTAATTTTACAGGAGTTTCTACGCTAACGTGGACATACATATCGCCCTTTGATGAACTATTAAGTGCTGTCATTCCTTTACCACGGAGCCTAAATTTCTGCCCAGGTTGGGTTCCTGCTGGCACTCCCAAACGAGCCCTTCCACCCCCTAATGTTGGAACTTCTACATTACCTCCGAGACTTGCTCTTACCATTGGTATTGGAACCCTACAGTGTATGTCTCGTCCATCACGCTCAAAAATATTATGTGGTGCTAGGGCAAGAAAAATATATAAATCTCCAGCTGGAGAGCCACGGGTACCCGCTTCCCCTTCTCCCGCAAGACGTATGCGCGTTCCATCTTCTACACCTGCAGGTATATTTACTGATAATGTTTTTTCTTTATGAGAACGTCCTGAACCCTTGCAATCAGGACAAGGGTTATTTATTACCTCTCCTTGTCCTTGGCATGTAGGACAAGTGCGTTCAATTGTAAAAAATCCCTGTTGAGCTCTGACTTTGCCATGACCACCGCATGTAGAACAAGTAGATGGTTTTGTGCCACTCCTTGCTCCATTCCCCCCACAGCCTTTACAAACAACAACTGAGGGTACTTTCACACGCGCTTGTTTTCCTGCGAATGCATCCTCAAGACTTATATCTAAGTTATATCTTAAGTCTGCTCCACGGTTTGGTGCCCTCCGACCTCCAGAACGTCTACCCCCACCCATAAATTCGCCGAATAGATCATCAAAAACGTCGGCGAAACCAGACCGGAAATCAAAGTCAAACCCCGGACCACCAGCTCCAGCACCTGATCCATTTTCAAAAGCTGCATGCCCAAATTGATCATAGGCTGCACGCTTTTCTTTGTCGGATAAAATATGGTAAGCCTCTGATAACTCCTTAAATTTCTGCTCAGCTACTTCATCATCAGGATTTTTATCAGGATGGTATTGCATTGCAAGCTTGCGATATGCTTTCTTCAAATCAGCTTCTGATACACCTCTTTCAACACCCAAAGCTTGGTAATAGTCAGCTTTACTCATGTTTTTCCTTACGTAAAAACAGCCTATTTACTAGAGAGAAAATCTACAGTTCAGTATATTTATTTCTAATTAAATTATGATGATTTACCCTTCTTGTCCTCATCATCAAGCTCTTCAAATGGAGCATCTATAACATTCTCATCCTCTTCAGCCTTTCCACCTGAATCACCTACGTTACCATTGGCACTAGCTGACTCACCAGCTGATTCATTACCAGCTCCATTGGTTTCCTGCTGTTTTTTATACATTGCTTCGCCAAGTTTCATAGAAATTTGTGCAAGCTCTTCTGTTTTTGCCTTTATTGGTTCCGGATCATCTGCACTTATTGATTCACGCAGATTCTTTATTGCTTCATTTATTGATGTTTTTTCTTCTTCTGATACCTCTTCCCCAAACTCTTCTAAGTTTTTTTCTACGCTATGGATTAAACTATCTGCGTGATTTCTAGCCTCCACTAAATCCTTACGTTTCTTGTCCTCTTCTGCATGAGCTTCTGCATTATTAACCATCTCATTGATTTCATCATCATTAAGACCTCCAGATGCTTGAATGCGTATTTGTTGTTCCTTTGAAGTAGCCTTATCTTTCGCTGATACATTGACAAGACCGTTGGCATCAATATCAAAAGTTACTTCAATTTGGGGCATTCCCCTAGGAGCTGGAGGTATTCCAACTAAATCAAACTGTCCAAGTAACTTGTTATCCGCAGCCATTTCACGTTCACCTTGAAAAACTCTTATCGTGACTGCAGTTTGACCATCATCTGCTGTGGAAAATACTTGGCTTTTCTTCGTTGGTATTGTGGTGTTTCTTTCTATGAGTCTTGTAAAAACACCACCTAAAGTTTCTATACCAAGAGATAGAGGTGTTACATCCAAAAGCAAAACATCCTTAACATCACCCTGCAAAACTCCACCTTGAATAGCCGCACCCATAGCTACAACTTCATCAGGATTAACACCGCGGTTTGGATCTTTTCCAAAAAAAGACTTTACTGTATCAACCACCTTCGGCATACGTGTCATTCCACCAACAAGAATAATCTCTCCAACTTCCCCTGCAGAAAGTCCTGCATCTTTAAGAGCCTCTTTACATGGGTTTATTGTTCTCTGAACTAAATCTTCCACTAATGCTTCAAGTTTTGCGCGAGTGATTTTGAGAGTTAAATGTTTTGGTCCAGACTGATCAGCAGTAATAAATGGTAAATTTACTTCTGTTTGCATAGAACTAGAAAGTTCGATTTTTGCTTTTTCTGCCGCTTCTTTAAGTCTTTGTAGGGCAAGGCGGTCTTCTTTTAGATCTATTCCATTTTCTTTTTTGAATTCATCAGCAAGGTACTCTAGGAGGCGTAAATCAAAATCTTCACCACCCAGGAAAGTATCACCATTTGTAGACTTAACCTCAAATACCCCATCCCCAATTTCTAGTATAGAGACATCGAAGGTACCTCCACCAAGATCGTAGACAACTATAGTACCTGATGCTTCTTTATCTAATCCATAAGCAAGAGCAGCAGCAGTTGGTTCATTAATTATTCTTAAAACATCGAGACCAGCAATTTTTCCTGCATCCTTTGTTGCCTGACGTTGAGCATCATTGAAATATGCTGGTACTGTTATTACTGCCTTCTCAACATCACTTCCTAAATAAGATTCCGCAGTTTCCTTCATTTTTTGTAGTGTAAATGCACTAATTTGACTGGGGCTATACTTCTCCCCTCTTGCCTCTACCCAAGCGTCACCATTACTGTGCTCTGTAATGGTATAAGGGACCATCTTGATATCTTTCTGCGTCATTGGGTCCTTAAAAGAACGTCCTAT
>MDSW01149561.1_pt1 | contig 10447 bp, 9 predicted proteins | sample 811171 | NCBI WGS metagenome assembly MDSW01 (sample SAMN05326641, study PRJNA326480) | marine metagenome | isolation source: seawater | place: Atlantic Ocean: North West | collected 2012 | reverse complement strand
GTAAGTAAGATCTTCTAAAAGATGCTATAAAAGTGTTTTTTTTAAAAAAAGGGCCTTCTAAAGTTAAAGCCGCCTCACTAGAACCTAGTGATAAATCAAATAACAACTTCTCCTTATTTCCGTCTTTTAAGTTTAAAACCATAACTGAGCTCAAAGCGTTTTCAGAGTTAACTGGAAAAGCGGAAGTGTAAAAATCTACATTGTTTATAAAATTAATATTTAATAAACCTACAGGTCCTCCTGTAGACCCTTGAGTAGAAAAATGATTTATTGATGGTATAGGAATTCCGTCTAAAATAAACTTATTTTCATTTGGAGCTCCTCCTCTTATTATTAAGTCATTTCTATAAACTCTTATGTCAGAGGAAACTCCAGGCAAGGATTGTATTACTTTTGAAATATCTCTATTTCCGCCTGGATTTCTTTTTATCTCATTGACTCCTATTTTTAATAAAGACAAGGGGCTTTCTATATTTTTTTCAAAAGAATTGGCAGAAACTTTTACTTCTTTTATGTTTTTGTTTGAGGGCTCTAGTTCTATTGTAAGATAATTGTTTATAAGATTATTTGTTTCTATTTCATATAAAATTTGTGTTTTGTAACCTATAAAGCTTATCTCTAAATTATATAGTCCCGGAGATAATTCTTTAAAAACAAATTCTCCTTTTTTATTTGTGTTTGTCCCATATTTTGTTTGTTGCAAAAACACATTTGCATAAGGAAGAGGGTCGTTTGTGTATTTATCATAAACTACTCCTTGTATTCCACTTTGTGAAAAAAGAGCACTTTTCACAAAAAAACATAACAAAAAATAAAAAAATTTTTTCATCATATTGATATAAAAAAGCAAATGTACATATATATTTGTGTATGAAAAAAGTTTATGTAAATTCTAACAAAGCTGCTGAGCCTGTTGGCAACTATCCACACGCAATTAAAATAAACAACTTTATTTTTTTGTCTGGAATAGGACCTAGGAAAAAAAACAGTAAAAAAATACCTGGAGTTGAATTAAACGAATCAGGAGATGTTATTTCTTATGATATAAAAGAACAATGTCTTGCTGTTTTTGATAATATAAAATACATACTCGAAGAAGCTGGAGCCTCTTTTGAAAACATTATAGATGTAAGTGTTTTTTTAACAGACATGAAAAAAGACTTTAAAGTATTTAATAAAATATATAATGAGTATTTTAAGGAATTAACTCCTACTAGAACAACCGTGGAAGTTGTGTCTCTCCCCACACCTATAGCTGTTGAACTTAAAATAATAGCCTTTTTAGATGAAAAATAAATACACTGAATATAAAAATCTTGAATTACCTAAAATTGAAAAAGAAATAATTTCTTTTTGGGAAAAACAATCTATTTTCGAAAAAACAACATCAAACAAAAAAGAAAAATTTGTTTTTTATGAAGGGCCTCCTTCTGCAAATGGGGCCCCGGGGATACACCATGTTATGGCTAGAACTATAAAAGATTTATTTTGTCGTTTTTGGTCTATGAAAGGCTTTTCTGTTGATAGAAAAGCCGGATGGGACACTCATGGATTACCTGTAGAGTTAAGCGTTGAAAAAAAACTTAATATTACAAAAGAAGATATAGGGAATAAAATTTCTATAGAAGAATACAACAAAGAATGCAGAAAAGATGTAATGAAGTACAAAAAAGAATGGGAAAATTTAACTAAAAAAATGGGTTATTGGGTTAATATGAAGAACCCGTATATAACTTACGAAAACAAATATATAGAAACAGTTTGGTGGTTGTTGAAAAAATTATTTGAAAAAAAACTTTTATATAAAGGATATACCGTTCAGCCTTTTTCTCCTTGCGCTGGCACTGGTCTCAGCACACACGAGTTAAATCAACCTGGTTGTTATAAAAATGTAAAAGACACATCTGTTACTGCTCAATTTGAAATAATAAAAGACAAAAATTCTGAATTTATTTTTAACAATAATAATGTTTACTTTATTGCCTGGACAACAACTCCATGGACTCTACCCTCAAACACAGCTCTTGCTTTAGGTGAAAAAATAAATTATGTGAAAATCAAAACACAAAACCCTTATTCAAAAGAAACAGTAGAGGTTATTATGGCAAGGGATTTGATAAATAATTATTTTTCAAATAAATCTGAATACAAAATAACACAAAACTTTTTGGGTCATGAGCTTTTAAACTTAAAATACAAACAATTGATGCCTTATGCTCAACCTAAAAAAGGTGATGCTTTTAAAACAATTCATGGTGATTTTGTTTCAACAGAAAGTGGCACAGGCATAGTGCATGTTGCTCCTAGTTTTGGTTCAGATGATATGATTATAGCCAAAAAAAACAATATAGGTTCTTTAACTCTAGTAGATAAATATGGTCGATTTACAAAAGAGGTTTTTGATTTTAAAAATGAATATGTAAAAAAAGAATATGATTCAAAACAAATAGAATCTGTTGATGTAAGGATAGCTGTTAAGCTCAAAAAAGAAAAAAAAGCTTTTAAGATAGAAAAATACGAACATTCCTATCCTCATTGTTGGAGAACCGACAAGCCAATATTATATTATCCTTTAGACAGTTGGTTTATTAAAACAACCGCTGTCAAAGAAAAACTAATAAAACTAAACGAAAAAATAAACTGGCATCCTAAATCTACGGGGGAAGGTCGTTTTAAGAATTGGCTTCAAAACCTTGTAGACTGGAATCTTTCTCGTTCTCGTTTTTGGGGCACTCCATTACCTATTTGGATGTCTGAAAACAAAAAAGAAACAAAATGCATAGGCTCAATTGAAGAATTGAAAAGAGAAATTGAAAAATCTATAAAAATAGGTTTTATGAAAAAAAACCCTCTTTCTGATTTTAAGACAAATGATTTTTCCAATCATAATTATAATCTTTTCGACCTTCACAAGCCTTTTGTAGATAATATTATTTTAGTTTCAGAAAAAGGAGAAAAAATGTTTAGAGAACCTGACCTTATTGACGTGTGGTTTGATTCTGGAGCAATGCCTTTTGCTCAGCATCATTATCCTTTTGAAAACCAAGAAGAATTTAATGCAAATTTTCCTGCTGATTTTATAGCAGAAGGGGTTGACCAAACAAGAGGGTGGTTCTTTACGTTACACGTCATAAGCTCTATGTTGTTTGATTCAATTGCTTATAAAAATGTTTTGTCAAATGGATTAGTGTTAGATAAAAATGGAAACAAAATGTCTAAAAGACTTAATAACGCTGTAGACCCATTTGAAACTCTTGCGCATCATGGGGCTGACGCAACAAGATGGTACATGATTTCTAATTCTCCTCCTTGGGATAATATAAAGTTTGATGAAGAAGGAATTAACGAAACTAAAAGAAAATTTTTTGGCACACTTTACAACACTTATTCTTTTTTTGCTTTATATGCAAATATCGACAATTACAAATTTGAAAATAATTTACATGATTTAAAGTCATTTAACATACTTGATAAATGGATTATTTCTCGTTTAAACTCATTAATAAAAACATGTGAAAAAAATTACAAATCATATAACCCTACTCCTATAACTAGAGATATACAAAGTTTCGTTATTAACGATTTAAGCAACTGGTATGTGCGTTTATCCAGAAGAAGGTTTTGGAAAGGTGTGTTGACAGATGATAAAAAAAATGCTTATTTTTCTATTATTTATTGTTTAGAAAATGTTGCTAAACTTGCTGCTCCTATTGCTCCTTTTTTTATGGACAAATTATATCAAGACGTGACTCACAACAAAGCATCCGTTCATTGTTCAAATTTCCCTGAATACAATGATAATTTTATAATCAAAGAACTTGAAGAGGAAATGTATTTAGCTCAAAAAATATGCTCTCTTACCCTTGCTTTAAGAAAAAAAGAAAAAATTAGAGTTAGACAACCCTTAAACAAAATAACTATTCCTGTTTTAAGTAAAGATCAAAAAAACAAAATAATAAATGTAAAAGATTTAATTCTTTCTGAAACAAATATCAAAAAAATTGAATTTGTGAAAGATGACTCTAAAATATTTCAAAAAAAAATATTTCCAAATTATAAAATATTAGGTCCAAAAATGGGTAAAAACATAAAAGAAGTAGCCTTATTTTTATCTAATCTAGAATTATCAGAAATAAGTAAATTTGAAAAATCTGGTCACATAAATTTTAAAATAAAAGAAAAAAACTATAAAATTAAAATTGATGAAACAGAAATAAAAACAAAAGCTGTTCAAGGTTTTTCTGTTATGTCTAACAATGAAACAACTGTTGCTCTTGATGTGGAAATAAACAACTCTTTAAAAGAAGAAGGTTTAGCTAGGGAATTAATAAATAAAATTCAAAACATAAGGAAAGAAAAAAAATTGGATGTAGTTGATAAAATAAAAGTTTGTTTTAACGGAGCGCCAAGCTTAGTTAGTTGTATTAATAATAATTTAAATTATATTTGCGAAGAAATACTTGCAAACGAAATACAGTTTGAAGCAAAAGTTGATTCTAGTTTTGAGAAAATAATAATAATTAATGAATTTGAATTTTTTGTAAAAATTAAAAAAGATGAAATCAAGTAAAAAAATAAAAAAATATTCTGACAAAGATTTATTAAAATTTAAAAAAATAATAGAAGAAAAAATCATTAGAGCTGAAGAAGACTTACAGCTTCTAAAAAGTTCTTATACTAATGACAAAGATAACGGTACTGATGACACAGCTCCAACATTCAAAGCTTTTGATGAAGGGTCTAATACTTTATCAAAAGAAGATAATGCTGTTTTAGCTTCTCGTCAAGAAAAATTTATTGTTAATCTAAAAAATGCTTTAATCAGAATAGAAAATAAAACTTACGGTATTTGTAGAGAAACTGGGAAGCTTATATCAAAACAAAGACTTTTACTCGTCCCTCACGCTACTTTAAGTATAGAGGCCAAATCAAAACAATAATACTGAATAATGACTTTTTGGTTAAAACAAAAATATTATATTTCTATAATAATATTAACCGTCTTTATAGATCAAATTTCTAAACTTTGGATTGTATATAACTTCAAAGAGCCTATAGTTTTAATAAAAAACTTTATAAAGATTCTATATATAGAGAACAATGGTATCGCTTTTGGTTTGGAGTTTGGAGGAGATAATGGTAAAATATTGCTCACTGTTTTGAGAATAATTATTCTCTGTTTTTTGTTTTACTATCTTTTGTTAATAGTTAATAAAAATGAAAATAAAAAAATAATCATAGCAATAGCTTTAATTGTAGGTGGAGCTATTGGAAATATTATAGATAGTGTTTTTTATGGAGTGTTTTTTAACTATGAAGGTTTACTACAGGGTAAGGTTGTTGATATGATTCATTTTTCAACAAGATGGCCTTCTTGGTTTCCTTTTAACTTAAGCGGAAAATTGATTTTTTCTCCTGTTTTTAATGTTGCTGATTCTGCTATTACTGTTGGTGCTTTTTTTATGTTATTTAGTAAAAGTAATCAGTCTAAAAAACCTTTGTCAAATAAATAATCTGATATTTGGACTGCGTTGGTTGCCGCTCCTTTTCTTAAATTATCTGATACAATCCACAAATGAAAAGCGTTTTTAATGTCTAAATCTTTTCTTATTCTGCCAACAAAAACCTCATCCTTTCCTGAAGAATGTATTGGCATTGGGTATACATTTTCATTAATGTTATCTTGAACTATAATTCCCTCAGAACTTCCCAGAACGTCTATTATTTTTTGCCTTTCTGTTTTTTTTTCTAATTCTATCATAATACTTTCGCTATGACAATTTGTTATAGGTATTCTGACGGCTGTAGCGGATATTAATAAATCTTTTTTGGATAATATTTTTTTTGTCTCTTCTGTGATTTTTATTTCTTCTTTTGTGTATCCGTTTTCTAAAAAAACATCTATATGGGGTATTACGTTATCGTGTATTTTATGAGGGTAGTGTTTTTTTGTTTCTTTTTTATTTAATTCTTGTTCTAATTGTTTTAAGGCTATTTTGCCTGAACCCGAAACTGATTGATATGTTGAAACTATTGCTCTCTTTAATCCAAAATTTAACAATAAAGGATAAAGCACCATTACTAACTGTATTGTAGAACAATTTGGATTAGCTATTATAAAGTCTTCTTTATTTATTTTTTCTGCATTTACCTCCGGAACTATTAATTTAATGTCTTTGTTCATTCTCCAGGCAGAAGAGTTATCTATGACTTTTATTCCTTTGCTTGCAAAAACAGGAGCAAATTGCAAAGAAATTTCACTACCTGCAGAAAATATCACAACATCTGGGGACATTTCAAGTAATTCTTGAACTGTTAAAATATTACTTTCTTTTGAAGCTGTTTCGTTAGATGCTGACAACAAAACCTGATCATACCTTTTATTTGATTTTAATATTTCATGTATTTTTGAACCAACTAATCCTGTAGCTCCAACGATTCCTATTTTCATAAAAAAATTTTTTTTTTATTTTCTCTCTTTATATCAATTATAAATTTACCATTTATTAAAAAACAACTTGGAATGATTTGTTTTTATTTGACCTTAACACAACAACTGTTGCTTTATCTCCTTTTTGAAACATACTTAAAGCTTTCATATAAGAATTTAAGTCATCTACTTTATGTGATCCGATTTTAACAACAATGTCTCCGTCTTTTATTCCTGATTTACTTGCAGGTCTATTTTCTACAACAACATCTATTTTCATGCCTTTTCCGTCAAAAGAATAACTAGGCATAACGCCTAAGGTAACAGAAAACCTAGGGGTTTCTCTGCTATTTTCTTCTTTTGTTTTTGTAAAATACATATTAACATTGTCTGCTTCTTTTATGATGGATTTCGTAAATAATAATATTTCATATATTCCATAATAATTTAATCTATCAAAATCATCTTTTGGTGTATGATAGTCTTTATGAGCGCCTGTAAAAAAACTTAACACAGGTATTTTTTGTTTATAAAAAGAAGTGTAGTCAGAAGGGCCTATTCCTGATGATATTTCATTTATATTTAACACTTTTTTGTTTTCTTTTTGTTCTTGTGACAAAACTTCCTTAATTAAACTTGACCAACTTGATGTACCTACTCCGTTTATAGTTAGTTTATTGTTTTTTAATTTACCAACCATATCAAAATTTAACATATACTTGCACCATATTGTATCCATGAGTTCTTGTTTGAAAAATTCTTTTATATTGCTTGCAAAATAATCCGAACCTAAAAGCCCTAATTCTTCTCCCGAAAAAGCGATGAAAATAATATTAGAGTTTATGTTATCTTTTTTTAGTTGTTTTGCTAACTCCAATATTAAAGCAACTCCGCTAGCGTTATCATCTGCCCCATTATGTATCTCTTTTGAATTAGGCGATCTAGATCCAAAATCTCCGTAACCTAAATGATCATAATGTGCTCCTAAAATTATCGCATTATCTGCGTTATTATCTAAATAACCTATAACATTTGTGCCTTTTAAATTTGTTTTCTGACCATGAAAAACAACATCAAATTCTTGCAAAAAAACTTTTAAACCCAGGTCAGACATTTTGTTGTGTATATATTCAGCAGCCTTTTTTTCTCCAATTGTACCTGTTGCTCTTCCTTCAAGTTCATCAGAAGACAAAAATTTAACATCTTGCATAATATTGTTTATGCTGTTGTATTTTTCTTTTAATGAAATTTGCTGTGATACAACATTAAATTGTAAAAAACAAAAACAAAAAATAAAAACAATTAATTTCATTTTTTTGGCTTCATTTGAGGGAAAAATAAAACATCTTGTATTGTTCTTTTGTCTGTTAGCAACATTACTACTCTGTCTATGCCTATTCCTAGTCCAGCTGTTGGGGGCATACCGTATTCAAGAGCGTTTAAAAAATCATAATCAATGTACATTGCTTCATCATCTCCTTTTTGTAACAAATCAAACTGTTGTTCAAATCTTTCTCTTTGATCAATCGGGTCATTTAATTCTGAATAAGCGTTTGCAATCTCCATTCCACCTATAAATAATTCAAATCTTTCTGAAAGCTGAGGGTTCAATCTATGTGTTTTACATAAAGGCGACATAATCTTAGGGTAATCTGTTATAAATGTAGGCTGTATAATGTCTTGCTCACATGTAGCGTCAAAAAGAGAATTAATCATTTTACCTTCTGACCAGCCTTTTTGTACTTCTATTTTATGTTTTTTGCAAATTTGTTCTAATTGTTTTATGTCTAAGTCTAAAACATTTTCTCCTGTTTTCTCTTTTAAAATATCTGTCATAGATATTCTTCTAAATGGTTTTTTAAAATCTAATTCTTGTTCACCGAATTTAACAACATCTTTTTGCAATATGTTTCTAACAACTTCTTTGAAAACATTTTCTGTGTAATCCATCATCCAGTTATAATCCTTGTAAGCAACATAAATTTCTAACATTGTGAATTCGGGATTATGAGATTTGTCCATGCCTTCATTTCGAAAATCTTTTGCAAACTCATAAACACCTTCGTATCCTCCAACAATAAGTTTTTTTAAATATAATTCGTTTGCTATTCTTAAGTACAAGGGAATATCAAGAGAATTATGATGTGTTTTGAACGGTCTTGCTGAAGCTCCGCCTGGTATTGGTTGCAAGATTGGTGTTTCAACTTCTAAATAATCTGATTTATTAAAAATATCTCTCATGCAGTTAATGATCCTGCTTCTTGTAATAAATGTTTTTTTAACTGTGTCGTTGACTGCCAAATCTACATATCTTTGCCTATATCTTAACTCTGTGTCTTTGAACTCATCATATATTTTCCCGTTTTCATCAACCTTTACAACAGGAAGTGGTTTTAGGCTTTTTGATAAAATTTTTATGTCTTTGACTTTTATTGATTTTTCTCCGACTTTTGTTTTAAAAAGCTCTCCATGCACCCATATAAAATCACCTAAATCCAATAACTTTTTAAAAAACAAATTGTATTTATCTTTATTTTCCGATTCACATATTTCATCCCTGTTAACATATATTTGAATACTGCCGAAACTGTCTTTTATTTGTGCAAAAGAAGCTTTTCCCATAATTCTTTTTGACATTATTCTGCCCGCTACTTTAACCTTTAATCCTTCTTCAAAGTTTTGCTGTATTTTTAAAGAGTTGTTGTTTATCTCTACTTCTTCTGCTGGATATGGATTTATCTTTAACTTTATTAACTCTTCTAAGTTTTTTCTTCTTTCTATTTCTTGATCATTGAGTTTTTGTTTCATATTTTTATTAATTTTAAAGAATGGAAAAATTGATTTCTAATTTTACTAATCATATTTCTGAAGCTATCTCTATTTGCAATAATACAAAACTTAAAAAAAATAATAATAGTATTTCTAATATAATAATTTGTGGAATGGGCGGTTCTGGTATATCCGCTTCTATTGTGTTTAATTATTTAAAGCACAAAATATCTGTTCCTTATTATATAAATAAAAGTTATAGTTTACCTAAATTTGCGGACAAAAATTCATTAATTATTATATGCTCTTATTCGGGTAACACTGAAGAAACTTTATCTTGTTTTAAAAATGCTTTGAAGCTAAAAGGAGAAATATGCTGTTTGTCTTCGAATGGTTTTTTAGTTAAAGAATCTGTTGATAAACAAATAAATCACATGGTTATTCCAGGAGGTAATCCTCCTAGAACAATGATTGCTTTTTCTATTATTTTTATACTTAATGTTTTAAAAAACTATTCTATTTATAGAATAAACATTGAAACCACTTTTAATAAAATTATAACCAAACTACAGCAACCTACTTTAAATAAATTAAAAAACAAAGCAAAAAAAATATCTGAAAAAATAAAAAACACAATTCCTGTTATATATACATGTGAAGATATAGATGGTGTTGGTGTTAGGTTTAAACAGCAATTAAACGAAAACAGTAAAATTTTATGCCTACAAAACTCTATCCCTGAAATGAATCATAATGAAATTTTAGGTTGGCGTACAAAAAAAGACAAGACACTTAACAATATTTCATTAAGTCGTTTTTCTGTAATATTTTTAAGACACTCTGACGAACTAAAAAGAAACTTTATAAGATTAAATATTTTAAAAAACAAAATGAAAAAAATCAACAAAAAGAATGTTTTAGAGATAAAAGCGGAAGGTGATTCTTACTTTGAAGAATTGTTTTATCTAGTCCATTTATGTGATTGGATTTCTTATTTTTTAGCTTTAAAAAACAATGTTGATCCTGTAAACATAGACGAAATAAACATGTTCAAAAAAGAACTTGCCCAGTATTAAATGAAAAATATAATAATAAAAGATTTAGGTTTAATAAACTACCAGAAATGTTGGGACTTACAAGAAAAAATACATAAATCTATAATTGATATAAAGAGAGAAAATAAAAAAAAAAAATAAAAAAAAAAACACAAAAAATTATTTGCTGTTATGCGAACATCCTCATGTTTTC
>MDSW01131907.1_pt1 | contig 10448 bp, 7 predicted proteins | sample 811171 | NCBI WGS metagenome assembly MDSW01 (sample SAMN05326641, study PRJNA326480) | marine metagenome | isolation source: seawater | place: Atlantic Ocean: North West | collected 2012 | reverse complement strand
CGTCATCAAAAGATGGCCAACCACAACCTGAATTAAATTTTGTTTTTGACTCATAGAGAGGATTCTTACATGCTCTACATACAAATACTCCAGCAGCAAAAAAATCATTGTATTCTCCTGAAAATGGTGGCTCTGTCCCCTTGTCTTTTAGAATTGCTCTTTCTCTATCACTTAACTTGGAGAAATAATCTTCTGACATAAAATTACTTCTTCTTAATTAAAATTGGTTTCAAGTCTTTATAATAATAACTACACAACACAAGGTTTAATAACAATATCCCTCCTGTTAAAATATTTTCATCTATTCTATTATCAAAAAATACATGCATAAAGAATATATTTAATATGATCGGAAGTAGTAATAATAACCCTATCAATCTTGTCCTCGGTATAATCATTAAGATTCCTGCTAAAATTTGAAAGAATGCAATAAATCGTATAAACCCAGATTGGCGCATTGTATTCATAGTAATCTTATAACCAACAGGGGCTTCATAAGAATTGTTTTCTATAATAGTACTAACTATTTCTTCCTTTGATATGTCTTTTAATTTAACAGGAATTTTATCAATGCCTTTATAAATAAAAAAAACCCCCAATAGTATAGTTAATAGTGTATGTATAATTGTTTTCATCTTTTTTTCTGCAAACATATAAACTTTTCTTAAACTATTAATTAACCCTTTTTTTATTGCCAGAATTTATATATTTCATAATAAAACTAGCTATGTTTTTAAATGGATTAACTAAATTTTTAAATAGTGAATCGTAATTAACATCCTCGTCTTTCCCAATACCAAATCTAATTCTCTTAACAGAATTAGATAGCACTAATGTGCCTAATAACCAATCCCATATTGCAAGTTTTGAACCCATATTTTTATTAAAATGACGCGGATTATTACTATGATGAATTTGATGCTGAAATGGACTAATAAATATATATTCTACTAATTTAGGATATTTTAATTTAACATGAGAATGTCTAAGGTTTGCCCCTAAAAAAAGAAATATAAAATGAAATATATTAACTCCTAAAAAAACCATTTTATCAATTTGGTGAGCTGATAAATAATCAAACAATCCTGTAACTAATCCAAATACAACAAGACTTCTTATGTTATTTATAATTAATTCTATAGGATGAATTCTATACTGAGTAATTGGATTTAAGGTAGTAGCTGAATGATGAATCTTATGAAACTCCCATAAAACAGGAACTTTATGCATCAAAAAATGAATAATATAAGTAGCTAAATCTCCTACAATAGTAAGAGTTATGGTGTATAAAATAAGCGTTTGTGTAACACCCATAGATTCACTAGGGAATCCAAATGTATTTAACAGAAAGTCATCTGTATAAAAGGCAATATAAAATCCTACAATGACATAGGGTCCAATAAAAATAATCTTTATTAATGAGTTAAAACAAAAAAGAGAGTAGTCTACAATTGCCGACTTGCTAGCCCATATCTTTTTGGGAAATAAATATTTAATAAATGATGTCTTAATCTGACTTTTCTTATAAACATAATAAGCTAAAATCATAGATGTAACTAAGTACAATATATGTATTCTCTTTTCTGTATTCACAAAATAAGATAGCGATAAGGCAATTGTTTCCTCTAGTAACTGATATATCTCTTTAATCCAATCTAAAATCATAATACTGCAAATATATGTAATTAAGAATTATTCTAAATAACATTATTTATATTTAGTCTAAATAAAAACATTTTTATATTTTTGGCCGCTGAAATTAAATAATAAACATAAAAACATATTAAAAAAAAAGATGGAAACAAAAATGTTATTACGAGCTATATTATTATCAACAATAATAATATTCAGCTCATGTGAAAAAAATAATCCCTCACCTACACAAATAGTAGGATGTATGGATTCTGCAGCATTAAATTATAATGCTGATGCAACTATTGATGATGATTCATGTACATATCCAGAAGATTGTAATGGGGTACAAAATGGTCTTGCAGCATTAGATATGTGTGGTGTATGTCATGAATCATATATGTATGCAGGAATGGGAGCGGCTACTCCAGTAGCAACCTATGCAGATACAGTAGGACAAGCAGGAACATTTATTCTAGCTGGAAGTCCTAGTGATGTAATGAATAATCCTGGCTGGAATGCTACTTGTGCAGGTTATTTCTTTTATGCTGATGGATACTCTACCGTTTCTTATGGAGGTCAAACAGCAAGATTAGACATGGCTTCAGAAATGATGAGTGCATTAGCAAGTGGCTCTACAACTGAGTCGATGTTAGATGGAATGTTTGATAATTCAGGAGACTACTTCTCTAACGCAGATTTAAATGCTTCAAGCAAACAAATTAAATCTAAAACAGCTACAGGGGCTGAAAATGCTTTATCAACTGCTGAAAGAGAATATGTACAAGGGCTATTTGATGGTTGGTTTGCTGATTATGCAGCAAATGTTGCTCCAATTATAGATGGCACTGTAGAAGCTTCTCCTGGTGTAGCTGGATGGGTAGGAAATAGAGAGCTAAATGCAAAAGGAATGGAGTATGATCAGATTGTTGCAAAGAGCCTTATCGGTGCACTTTGTCTTGACCAGGTAGTTAATAGCTACTTAAGCCCAACTAAGATTGGAATGACGGTCGATAATACAACAAGAGATCCTCAGGAAGATAATAATGCTACCGCAATGGAGCATCACTGGGATGAAGGATTTGGATATGTTTACGGAAAATTTGGACCTAATAATATTTATGGAGATTTAGAGTCTGATGGTCTATTAGGAAAATATGTTAATAAATATCCTCAGTATATTCCGGTAGTATTGGGCGCTTTTCAAGCAGGAAGAGAGGCTATAATAGCTAACGATCATGCAGAGAAAGATGCTCAAGCACAAATTATTAAAGAAACTCTTTCAACAGTTGTAGCTCTAAAAGCTATTTCATACTTAGAGGGAGCTTCTACTGAACTAGCAGCTAACGGATATAGTGCTGATTATTTCCATGACCTTTCAGAAGGATATGGATTTATCTTAAGCTTACAATTTACTTATAACTCAAATGGCTTACCTTGGTTTACACATGCAGAGGTAAATGACATGCTTGCAGCACTAGAAGCAGGAAATGGATTATGGGATAGAACAGTATCTGAGCTAGACGCTATGGTACTTGATATTAAAACAGTAACAGGATTATAATCTAGTAATAATTTAAATGTTTATCAAAAGAGGAAGGGACATTCCCTTCCTCTTTTTCTTACTTTTAAAAACTTAATATCTGAATTATGAAAAAAGCATACTTATTTATACTAACTATTATTATAATTATATCAGCCTGTGAAAAAAATAGCACCTCTCCTAATCCTCCTAGTGGAGATATATTAGGGTGTATGGATACAACAGCATTAAATTACAACTATGCAGCAACTGTTGATGATGGTTCTTGTGTATATACTGGGGTTTTAGGTTGTACAGATCCTACAGCTATTAATTATAATTTTGATTGCGCTGGAAATCAAGTGATAGCAACTGTTGATGATGATTGTTGTACATTTGCAGGAACAATAAGTGCAAGTGACAGGAATGCTTTACTTCAAAATATAACAAATCAAATTATTATTCCTGTGCATAATAATTTAAAAAATGATATTGATAATCTAACAGTAAAAGCAGTAGATTTTACAAACGATGTAACTCCGTTAAATCTTAGTAAACTAAGAAATGCATGGGTAAAAACATATATGTCATGGCAATCTGTAGAAATGTTTAATATTGGAAAAGCTGAAGAGATAGATTATGCAAAAACTATGAACACCTACCCTTGTGATACATCAAGAATTAATAAACGAGCTTCAGGAGAACAAACATACAACCTAAATCAAGGAGGATTTGTTAGTTGGGCAGCACAAGGATTACCTGCATTAGATTATATGCTATATGGATTAAATGAAGATTCAAATATGATTATAAATTATTACACTGGATCTAATGGAGAACAATATCTAACATACCTAAATGATGTTATTAATCAAATGGATATAAATACAGATTTAGTAATTCAAGATTGGGCAATAAACAAAGATGCCTTTATAAATTCAAATGGGAACACTGCAACCTCAAGCATGAACATGTTAACAAATGATTTTATTTACTTCTATGAAAAAGGACTAAGATCAAATAAGATTGGAATCCCATGTGGATACCTAAGTGGTGTAATATATCCGATAGGAATAGAAGCTTATTACAGAGGGAATATATCTAAACGTCTTGCATTAAAAGCCTTAAATTCATGTCAAGACTTCTTTATAGGAAAAGGAATTAATTCAGGAGGATCAGGATTTTCATATGATGATATTCTTATAGTAACTGGAGATACTGACTTGAGTGCAGATATAATTGATAACTTAGCTTCCGCAGAAATAGAAATAAATAATCTTAATGACGATTTTAGACAACAAATTATAGATAATAATACGAGTATGGAGAATGCCCGTATTGCATTACACACTGTGGTAACCTTGTTAAAAACAGAAATGCTTTTTGCTCTAGATATGGATGTTGACTATGCTGACTCAGATGGTGATTAATATTTACTAGAAATCAAAATATGAAATAAAACTCCTAATGAAGAAATTCTTTTTATTCTGCTTTATCTTCTTAGGGCTCTTCAATCTAAGAGCAGAGGCTCAAAACTATTTTATTTATGGACAAGTAAGAGACAGTCTTACTGCTCTTCCTATTGCTCAAGCAGAAATATATACGCCAACTGGAAAATTATTATCTGTCAGTAATGATAGTGGTGATTTTCAATTCTATACCGATAAAAATACTCTTAATATATTTGTGTTTACATCAAAATATAAAGTTTATAAAAAACAAATACGTATAGAAAAATCTACTGTCTTAGATATTTTACTAAGCCCGTTATCTATTACTCTAAATGAAGTAGAAGTAAATGAAAAAAAGAAAGAAGCCTTTGCGCTTACAAAACTGGATGATGTAGTAGGCACATCAATATATGCTGGTAAAAAGACAGAAGTAGTTTTAATAGATAAAAATACTTCCGGATTAGCATTAAATAATGCTAGACAAATATACCGGCAAGTAGCAGGACTAAATATTTACCAAAATGATGATGCCGGATTACAATTAAATATAGGAGGTAGAGGGTTAGATCCAAATAGAACTGCAAATTTTAATACTAGACAAAATGGATATGATATTAGTGCCGATGTCCTTGGATATCCAGAGAGCTACTACACTCCTCCTGCCGAAGCGTTAGAAAGAGTTAAAATTGTTAGAGGGGCCGCTTCTTTGCAATATGGCACCCAATTTGGAGGTCTTATTAATTTTATTCTAAAATCTCCCTCACAAGTCAAAGGAAATAAATATACCATAAGAACAACAACGGGAAGTAATGGGCTTTTTAGCAATTTTATTAGTCTAGATGGGGCTAATAAGGATGTCTCTTATTACTCGTTTATAAATTATAAGAAAGGGGATGGATTTAGAGAAAACTCATACTTTGAATCAAAAAACGGATATCTTCATCTAACAAAAAAAATAAACAACAAACTTAAGGCATCATTTGAATTGACAATTTTAGATTACTTAGCTAAACAAGCAGGTGGCCTAAACGACCAAATGTTTCTTGAAGATCCATTGCAATCTAATAGAACTAGAAATTGGTTTAAAGTAAATTGGTTTCTTTATAATCTTAAGCTAGAATATGCCCCTGCAGAAAACACACTACATACACTAAGTTTATTTGGACTAGATGCAGAAAGATTTGCACTTGGATATAGATCAAATCGTGTTGCCCAAGCAGATCCAATGATAGAAAGAGATTTAATATACGGAGAGTTTAACAATCTAGGATTAGAATATAGAATCTTATATAAAAAAGAAATAAAAAATATTAAAACTGCAAACCTTTTAGGGGTCAAACTATATAAATCTAACAATACAAGTAAACAAGGACCTGGATCAAATGGTAGTGATGCTGATTTTAACTTCTATGAAAATCTATTCCCATATTACAAGAACCAATCCTCCTATAAATATCCTAATCTCAATACAGCCTTTTTTGGAGAACATATTATTTATCTGAACAAGAAGCTTTCTATCACTCCTGGATTTAGATATGAAAGAATTGAAACAAAAAGTGATGGGAATTATCTTGTTGTATTCGTTGATAATGCTAATAATCCAATAACTAATACGACAATATATAATACATCAAATAATAGTCGAGATTTTATTCTTCTTGGATTAGGAGTTTCTTATAAACGAAAAGAAACATCTGAATTGTATGGAAATATATCTCAAAATTATAGATCCGTTACTTTTTCAGATATCAGTATTGTTAATCCTGCCTATATAATTAATCCTAATATAGAAGATGAGAAAGGATATACGGCAGACTTAGGGATTCGAGGAAATATACGAAATCGATTTTCATACAATATGAATATTTTCTATTTACTCTACAAAAAAAGAATTGGCTTTGTGCAGAAAGTAGTAGATGGAAATGTTAAAAGTGAAAGAGGGAATGTTGGGGACGCAAGAATTTCAGGTATAGAGTCATTATTAGATTTAAAAATATTAAATATCCTTCCAATAGATTTTAAATGCAATTATTATATTAATACCTCATTTATTACTTCTAAATATATTAAGTCTGAACAAAATGGAATTACAGGAAATAACGTTGAGTTTATACCAAAAATAAACCTAAAAACAGGTCTTACTTTTAAATACAAATCTATTATCTCAAATATACAGTATACATATCTGAGTGAACAGTATACTGATGCAACAAATGCAGTTGAAGCAAATCTAAGCGGAGTGATTGGTCAGATTCCTGAATATGAAGTTTTCGACGCTAGTCTAAGTTATGAAAATGAAGACTATAAGCTTGAAGCAGGTATAAATAACTTACTCAATAAATCTTACTTCACTAGAAGGGCTACGGGATATCCTGGGCCAGGAATAATCCCTTCTCCACCAAGAAACTACTATTTAACACTAGAGCTTAGACTGTAATTATTAAAGCAATTAAAAATACCTTTTCTATCTGTTTTTAAGTAATATTCATTTAGTCGCAATTCAGATTTAATACAGAATTGAACACTATTTTTGCATAACTAAAATACACATCATGAAAAAAATTTTATTTACTATAAGCTTAAATATATTTTTGTTATTTGGACTCATTGCTCAAAACAATCAAATTTCATTAAATGCCGGATACAGCAATCAAAGTTTCTATAGTATGCAGAACGGAGAAATATTAAACACGCTAAATACTGATTGGGATATTGCTTTTCATACAGATGTATTCTCTTCAACAATAAGAATAAACGATGGTCAAGGGGGAGAATTATATACATACTCTCTAGGAGATACAAGTGCATGGAATAATATTAATACCAGCACTCCAAATATTCTGACATCACCAATGTATAATAGTGATACCAGTTGGAACTATGGCGCTTTCGGAGCAAATCAAACAAGTGGCTTTGATTATGGATGGGGGGTATATAATATCATGACGCATTATATTGTGGGAGACTCTTTATATGTAATTAAAACTGTTAATGGCAATTGGAAAAAATTATGGCTAGATAAAAAAGTAAATGGATCATACGAATTCAAATATGCTAACCTAGACGGTTCTAATCTAGTATCTACAAGCGTTCCTGCAGGAAATTATCCTAATAAACGTTTTATTTATTACTCTCTTGATCAGGATTTGATCATTGATAGAGAGCCTGCTTTAAGCTCTTGGGATATTACTTTTACTAAATATATTACTCCTGTACAAGGAATACCTTACTCCGTAACAGGAGTGCTAAGCAATGTTGGTATTACAATTGCAGATGCTGACAATATTCCATCACCTTCTACATATACTAATTATAGTGGCCATATCTTCAATCAAGAAATAAATACTATCGGATATAACTGGAAAACATTTGATATGTCATCTTTTTCATATCTACTAGATAATGATAGATGTTTTTTCATAAAAGACTATAATCAAGATGTTTGGAGAATAATTTTCACAAGTTTTGAAGGTAGCTCTACAGGAAATATAGAATTTAATATCCAAAGTCTTTCGTCAACTGCAATTAGTAATATTGAAAATACTGGAAATTCACTTCATGTTTATCCTAATCCCGTAAATAATCATGATATTACAATAATTTATGAGGCCTCAAATCAAGAAGGAACATTAAATATCTATGATTTGTCAGGAAGAGAAGTATACTCTTCTAGACTCATTTCTAGTGGATTAAAAACACATACAATCCCATCAAATTATTTAGGAAAAGGCGTTTACCTTATTTCTTTAACTATTAATAATACAATACTAACAGACCGTTTAGTTGTCAACTAAATAAAATGAGATTCCTTCTGCTTATATTCTTCTTCTTGTGTTATAAGGGAGGAAGTGCTCAATCTCAAGATAGTCTTAAAATAAATACAGATCAGATTGATATTACTAAAAATCTTTCTGAAGTTGTAGTTACTGGTCAATTTACAGAGACTTCTATAGAAGATGCTGTACATAAAATTCGTGTTATTGATAGTAAAATGCTAAACTCTGGGCTATTTAATGATCTAGGGAGTGTTCTTGAAAAAGAATTAAATATAACATTATCTCAAGACAATGTCCTTGGCTCAAGTATATCTCTGCAAGGTATCTCTGGCCAAAATGTTAAAATATTAATTGATGATATTCCAGTCATAGGAAGGTTAAATGGAAATATTGATTTATCACAAATTAATCTTAATAATGTTGAGAGAATTGAAATTATCGAAGGGCCTCTTTCAACAATATACGGCACAGACGCTCTAGCAGGAACAATAAATATTATTACTAAAAGAAAATTAGATTATAAAAATATCTTAAACACATATTATGAATCAATAGGTAAATACAATCTTGACCTTCTGATTGCAAAAGAATATAACGGACATCTGATTAGTTATCAATTTGGACGGAAATATTTCAATGGATGGTCTGAAGGGCAGGACTTCTCTATTTTACCTCAAGCGATGCCTGCAGACACTAATCGCTACAAACAATGGAAACCAAAAGAACAATTTTTACACAAACTAAATTATAATTTTAACAAGAGAAAATATACTCTTAATAGCTATATAGAAAGTTTTTCTGAGAAAATAACTAATAGAGGGGTGCCTCAGGAGCCGTATCTTGAAAATGCTTTTGATGAATATTATTATACTTATAGAAAAAATATTGGTTCTGATATTAAAATCAAAAATAAAGAAAATGATGTTAAAATATTATTAGCATATAATAGATATGATAGAATAAAAGAAACTTTCTATACTGATTTAACAACTCTTTCTTCTACTCTAGTTAATGACCCAAGCGCTCAAGACACATCAAAATTTGAAATGATAATGGCAAAAATTATTCTTTCTAACTATCATACTAAAAAGGTTAAATATCAGATAGGTGTTGATCTTCAATATCAAACTGCTCAAGGCCAACGCATATTAAATAACTCTCAAAATCAGAATAATTATGCTGTGTTTTCAAGTATCGAGTATCTCTTAAAAAAAGATCTAACATTAAGACCCTCAGCAAGATTTATACATAACTCTAATTATGATGCCCCCTTTATTCCTGCTTTCAATATACTATATAATTTTGAGAAATATAAAATTCGAGCTAGTTATGCAAAAGGATTTAGAGCTCCAGACTTTAAAGAGTTATTCTTTAATTTCGTAGATATAAATCATAATATTGTTGGAAATGAGCTCCTGTTGGCAGAGCAGTCTCATAATTATAGCTATAATATTACATGGGAAGAGAAACTTTCTCAAGCTGATTTTAAAGGAGATATTAATGTCTTTTACAATCAAATTTCTAATAAAATTGATCTTTATAATTCCTCTTCAAATCCAGATCAATATAGCTATTTTAATATTGAGAAATACATAACTAAAGGAGGCTCATTTAATGCAAAATTTAACTTTAAAAAAATAGAAATGAGCATTGGAGCTTCACATATTGGTAGATTTAACAAATTATCTCAAACATATAAAAGTCCTGAATTTGTTTTCTCAACAGATTATAACATCAGCGCTCTATTTTATCTAAACAAAACTAGTAAATTGCATTTGTTTTATAAATATACAGGAGAGATGCCTAGCTTTAGTTTAACAAACAATGATGTTATTGAGTCTGCTTCTCAGGCATATAAAATGATGGATTTATCTATTAATAAAATACTATTTGATAATATGATAAATGTAACAATAGGAGCTAAAAATTTATTTGATATCAAGAACATCCAAAAAAACACAAATACTCCCTCCGTACATTCTTCATCCAACAATAACATCTCTATTGGTTATGGTAGATCATATTTTCTTCGATTAAATTTTAGATTATGAAAAAGATAAGTTTTAT
>MDSW01116488.1_pt1 | contig 10448 bp, 10 predicted proteins | sample 811171 | NCBI WGS metagenome assembly MDSW01 (sample SAMN05326641, study PRJNA326480) | marine metagenome | isolation source: seawater | place: Atlantic Ocean: North West | collected 2012 | reverse complement strand
GTGCATGGACGGGAGACCACAGTAACTAAATGTGAAGAAAACTTTTTATCTAATAAAGATCCGTATATTAGCCTTTATAGAAAGGGGTACATTGCGACATCTGCTGTTTTAGCTAACCGAAATGCAATCATAGATGCTGGGGGGTTTAATGAAAAACTTCCTACAGGCCAAGATTTTTCCCTTTGGCTTTCATTGTTGAAAAAACCTGGCACACGTTTTCACATTTTTGGTGAAACTTTGGTTAAATATCACGTCACAGCAGGCAGCATCACTAGTTTTACTAACCGAAGACTGCATTGCACCCTCAAGATAGCAAAAACATTCTTACCTAACCTTTACGGTCGGCCCGGGTTCCCAATTCTAAGTCTCTGGTACCGAGTAATATCTGTTCACTATGAAGCTGTTACAGCCCATTTTGGCGCTAAACGCTTTACAGATGCAATTAATATTTGCCTGAAACTCCCAGTAAATCTTATTTTATTAACAACATCCTGCAAGTTAAACTAATAATTTAAAAATATAACCGGGCTCCTATTTAACTGAGAACCTCGCCAAGATAACCGCATGCCATGTATTCTTTAAACTAAAAGTTTTGATATTTTTTCACTTTTCCATATTGTCTAATTCATTATGATTTTTAACATTTGGCATTTCATGGTCATTATCGCCGAGGTCAGAGGTATCCTCCATTAACTCCTCATCCTGATCCACGTCTGCATCAATTTCTTCAAAGTCATCAACATCAAGTATGTCGCTTTCTGCATTTTCGGTATTTATCGCTTTTTCCTGTTCCGAGGCTCTAGCTTTCTTCGCCAACCCCTGACCCTTTTTTACCTGCGGCTGATACTCAGCCCCACACTTTGGACAAATAATAGGACGTTTGTTAAGATCATAAAATCGAGTGGAACAACTTTGGCAAACATACTTTTCACCTAAATCTATTTTGGCCATCCTCTAATTCTCCAATTCTTCAAATATTCTTTTATTCAAAATTTTTAAAACGCCAATTGCCATTTTCCAGCGCTTCTGTCAAAACCAAAAATGATAAATTTAAAAAAATTTTTAAGGATCTTTAACTTTGACTTCTCTGCGTTCTTCAAAATCAAAACCTTTTATCGGAGAAATTTCAATCTCCGGGGATAAATCCATGTCTCACCGAGCTCTCATGCTTGGCAGTGTTTCTATAGGAAAAACAAAAATTTCTGGGCTACTCGAGAGCGACGATGTCCTCGCAACAGCTAATGCACTGGGCCAAATGGGAATAAACGTGACAAAAAATAACAACGGTTTTTGGGAAGTAGATGGTAGAGGTGTAGGGGGGCTCATTAAACCAAAAAATGTTTTAGATTTAGGAAACTCAGGCACAGCTGCCCGTTTGTTAATCGGTCTTGTCGGAAGCCATCAGTTTGACTCCATGATAACAGGCGATGAATCCTTAATTTCAAGACCTATGGATAGAATTATAACTCCCCTTAGCCAAATGGGTATGAATTTTAATAGCGCCAAAAACAAATTACCACTTAGCGTCAGAGGGCCATCTACATTAATTCCCATAAAGTATAAATTACCTGTGCCATCAGCTCAGGTAAAGTCAGCAATCCTTTTAGCTGGACTTAACGCTCCTGGCCAAACTATCATAATTGAGCCAGAGCCAACTCGAAACCATACCGAAATAATGTTAAGAGAGTTTGGTGCAAATATCAGTACTAAGGTCTTAGGAAACGGCGTTCGTCAAATTACCTTATTTGGACAACCAGAACTTAAGTCTAAGTATGTCGAAATCCCGGGAGATATTTCTTCTGCAGCCTTTCTATTAGTTGCTGCTATTATAACTCCAGGCTCCTGCTTAACCTTGGAGAGAGTAGGCCTCAACCCTCTTCGCACGGGGTTAATTAAGACTCTGAAAGAGATGGGGGCAAAAATAACTATAAAAAATCTAAAAACTGTTGGTGGAGAAAAAGTTGGAGACATAGTTGTTAAGTCTGGACCCTTAAGCGGCGTGACTATCCCGCGGAAACGAGCACCCTCAATGATAGATGAATATCCTATACTATCAATCGCAGCAGCTAATGCTTTTGGAACTACAAAAATGAGAGGACTCGCTGAATTAAGGGTCAAAGAAAGCGATAGAATAAAAGTGATGGCTGAAGGCTTAAAAAAATGTGGCATTCAAATAGATCAGTCGGAAGACTCTCTGGTAGTTCATGGAAAAGGTGAGAGTCCCAGAGGAGGAACGCAGGTAAAGACTGATCACGATCATCGAATTGCTATGTCTTTCTTAATTTTAGGAATGAATAGCCGTCAGCCAATTGCAATCGATGATAGTCGCTTTATAAATACTAGTTTTCCAAATTTTACGAAACTGATGAATTCTCTTGGAGCTAACATTAATGTGTTTTAAAAACTTTGCTTACAGGGAGAGATGAATTGATTATAGCCATTGATGGGCCAGCGGCCGCAGGAAAAGGGACCTTGGCAAAAAAACTGTCAAATCATTTAGATTTTGCTTATATGGATACTGGGTTACTTTACAGAGCGATTGGAAAACTTATGTTATCTGCTGGAGAAGATCCAACTCAAGCAGATGCCGCAACACTCAAAGCCAAAAGCCTTAAATTTGAAGATTTAGCGGCGAATGGATTAAGGACAGAGAAAGTTGGCCAGGCAGCCTCAAAACTCTCTGCTTTTGAGAGTGTGAGAACGGAGCTTCTTGTACTGCAGAAAAATTTTGCAGATAATCCGCCCAATCAAAAAAAAGGGGCTATTTTGGATGGCCGTGACATTGGAACGGTAGTTTGTCCTGAAGCAAATGTGAAACTTTTTGTAACTGCCTCTACAGAGGTTCGAGCCCATAGAAGATTAAAGGAGTTGCAGGATCGGGGCACTAAGGCTATATATGCCCGCGTTTTATCGGAATTGATAGAACGTGATGCTCGTGACAGAGACCGGAGTATTGCTCCGCTAGAGGCAGCGGACGACGCTTGTATCATAGATACGAGCACATTAAGTGAGTCTGAGGTCTTTAAGTTAGCGCTTGAGATTGTAGTATCTAAACAGGTTTAAGTGATAGTGGAAATGATATTTAGTCGTCTCCACGTTAAATAAATTGGAAATAATTTTTGAGACCATCGGAATCAACCGGTTGGCCAGAATAAGTAAGATGAAAAGGGAATTAATATGGCTGTTGCCAAAAACACAACCAATGAAAATATCGAGTCACCTCCGAAAGTTGAAAATTTTGCTGAGCTTTTAAAAGAAAGTATCGGTGAAGAGGATTTTGAAGGGCGAGTAGTAAAAGGAACCGTGCTATCTGTTGACAATGATTCTGTAACAATCGATGTCGGATTGAAATCAGAGGGTCGAATTCCGTTAAGAGAATTCGGAACCAATCCTGATGAAATTGAAGTCAAAGTTGATGACATTGTTGATGTTTTTGTTGAGAGATATGAGGATCGAGACGGATTAATCCGATTAAGCCGAGAAAAAGCAAGAAGAGAAGAATCATGGGTAGAGCTTGAAAAGTGTTTTAAAGACAATGTTAGAGTAAATGGTGTAATATTTGGTCGGGTTAAAGGTGGGTTTATTGTTGATTTGGCGGGTGCTGTAGCCTTCTTGCCGGGAAGTCAGGTTGATATTAGACCCTTACGCGATATTTCGCCACTAATGGGGTCACCTCAGCTGTTTCAAATTCTAAAAATGGACACCCAGCGAAACAATATAGTTGTCTCACGTCGGGCTGTTTTAGAGGAAAGTCGCTCTGAAGCTCGCTCTGAATTGATATCTAAGCTCTCTGAAGGGCAAATTCTTGAAGGGGTTGTAAAAAATATAACAGACTATGGTGCATTTATTGATCTTGGGGGCGTAGACGGGCTTTTGCACGTGACAGACATAGCATGGAAACGAATTACACACCCATCAGAAGTTCTTCAACTTGGCCAAACAATAAAGGTGCAGATTATCAGGTTTAATTCAGAAAATCAGAGAATTTCTCTGGGTATGAAGCAATTAGAGTCAGATCCCTGGGAGAGCGTGGGTTCAAAATATGCCATTGGAGAAAAATTTACCGGACGAGTCACAAACATAACCGACTATGGGGCATTTGTGGAATTGGAGCCGGGTGTCGAGGGATTGGTCCATGTATCAGAAATGAGTTGGACAAAAAAAAATGCACATCCAGGGAAAATTGTTTCCTCTAGCCAAGAGGTGGAGGTGATGGTCTTAGATTCTGAGCCAGAAAAACGGCGCATATCTCTTGGACTTAAGCAATGTCTAGATAACCCCTGGGAGTCTTTTGCGGCAAAAAATCCACTAGGAACCGAAGTAGAGGGGGAAATAAAAAATATTACCGAATTTGGTTTGTTTATCGGACTTGAAGGGGATATTGATGGCATGGCACACCTCTCTGACTTAAGTTGGGAAAAAACAGGAGAGGAGGCCCTTTCTGATTATAAGAAGGGAAGCTCAATTAAAGTTAAAATCTTAGAAATTAGCATTGAAAAAGAAAGAATTTCTCTTGGCATCAAGCAACTAGCCTCAGACCCTTTTGAGTCAGGGATCAAAGATTTGAAAAAAGGCGACGTTGTGACATGTAAGGTTGTCAAAGTGATTGATAGCGGAGTCGAAGTAAGTGTTAATAATGGGGTCAGGGGATTTATTAAGAAATCTGAAATCAGTCGGGAAAGATCAGAACAACGGCCCGAAAGATTTGCCCCCGAGGAAAAGTTAGATGCCAAAGTAGCCCAAATTGACAAAACATCGAGAAGTTTAGTGCTATCTATTAAAGCGCTCGAAACACAACAGGCAAAGGCAGCCATGCAGGCGTACGGATCAACCGACTCTGGAGCATCGCTTGGAGATATTCTTGGTGCTGCCATAGAAGAAAAACAAAAAAAGTCTAAGGAAGAGGACACAAAAGTTGACAAAACCGATTCTAAAGAAACCAAGAAAAAAGTAGCGAAAAATAAGGAAGAGGACACAAAAGGTGACAATGCCGATTCTACAGAAACCAAGAAAAAAGTAACGAAAACTATTGAAAAAGATAAGAAGACATCGGAAAAAAAGAAAGTAACTAAGAAAACTGCCAAGAAATCAGCTGTACCTGAAAAAGATACTACTAGTAACGGAGATAAAGAGATTCCAAAAAAGTCAAAATCGACCAAAAAAGAGAAAAGCGAGGATAATTAAGCAATTATCTAGTTTCAGACTTTTTCTATCCTAAATACATAGAAAAGTGTTTCTGAGTTATCAAAGTACCAACTTTTAGAAAATATTATGACAAGATCTGCTGAAATGGTTATTGACCGAAAACGTCTGAAGGCTAGCCTAAATTTCTGGCGTCTCTTAGCTTTTATTTCAATTACTTTAATAGGTATAGTATTTGCAAACAATTCAGGGCTCTTTAAGAACAGTGAATTTATTGCCAGACTGAGCATTACAGGAATTATAACGGATAATAATGCTCGCAATAAGATTTTGAAGGAAATAGAAAATGACCAATCTATTAAAGCTCTAATTGTCAAAATTGATAGTCCAGGAGGCACCTTTCTGGGGGGGGAAACATTATTCCAGGGCATCAGAAAAATAGCCAAAAAGAAACCCGTTGTTTCCTTGCTGGGAGGAACGGCTACTTCAGCCGCATATCTTACGGCAATAGGTGCGGATTATATCGTAGCACATGCTGGCACCTTAACGGGCTCCATAGGCGTAATACTCCAATCTGCAGATCTCACGGGCTTACTTAATAACCTTGGGATAAAACCCGAGATAGTAAAAAGTGGCGATTTAAAAGGACAGCCAAATCCGTTAGAAAATTTTTCTGAAAAAGCGAGAAAAATAACTCTCAGAGTAGTGAATGACTTCTATGCTATGTTCGTGGATATAATCGCTGAGAGGCGATCACTGCAAAGAGAGACCGTGCTGAGATTGGCCGACGGTCGTTTATTCTCTGGCCGGATGGCACTTACCCATGGTTTAGTTGATTTGGTTGGATCTGAGGAAGATGCTAAAAAATGGTTAGAAATTTCCCACAGCCTTGACCCATCACTATCAATAATTGATGTGAAAATATCTGAAGAGCCCGACATCTGGAAGAGAATAAGAAAATTAGTCTTAGGAGAAAATTTAATAAGTGAGAGGCTTAGACTTGACGGAGTCTTATCTCTTTGGCAACCTAGCTCTCAATTTTAGACAGTAATAAAAAGTTTTCAAAATAAAATCGAAGTCACCGAACCTGTGGGAGGTAGCATGACTAAATCAGAATTAATTTCCCTTTTAGCGGCTGAAAACCCTCTTTTATATCATAGAGACGTTGAAAAAATAGTTTTAACAGTTTTCGAAGAAATCAGTTCAGCCTTAGCTAAAGGTGAAAGAGTAGAGCTCAGAGGTTTTGGGGCTTTCTCCGTGAAAGAGAGAAAAGCCCGCATAGGCCGGAATCCACGCACTGGTGAGCCCGTTGAAGTCACCGAAAAATTTACTCCATATTTTAAAACTGGAAAGCAGTTACGGGAGCGCTTAAATCGAAGAGACTAGATAAAGCATAAGAATGATCAAATTTGAAAATGGGGTAAATAGCCCAGTCGATGTTTAGTAAGATATTTGTGCGTTTAATCTCGTTACCCTTAGCAATCATTTTTGTGGTTTTTTCAATAAATAACCGTGGAGATGTGAGGCTTGATTTTTGGCCTTTGTCAGTTCATTACGAAATACCTTTATTTTTAGTCGTACTTGTAATGTTATCATTGGGAATAATTCTCGGGTCCTTTTTTTCATGGACCGCTCAGATAAAAGAACAAAAAAAGGTAAAACAAAAAGATCTTTATGTAGAAAAAACTCCAAGCCCTCTAGCTAAAGATAAAATGTAAAGTTAGATAAAATGTTTGTAACTGCAAATTTTTAAAGGCACTTTAGTGAATAGTGACCGATTTAAGTACTTAGACTACTTTTGCTATTATGATTTTGACACAAATACATATTCAGGAATTGTTATAGAAAATTTTTTACGGTTTTCTTTTTATTTTTATGTGTTTAGGGAGTTTTGGGCATTTGAACCCTTCTTTATTAAAAATTCGTAGCGAAGAGTTGCTAGATGGAATCTAAGAACCGGATATTTGTTGCACTAGATACACCAGACTTAGAATATGCGCTAGCCTTGTCTAAAGATTTATTGGGTTTTATTGGTGGTGTAAAATTAGGCAAAGAATTTTTTACAGCTAATGGGCTTGATGGTGTGAAAAAAATAGCAAAATCAGGCATGCCAATCTTTCTTGATCTTAAATTTCATGACATACCTAACACCGTTGCAGGAGCGGTAAAGTCATCATTACAAGTCAATCCATCAATTATTACTATTCATGCGTCTGGAGGCAGAGCTATGCTAGAAGCAGCCGCAAACATGGTAGAACAAAAACCCGCCCCCAAGCCCCTGTTAATTGGGGTTACATTGCTGACCTCCATAGACAATGAAGACCTCGCTCAAATAGGTATTACCCAACCTCTTGAGGACCATGTTCTACTTTTAGCAGAATTAGCTAAGTCATCTGGTCTGGATGGTGTAGTTTGCTCTGCAAAGGAGGTTTCAATTATAAAGCAAGCATTTGGAGAACTACTGAAAATAATTGTTCCTGGAATTCGTCCAAATTTGTCAGGCCAGAATGACCAAAAAAGATTTGTAACTCCTGGGCAAGCAATAAAAAATGGAGCAGACTTATTAGTAATCGGGCGACCTATTACAGAAACACTCGATCCAGTGGAGGCTACAATGGAAATCGTAAATGAAATCAATAGTGTTTGATTAGATTTGTCCGACATGACGCAAAACAAACCTTTAGTCAAAATCTGCGGACTGACGTCTCAATCAGCAGTTAATATTTCAGTCAATGCTGGAGCCGATATGTTAGGGTTTGTCTTTTTTGAGGCCTCTCCTCGATCTCTGTCAATCGAGCATGCCGCTAATATAATGAGAGATGTCCCAAAATCTGTGATAAAAGTGGCACTAACTGTAAATGCCGATGACGCTTTGCTCGACGCCGTTATACAGAATACTTCGATAAACTTTGTGCAATTTCATGGGAATGAGAGCTTAGCTCGGCTAAATGAAATAAAAACACGTCATGGTATTGGAATTATAGATGTGATTCCAGTTTCAAGCCCCTGTGATTTGTATATGGCTAAAAATTCTGAGCGTATCGCTGATTACCTAATGTTTGATGCAAAGCCTCCAGAAAATGCAACGCGGCCTGGAGGAAATGCAAAAAGTTTTAATTGGACTTATTTATCTGGATTCACTGCGAAAGTGCCATGGATTTTAGCTGGTGGTTTGACGCCACTTAATGTTGCAGAAGCGATAAAAATTAGTGGGGCAACCGCAGTAGATGTTTCATCTGGGGTAGAGACCTCACTAGCAAAGAAAGACCAAACAAAAATATTAGATTTTATAAGTGAAGCAAAAGGCAACTAAAAACTCTAATTCAAATTGGATTGCCTTTGTCGTTCATTGGAGTCTTTCATAATTCGCACAAAGTGTTTAAAATAGAGCTTCATAACTTGCTCAAGGAAAAAAAATGGATACGCTAAACACCTATCGCTCTGGTACTGACGAAAGCGGTCATTTTGGAATTTATGGTGGCCGCTATGTCGCGGAAACCCTGATGCCATTAATTTTAGCCGTAGAGAATGCCTGGGAAGCTGCACGAAATGATCCAAATTTTTGGTCAGAGTTTCATGATTTGCTTAAACACTATGTCGGCAGGCCAAGCCCCTTATACCTTGCAAAGCGCCTAACCGAGCATTTTGGAGGTGCTAAAATATACCTCAAAAGAGATGAGTTAAACCATACCGGAGCCCATAAAATCAATAATACCATTGGCCAAATCTTACTGGCAAGGAGAATGGGGAAAAAACGAATTATTGCTGAAACTGGCGCTGGGCAGCATGGCGTTGCGACAGCAACTGTCTGTGCCCTGTTTGGCCTGCCGTGCATAGTTTATATGGGGGTTACAGACGTTGAGAGACAAGCACCAAATGTTTTTAGAATGAACCTCCTTGGAGCTGAAGTTAGGCCTGTAACATCTGGGACAGGCACCCTTAAAGACGCCATGAACGAGGCGCTTCGTGACTGGGTATCAAATGTGGAAGACACCTTCTATATTATAGGAACAGTAGCTGGCCCACATCCCTATCCAACGTTAGTGCGAGATTTTCAAAGCGTAATTGGAACAGAAACCAAAAAACAAATGAGAGAATTAGAAGGGCGTCTTCCAGATACATTAGTTGCCTGCCTCGGCGGAGGATCAAATGCAATGGGCCTTTTTCATCCTTTTTTAGATGAAACCAATATTTCTATAGTGGGTGTTGAAGCTGGGGGTCATGGGCTCAATACAGGCTCGCACTGTGCGTCCTTAACAGGCGGAAAACCGGGCGTGCTCCATGGGAATCGGACGTATCTGCTGCAAACAGAGGACGGACAAATTTTGGACGGACACTCAATTTCAGCAGGACTGGATTACCCCGGGATTGGCCCAGAGCACGCCTGGCTAAAAGACACTGGCAGAGTCAAGTATGTCTCTATAACCGACGAAGAAGCGCTTCAAGCTTTTAAACTATGTACAAAGCTAGAGGGAATCATTCCCGCCCTCGAGCCTAGTCATGCATTAGCCTACGTGGGAAAAATAGCTAAAGAATTACCGACGGATCACCTGTTAGTAATGAATATGTGTGGCAGAGGCGATAAAGATATATTTACTGTAGCAAAACATCTTGGAATGAAAATTACAGGGACTGACCAAGGATGAAAAATGGACCCTATACCTGAAAACAGAATAAGTACTAAGTTTAAACAGTTAAAAAATGAGAATCGGGCAGGTCTCATCACTTTTTTAACCGCAGGGGACCCTGATGTTGAGACATGCTCCAAAATCCTTCAAAGCCTGCCGAAGGCTGGCGCAGATTTAATAGAGATTGGAATACCATTCTCTGACCCTATGGCTGATGGACCTGCTATTCAAGCTAGCTCTCTAAGGGCGCTAAAAAATGGAATGACACTCTCAAAAACTATAGATTTAGTGAGAGGTTTTAGAAATTTAGATGCAACCACTCCTATTATTTTAATGGGATATTATAATCCTATCTATGCTTATGGGGTAGACAATTTTCTTCGCGATGCGAAAAGAGCGGGTATAGATGGGTTAATAGTTGTTGACTTACCGCCAGAAGAACCAGAGTTGTGTATCCCCTGTCTGAAAAATGGATTAAACTTCATATATTTAACTGCGCCAACGACTAAAGCTGACCGATTACCTAAAATTTTAAAAAACGCCACGGGCTTTATCTATCATGTATCAATTACAGGAATTACAGGAACGGCGACAGCTACAACAAAAAATGTCAAAGCAGATGTTGAGCTCATAAAGACGCAAACAAAACTACCTGTAGCCGTGGGCTTTGGAATTCGC
>MDSW01208551.1_pt1 | contig 10449 bp, 12 predicted proteins | sample 811171 | NCBI WGS metagenome assembly MDSW01 (sample SAMN05326641, study PRJNA326480) | marine metagenome | isolation source: seawater | place: Atlantic Ocean: North West | collected 2012 | reverse complement strand
TTAGAAGATATAATTGTTGAACATTGTTCTAATTATAACAATGAACAATCACAACAATTAATGAATGATGTACAATCTGCACTAAATCAAGTTAGAATATCAATCTTACGTTAACCTTAATGACGACTCACGTTAATGCGTGAGTCGTTTTTTTTTCTTAATTCCTGCATAAAACCATAACTAACTACGCTTCATCACCATCTAATTAACCTGTTTACCAGGTAATTGACAGCGTGAAAAGAGGCTCTATTCTTAACCCAAATACAATATTTAGTATTGCACGTCTAGACCACGTACAAAATATAGGTTCTTGCACGACGGCGAGTGTACAGCAAGTTATATACACGTATATAATTGCATTTTATTCTGGACTAGGTATTATGATTACATGTCAATAAACAACTTGACCACAGACAAATTGAGGCTCGAAGTAGAGAGGCTCTTAATAGAAAACATTAAACTTTGCCAAGATCATTTTTTATATTTTGTAAAAGAGATGTGGCCTGATTTTATATATCGTAAAACAAATAATAGGGATGATTGGGGACATCACCAAATTATTGCACAAGAATTCACTGACATAGCACAAAATAAAAAAGGGAGGCTCATTATAAATATGCCACCTAGGCACACTAAATCAGAATTTGCTTCTATTTATTTTCCAGCATGGATCATAGGGAAGTTCCCAAAAATGAAAATTATGCAAGTATCTCACAATACAGAACTTGCGGTAAGGTTCGGTTCTAAGGTTCGTAATTTAATTGACTCACCAGAATACAAACAGATATTTGGTAATGTGAAATTGCGAGAAGACTCTAAAGCAAAAGGTAGGTGGGAAACAAATTTTGGTGGTGAATATTATGCAGCTGGCGTCGGGGCGAGTATCACGGGCCGTGGTGCGGACTTATTGATTATTGATGATCCACACACGGAACAAGACTCTCTTTCTGATATGGCAATGGATCGTGCTTATGAATGGTATGCTTCTGGTCCACGACAGCGTTTACAACCTGGTGGTTCAATTTTACTTGTCATGACAAGATGGGCAGAAGATGATTTAACGGGTAGATTATTGAAGGCTCAAACGGAACCGAAAGCAGATTCGTGGCGACAGATTTCATTTCCTGCGGTTCTCGACTCAGGGAACCCAGTGTGGCCTGAATATTGGAACTTAGAAGAATTAGAAAAAATAAAAGCATCCTTACCTGTTAGGAACTGGTCTGCGCAATATATGCAAAATCCTACAAGTGAGGAGGGTGCAATTTTAAAGCGAGAGTGGTGGCGTCCATGGAAGAGTGATCACATACCTAATCTCATGCATGTTATTCAAAGTTATGATACTGCGTTTAGTAAAAGAGAAACATCTGATTATTCTGCTATCACTACGTGGGGTATATTTTATCCTGAAGAAGGTTCGGGACCCAATTTAATTTTGTTAGATGCTTTGCGAGGTAAATATGATTTTCCAGAATTAAAAGCAGTTGCTTTAGATGCGAATAAGTATTGGGAACCAGAAAGTATTATTATTGAACAAAAAGCTAGTGGTGAGCCATTGACTCAAGAATTTCGGCGCATGGGCATACCTGTAATACCTTTTACACCAAGTAAAGGAAATGACAAACATACACGTGTTAATTCATGTGCACCTGTTTTTGAAAGTGGTGCTGTGTGGTATCCGTATGGTGAGTTGTTTGCAGAAGAAGTTATTGAAGAGTGTGCTGCGTTTCCAAATGGTGCAAATGACGATTATGTTGATTCTACTACACAAGCTATACTAAGGTATCGCCAAGGCAACTTTGTTGAGTTATACTCAGATTATGTAGATAACGAGGATCGTCCTCCAAAAGAGTACAGATATTATGGATGAAGAAAACGATAGTGGTATAGGTCTAGGTGAGGTTGTTGGTGGTATCGGAGCTGCAGCTTTAGCCATACCAAATATTAGAAAAAAAGCACTTAAGGGTATTAAAGCCTTATTTAGAGAAGAGGCTCCGCCCAGAAAAAATCCTAACTTAGAATTACTTGATGAGTCTGAACGTGTTTCAACTTTACCTAAGGTTCAACAAACTCGTGAGATGACTAGATTAAATCAGCTAATGCAAAAGGAAAGAGAAGAGCTTGAAGAGATCAGAAAACAAGTTATGAAAAAACCTTTGACATTTGGCGGACAAACTAAAAGAAATGTGGACCCTGTAAACAATCCTGGTGATTTTAATTTTGGTTCAGCTACTTATGATTTTATTGCATTACACCCTAGCAATAAACCTTTAAAAGCAGATCAGTGGATTCAGGAGTTTGCAAAACCAGGTTTGTCTACTAAATACAAAACACCTGGTTTTCAGAATGTAAATGCTAATGTGACTCGAGAAGAATTAGAAGATTTAAACTTAGCTGTTTTTGATGGTAACAAGTTAGTAGGTGGTTTTTTAAAAAGTGCAAAAGACGCAGACATAAGCATTGATAAAAAAACTCTTTTAAATATTGCAGAAAATTCACCGATGCGTGATTTAAAGGTAAACATACTAGGACCACGATACCAGGCAACAGAAGTTGTTGATGAAGCTGTCACTCTAGCTAGAAAAAAATTTGAAGCAGGTATTGATTACTTTGATAAAAAATTACCAGCTTTAACATCTGATATGGATAAAAGTTTACAGCAGGCGTTTAAAAAAGAATTTATTAGAAAATCTACACAAGGCTACGGAACACTATCTGATTTTAAAGCAGGTCTTAATTTAAACATAGTACAAAAAGGTTCAGCAAATCTTGCAGATTTGCCTTTAAGACAAACAAGAGATGAGTTTGCAGCACAGCTTATAAAAACAGCTGATGGACCACTTGAATTTTTAAAATCACCAAATTTTGGTACACCAGAGGGTGTAAAGAAAAGAACAGCTGCAGTCGATACTTATTTACAAACAATCGCACAAAAGTTTGATAATGAAATTAACTCAGCAGCAAACGCTGTTAATAATTTAAAATCACCTGGTAAAGTTGGGGAGACTTCTTTTCCTAGAACAAAATACTCAGGTCAAGATTCATATCGTTTAAGAGGTGCTGAAAACTATAACGAAGTGATCGTGCAGTTTAAACCTAGAAATAGATTAGGTGAGGCAGCACGTAGCACAGCACATTACGAAGATTACACAGGAGTTCAGGATGAACAGTTATATTTTTTTAGATTTGGAACACGTTCTGACTTTGATAATTTTAACAGTAAGATTTATTCAATAGATGAAATACAAAGTGACTTAACAAAGTCTTTAAAAGAAATAGCTTTAAGAGAAAAAAAAGAAGGCAAAAAGTTTGTGCGTCCAGTTAACAGATTTAATACTGATTTTTCGTCATCATTAGCATCTGCTAGAACTAAACAACTTGTTGAAAGAGCAAATGATTTAGCAGATAAGGGTGTTAATATGAGCATGAAAGAGAGACAGGAGTTAAGAGAACTAAATTCAAAAGTTAAAACATTATTTAGAACAGCACAATCAGGGTCACCATCTGATTTACTAAAAATAATAGAAAGTTCGTCGGACACTAATAAATATATGCCGTTGAGTAATAGAGAACAATACGGCGAACACGCTGTTAAAATATTAGCCAAAAAAGCTTTACAGGATGGTGTTGACTTTATCTCTGTTAATCCCTCAAATGTGCAGCATAATCTTAAACAAGGTGTTAAAAAAGGTAATCAAGAATTTTATGGAGACATTACAGATAAACGTAAAGGTGAAGTTGTAAAAGCTATGGAACGTTTAGCAAAGCAATACGGATCTCAAGTACAACTTCGTCGAGTTTCGTTAAGTGATCCTAAAAAACCTTTTAAGGTTTTATCGAATGTTGAGATGGTTCAACCTACCAGTGGTGTCAATGTAAGTAGAGAACATATTGCTGCTTTTGAAAGAGAACTGGATGCCAAAATCTTTGCACAAAAAATAGGTGCAAGTGCAGAAAGAGATATTAAATTTATTGAAGGCACAAATCCTGAAAATTATTTTGATGCATACACGTTACGAATAACACCGGAGATGGGTAACAAGCCTTTTAAAATTTACAAGAAACTAGGTGGTCTAGTCGTAGATATTTTTAAATGGTAGAATAATTTATGTCACAACAACCAGTAAAAAAAGATCCTTTTAAGAAATTTAATTTTGATGAATACATCTTGGATGCAGATAGTCTGGCTGAGTCATTTTTGTCGCCCAAACGTAGAATGAAATTAGATACAGATAGTGAAGGTCTTGAGTTAATTAAAAAGAAGAAAAAGGCATTTGATGAAACGTATTCTGATAGAGAGATGTTTCCAATACCTGAAACAAATATGCCGATTACGGATTTGCCAAGTGATTTGGTAAGTTATTCAAAAAGTCTAGTATCCCCTGAAAAAGCTAGAAAGGGTAAGTTTGTTATGGTAAAAACAAAGCTAGGTAAAAATAAAAAGACAAGGATATACTAATGGACGAAGAAGAAAATCTAGAAGAACAGGTCGAGCCTGTTAATGTAGAGGTTGAGGAACCAGGAGCAGAGGTTCAAGAAGAAGTACAAGAAGAAGATAACTTCTATGCAAACTTAGCTGAGGATTTAGATGATCGTGTTTTGTCATCTTTAGCCTCACAACTTATATCAGATTACAAAAAGGACAAAGAATCAAGAAGTGATTGGGAAAAAGGCTATATCTCAGGACTTGATTTGTTAGGTTTTAAGTACAACGATGAGGGTCAACCATTTAGAGGAGCGTCGTCTGTAACACACCCATTACTAGCAGAGGCTGTCACACAATTTCAAGCACAAGCATACAAAGAATTATTACCCTCCGATGGTCCAGTAAAAACCATGGTTGTTGGAGATGCTAATGCTGAAAAAAACGCACAAGCACAAAGGGTAAAAGATTTTATGAATTACATGATTACTGAGGTGATGGAGGAGTACACACCTGAATTTGATCAGATGTTATTCTATTTACCTTTAGCAGGTTCATCATTTAAAAAAGTTTATTACGATGATCTTATGGCAAGAGCTGTGAGTAAATTTGTACCGGCTGAAGATTTGATTGTTCCCTATTATGCATCGGATCTTAAAGACTGTGAAAGAATTACACACGTTGTAAAGATGAGTGAGAATGATGTGTTAAAAAAAATGAATACAGGATTTTACAGGGATGTTGAGATTAGTCCGTCTGCTGCAGAAGATAACGATGTCCAAGATAAATACGATGAGATGGAAGGTATCTCAGGTACAAAAGATAAAGAGTATCAATTTAATATTTTAGAAATGCATGTGGATATTGATCTTGATGAATTTAACGTTGAGAATGCAGAAAAAAAAGTAAAAGTTCCTTACATTGTAACAATTGACGAAGGCTCACAACAAGTATTAAGTATATATCGTAACTACTCACCAGAGGATCCTCTATTTTCACGAAAAGAATATTTTATACATTACAAATTTTTGCCAGGTCTAGGGTTTTATGGCTTTGGTTTAATACATATGATTGGTGGATTATCGAGAACAGCTACTGCAGCACTTAGACAATTACTAGATGCAGGGACTTTAGCTAATTTACCTGCTGGTTTTAAGTCGAGAGGTATAAGAATACGAGATGATGACCAACCTTTTCAACCTGGAGAGTTTCGTGATGTCGATGCACCCGGTGGAAATATTAAAGATCAGTTTCAAATATTACCATTTAAAGAACCAAGTAGTGTTTTATTTCAATTATTAGGTTTTGTAGTACAAGCAGGTCAAAGATTTGCTGCTATTGCAGACATGCAAACTGGTAATGACGCACAAAATCGTGCTGTTGGAACCACAATTGCACTTTTAGAGCGCGGATCAAGAGTTATGAGTGCAATTCACAAACGTTGCTACTACTCTATGCGACAAGAATTCAGACTTTTGTCTAATGTTTTTCAAGAATATCTACCTCCACAGTATCCTTATGCTGTTTATGGAGCAGATCGCATGATAAAAGCTCTAGATTTCTCTCCAATAGTCGATGTAATACCTGTTGCAGACCCAAATACCTTTTCTTTATCGCAAAGAGTCACTATGGCATCACAACAATTGCAAGTTGCCAATGCTGCACCGGAATTACATAATATGAGAGAGGCATATCGTAGAGTTTATGAGGCTTTGGGCACCAAAAAAATTGACGAATTGTTAAAACCTATTAAAGATCCTCAACCCATGGACCCAGCTGTTGAAAATTCAGGTGCTTTACAGTCAAAACCACAAAAAGCTTTTTATTTTCAAAACCATGATGCGCATATTCAAGCACATTCTGCATTTATCCAGTCTAGAATGGTGCAAGCAAACCCTTTAGTGTACTCAATATTACAAGCACACATATCTGAACACATTTCTTTCAAGGCAAGAGCTCAAGTATTACTATACATAAAGCAAGAAAGACCAGATTTGCAAGAATTAGAACAAAAAGACCCTCAAGCTTATTTAGCTGAAACAGAATCACTGATTGCGAGAACAATTGCTGAGATGACTGCTGAATTAATTATGGCAGAACAAGGATCTAGTAAACCAGATCCAGTTGTTATGTTAAAAAACAGAGAACTAGATATAAAAGCTATGGACATGCAAAGAAAAGCTGCAGAATTCGCAGCACAAGAGGAGAGAAAAGGTGATGAGTTCTTCCAAAGACTAGATCTTGATAAAATGAAGAGAGAGGATGCTGAAGAAGCATCGAAAGAAAGAATAAGAGTAGCTGATGAAAAATTAGAGCTAAATGCAACCAAAATAGCTATGGAGGAGGACAAAAAAGATGAAGGGTAAATCATTTGGACCACCCCCTGAAAGAGGACCTCAACCACAGGGCATGAAAGATGGTAATTTAGTAGGTTGCCCTCATCGTGAAAATGGTGTAAAAAGCGATATAAAAGGAATATCTGATATACAAGTCAAAGGTAAAAAATTTATAGGCGTTAAGTGATAAAGGGCGATTCATCAGAATATCATCTGATAACAAAACATATAGGAAAGTTAAATATTGATCGTGCTACACTTACGTGCGAGATTGGGCTAAGGGAGGGGTTGGGTTCTAAAATAATCATGGATGCTATACGTGAGCACAAACCAAATCTTTATAAACACGTCGCTATTGATCCTTACAATAATTTAAGTTACGAACATTATGATAATGAAGGCAGTGTTGTTGCTGGTTACACTGAGGAAATGAAACAAAAAACTGTATCTTATCTATACCAAAATTATCCCGAATTTGATTTTTACCATATGACAGATGACTACTATTTTAAAACCATGGGTGATGGTCACCAATTAGGTCTTTTTAATAACATGATGTTGTTCGGTTTGTATAAAGTTGTTCATTTCGATGGACCACATACCACAGATGCGGTGATACAGGAATTAAATTTTTTTATACCTAGGTCTGAGACGAAAGCTCTTTTTATAATTGACGACTTTAAAGACTTAAAGATGGGTATTGTAGATATGCTTCTTAAGACTTATAATTTTAATGTTGCTGAAGAAGGTGACAATAAAATTATTTATCAAAAGGAGATATAATGTTTACAGCGATATTAAGTCCTGTTGCTAGTTTGGCAAAGACATGGATAGAGGGCAAGCAAAAAAAAGCACAACTGAAATCACAAGTAGAATTAACAAAATTAGAAGCTACAAAAACCAAAATAGAAAAAGATGGTTCTTGGGAGGATAAAGCTATGTCCGCAAGTGACAATTCATGGAAAGACGAAGCCTGGACTCTAACGTTTATTGCTATAATTTTTGCATCCTTCGTGCCTGCACTTCAACCTTATATGCAACAAGGTTTTTTATTTCTTAAAAACGATTGTCCTGATTGGATATCCTATGGAATTTTGGCATCAATAGCAGGATCATTTGGGCTTAAGGGTATTGCTAAAATAAAAAAATAAAATGCAGAACCTGGCAAAAAGTATTATTTGTTATATCGTTTGTGTGCCTTTAGAGGCGGAAGAGATATGGGCAGGCAATGCAAGATTGTATGATGATAGAAATCAATATCAAGTAACTTGCAGATTAACTAAAGAAAAAAATGTAGAACCTTTTTTTGGAGAAGACAGTGTAAAATGTTTTTATGTTTGTACTGACAAAGAAGAAATGGTTATCAATACACACAGTGACTTTGCTTGTGAAAAACAAATATCTGTACCAAGGGGAGATAAGCGTGACTGGAGAGGAAAAGGAAATATTTATACGCCACAAAAGGCACGATAATAATAAATTTCCGAAAAAAAGGATTAGAGAATATAAGTCACCTGTGGTAAAAAACCCTATATTAGTTAAAAAATATGCCAAAGAGAATTCACAAGAGAGAAATAACATTTACCAAAAGAAACAAAAGAAGGTATAATAAAAAAGGTAAAATTCATAGAAAAAAATTAGGACCTAAACATCATTTAAGACATGCTTGATATTGGAACATTACAAAGCGTAAGACACTATATACGTAAAGAAATAGATAAAACAAAAGAAGATATATGCTATGGTATAGACAAACTAGAACAACTACATTATGCTAAAGGTAAGCTCGCAGCATTAGAAGCTGTGCTTCAGGATCTAAAAGACCTGCAAAATAGAGAGGATAGTGTAGATGACATTGATCAAACCTGAACGATTTGTTGAAGACAAAGAACAAATCAAAATTCCACGCACAAAAAAAGAAATAGAAGATTACCTAAAAGTATTACCTAATCCTGTTGGATATAGAATACTTATTAAACCTTATGCTGGTAAAGATAAAACTAAAGGTGGTGTAATTTTATCAGAGAAAACAAAGGAGACGATAGAAATGACTACTGTTGTTGGCTATGTAGTTAAAATGGGCGATTTGTGTTACATGGATAAAGAAAAATTTCCATCTGGACCTTGGTGTAAAGAGGGACAATTTGTAGTTTATGGCAGATATGCTGGCTCTAGATTTAAAACAGCTTATGGTGAACATCGTATTTTAAACGATGATGAAATTATAGGAACTATTAACAAACCCGAGGATATCCTCGCATTATTCTAAGGAGTAATTATGAATGATCAAAATCAAGTTGAGATTGACACTGATGATGTAAATGAAGAAAACGTCACTGTTCAGGAAAAACCAAAAGAAGAAAAACCTGAAAAGATAGATGTAGATTTAGGTTATACCGATCCAATCGCAACAGATACAAAAGCTAAAGTTGTTGAAGATGAAGCAAATGCATCAGACACAGGATTAGCGAAAACTGATAATTTGGAGGATGTTTCTCAAAATGTCCAAAAAAGAATAGACAAACTTACTAGAAAATACAGAGAGGCTGAAAGAAGAGAAAAAGCAGCTTTGGATTATGCAAAAGGTCTACAAGCTAAATATTCTAATATAGAAAAACAACAATACGAAACAGATAAAACATTTGTTGAGGAGTATGATGCAAGAATAGCAGCTGAAAGAGAACAAGTGAAAGCTAGTATGAAACAAGCCATACAGGACAATGATGCAGATAAAATAATGGAATGCAATGATAAATTAACTAATTTATCTGTAGAAAAAGCTAAAGCAGATATCAAGAAAAAAGAAATAGAAAAAAAGGAAAAAGAACAACAAGCTGTTGCAGAACAGCCTCAACAACAAATTCCACAACCAACTGTTCAACCATCAGTTAAAGCGACCAGATGGGCAGAAGAGAACGAATGGTTTGGAAATGACAGAGATATGACATCGACTGTCTATGGTATTCATGAGAATTTAATTAAAGAGGGGTTTGACCCAGAGTCTGATGAATATTACAATGAAATAGATAAACAAATGAGGGATAATTATCCCACTAAATTTGCTAGTGAAAAACGACCTATTCAAACTGTGGCTTCGGCAGGTAGGAAACAACAGGGTCGCAGAACTGTGAAACTCACTCGATCACAGGTGGCTATTGCCAAAAAATTAGGAGTGCCACTAGAAGAATACGCTAAACACGTGAAGGAGTAAAAGTATGAATGAAAAATTAAATAGAACCTCACGCGCGTCAGAGGAAAAAAAATCGTTAAGAAATAAACCTTGGACGCCTCCGTCAAGTCTGGATGCACCTCCTGCACCAAAAGGTTTTGTGCACAGATGGATTAGAACTGAGTTTATGGGAAACCAAGATACTGGTAATGTATCTAAAAAACTTAGGGAAGGTTGGGAATTTGTGAGAGCTGAAGAGATAGAAAATCAATTAGGCAGTCACGATTATCCAGTAATTCGATCTGGAACATATCAGGGGTTAATCGGGGTTGGTGGCCTTGTGTTGGCAAGGATACCTGAAGAAATTGTTGAGTCACGTAAGGAGTATTTTAGAAATAAAACTTCTGATCAAATGAAAGCCGTAGATCAAGACATTCTTAGGGAACAACGACCAGAGATGCCTGTTAATATTAACAGACAATCTCGTGTAACTTTTGGTGGTGGTCGTAAATCATAGTTTTTTG
>MDSW01085907.1_pt1 | contig 10449 bp, 8 predicted proteins | sample 811171 | NCBI WGS metagenome assembly MDSW01 (sample SAMN05326641, study PRJNA326480) | marine metagenome | isolation source: seawater | place: Atlantic Ocean: North West | collected 2012 | reverse complement strand
CGGGCGATTCCTCAGCCTAGTACTAATCCAGCCCAACCGTGCTTAAGTTCGATGTTCCGATGGGTATCGCTGTTCTCACGGTGGTATGAACGGAAGATACCCTCGTAGAACCCCCTCCGTATATATACCCAAATTTGAGGTCTGACTTCGACTTATGGGTCGCGATTAATTATTTTATTTTTTGGGTCGAGGATGTTTCGGCACTTCCCGCGTTTTCCCTCTCGCAGCGAGGCCGCGCCACTCTCTCCGGGCGCCCTCCCTCGCCGCCCCGCGCCGGCCATGGAAGCGATGCACGCCGCCGAGGTTCGCACGCTCTCGAAAGAGATCGAGCGCCTGCGGCAGTACGCCGCGCGTCTCATCGTCCACAACGACTACCTCCTCAAAGTCAGCGGCGCGGCGGCGAAGACGAGCCCCGCGAGACGACCGCGACCGGAGGCGCCGCCGTCGCCGTCGCCGTCGCCGCCGCCGCCGCCGCCGCCGCCGCCGCCGCCCGCGGCGCTCGCGTCGACGCGCGCCGCCGCGCTCCCGCAGATCCCCCCGCCGTGGCACCACCCGTCCCCCGCCCCGCCCGCGGAGGGCACGAACGCGGCGTCGAAGCTCTCGCTCCAGACCGAGGTGTTGCTCGCGAAGATAGACGACCTCTCCGAGAGCGCGCGCGCGACGTCCGCGCTGCTGCGTCGCATCCTCGCGCGCGCGACCGCGGAGACGAGCGCGCTGCCGACGACGACGCTGAACGCGCTGACGCGCGGGCCGGAACGCGACGCCGCGGCGACGACGCGCGCGCTGGCGACGTTGACCGACGCGGTCGAGCGCGCCGCGAGAGGCGGCGAAGGAGGAGGAGGAGACGACGACGACGACGACGACGACGACGACGACGACGCGGCGGCGGCGGCGCTCGCGATCAAGACCGACCTCGCGGCCGTCCTCGCGCACGCGTCCGTGGTGAACAACAACATCGCGCAGCTCGTGCAGGTCGCCGCGATCTTAGAGGTGGCGTCGAGCGCGCTGGCGATCGCGGCGAACGACGCGGAGAGGGACCAGAGAGACGTGCGGGCGACCGCGGAGGCGCTGCGGCGTCGGCTGGCCGAAGCGACGAAGAAGACGAAGACCGAAACCAAAACCACCGACGCGAAGCGGCGGCGCGCGGAGAAGAACGACGACGATTCGTCTTCCTCGGCGGACGACGGTTCGGGATCTGAATCGTCGTCGTCCAGCGAGTCGACCCCGCCGCCGGACGGCAAACGACGCAGGCCGAAGACGTCGTCGCTGCTCACCGCGATGAAGCTCAAGGAACGGCGGAACCCGTACTGACCGACGCCGCGCGATATCGCGCGCGTCGTCGTGATATCGCGCGATAGATGACATCGTGCACACTGCTACTACTACGTGACCTACTTTCGCGATCGACGACCGCGTCTACGGACGCCTCCTATCTCTGCTTTCTCGCCACTCCGCGGCGGCGGGCAACGCGGACGCGAGAACCAAAATCCCGCCCCCCGCCGCGACGTCCGCCCCTATCGCCTCGCCGAGAAAAACGCACGAAACTAACGCGTTAAACACCGGAGTCGTCGCGAATATGACCTGCGCCTCTGCCGCGGGGACGACGGACTGCCCTTTCGTCTGTAAGTACGTCGCGAGCGCGCCGGGGGCGAGCGCGCTGTACGCCACGGCGGCCCACGCGGCGACGAACCCGACCCCGGCGGGGGACCACAGCACGCCACGTGTCAGGGTCCCGGAGACGTCCCCGAGTTCGCCGCCGCCGCCGCCGCCGCTCACCGCGACGGCTGCCTCGATGAGCGCCCATGCGACAAATAACGCCCCCATGACGGCCGTTTTAACCGCCGCGAGCTCGGACGCGTCCGCGGCGCTCGCGAACTTCCCGAGCCGCACGGTGAACGCCGCGTACGCCACCGCGGCGATCAACACGTACGCGTCGCCCGCGTTCAAACCGGCGGCCGCGATCGAATCGATCGAGGGATCGATCGAGTCTAACGCGGCGCCAGCTCGCGTTTGATCGTGATCGCTCCAATGGATGGGCACCGGGAGCGCGTCCGAGACGACGCCGACGCCGAGCGCCGCGAGCGCGCACGCGGCCCAAACCGCGGGCGAAACCGTCTCCCCGCTGAGATACGAACCGACCGGGACGAGGACGTTGATCGTCGCGAGGAGAAACCCCGCGCGCGTGGACGTCGTCTGCTCCAGGCCGTACGCCTGCGCCGCGGTCCCGACGCAGTTTAAGACGCCGAGCTCGACGCCGGCGCGGAGAAGCGACGGCGCCGCGGTTTCGGCGACGTCGGCGGCGATCGGCGCGTCGTCGGCGTCGTCCGCCGTCGCTTCTCCCCCCGCGCCGCCGTCCTCCTCTTCCTCGTCGCGCGCCGCGAGGAGCCGCGACAGCGCTCCCGCGAACGGCGCGAGGCTTATGAGCGTTCGAACCGCGGACAGCTGCGCCGGCGACGGCGGCGCCGCGCTCTCGTAGATGAACCGCACGGACGGGTTGTACGTCGCCCACAGCAGCGGCACGGCAAGGAGCAGCGCGCGACCGGCGGGCGCGGAGAGCGATGATGAGGAGCTCGGGACGCTCGGCGTCGTCGCCGGCGCCGCGACGCCGTTCACGGCGGCGGCGTCGTCCGACTCCCGGGACGCGCGAGCGACGCCGCCGCCGCGTCGACGTCGTCTCGGAGACGGCACGTCGGACGCGACCGCGAAAACCGCGTGCGCGCGTCCGGCGCGCGACGTCGACGCGCGCGTCGACGCGGACGTCGACGCGCGCGCGCGCGGGATGGCGCGCGCGCGCGCGCGCGTCGACGCGACGACGCGCGGCGCGCCGTGGCCGGCCACGGCGCGCATGGCTATGACCGAGAACAGACCTGACCCGAGTACCCGAGGTGCGCGGAGCCAGTTTTTCACCCAAAGCAAAGCTCGGTTTCAACATTTGATCGCTTCCCGTTTCAACTGACCGATGAAGTTCTCAGGATTGGTATCGGCCTCAGTGGCAGTCTGGCAGACGACGGCCCTTTCTGTTCGTCGCGAAGAGACGCGCGACGCATTGGAAGGTCGCGCGCGACGACGACGCCGTCGGCATTGTCGCGCGACCGCGCAGACGCACGCCAGCGCTCGATCTTCTCGCGTCTGAATCGCGCCCGACGCGCGCGCGATCGATCCGGAACGCGCGCGCGAGAGCACGGCGAAGCGCCGGTTCGCGCCGAGGCACTTCCGCATTATTATTCCAGTCGCGCGTCCTCTCGAGAGGGCGGGAACGACACATCGCGTCTCGGACGTCTCGAAGACACCCTCGGTCGTCGTCGCGAGTCGCGCGTCGCCGCGGCGAGAAGACGCCCGCCGTCGCGTCGGGTGACCCCTAGGGGAGGCGCGCGCGGGGAGGCGCGCGGAGGGCGGTCGCGCGCGCGCCTCGTCCGCCAGTCGCGAGAAGGAGGGCGCCCTCACGAGGCGAATTCACAAGAGCGCGAGCGCTCAGAGGAGGAAGAACTTAATAATCACGATGTCTGCTTCCGCGTCGACCGCGTTCGCGAAGTACGACGCCGCCTCCGACGCCGCGCGCGCGGCGTCGTCCGCGTCCCCGAGCGCGTCGGCGTCGTCGACCGGCGGCAGCCGCGTCCTCGCGAACGCGACCGTCTTGCTGAGCGACGCGTACAAGCGATGCAACCCGAGCTTCGGATACACCCCCGCGATCAACCCTCGACGGCAGCTCACGAAACCGTCCAAGCCGTGCGGGAACGACGGCCACGACAACGAGAACCAGGACCTGATCATAAGCGTGAACGACGTCCTCGCCGCGGACGACGGGTCGAGCCCCGCGTTCGTCGTGACCGACGTCCTGGGGAGCGGAACGTTCGGGCAAGTGGTTCGATGCCGCGAGAAGGGCGGCGCCGGCGTCTCCGCGGCTGTCAAGGTGATCAAGAACCATCCCGCGTACTTCCACCAGGCGCACGTGGAGATTGGGATCCTGCACATGCTGAACCAGGAGTGCGACCAGAGGGACGAGAACCACATCGTGCGGATGCTGTCGCACTTCGTGCACCGCTCGCACCTCTGCATCGTCTTCGAGGTGCTAAACATCAACCTGTACGAGTTGCTGCGCCAGAACAAGTTCAAAGGGCTCGCGATCGGGCTCGTGAGGGTGTTCGTGTCGCAGCTCCTCGACGCGCTGCGGGTTTTACGGCTCGCGAACGTCATACACTGCGACTTGAAGCCGGAGAACATCCTGATCAAGAACATCGAGACCGCGGAGATCAAGCTCATCGATTTCGGCAGCGCGTGCTTCCAGAACCGCACGGTGTACCAATACATCCAGTCGCGGTTTTACCGCTCCCCGGAGGTCGTCCTGGGGTCGCCGTACGGGATGCCGATCGACGTGTGGAGCCTGGGCTGCGTCGCCGCGGAGCTCTTCCTCGGGCTGCCGCTGTTCCCGGGCGCGAGCGAGTATAACCTTCTGACGCGGATGTGCGAGACGTTGGGCCCGCCGCCGTCGTCGATGCTCGCGTCGGCGGCCAACGCGCACAAGTTTTTCAAGAAGAACGAGTCGACGGGAGGAGGCGCGACCGCGACGGGGGGGCTCTCCGCGGCGATCGGCGGCGGCGGCGATTCGTACGAGTTGTACACCTTGGACGAGTACGAGCAAAAGTCCGGGAAGAAGGTGGCGATGGGGAAGCGCTACTTCAAGCACACGCTCTTGAACGACGTCGTCCACGGCGCGCGGATGTCCTCGAGCGCGTCCGAGGAGGCGCAGATGAAAGAGCGCGCGGACCGCGCGTCGCTGCTCGATTTACTTCACGGGCTGCTCGAACTCGACCCGAAGACGCGGTGGACGCCGGACCAGGCGAAGGCGCACCCGTTCGTCAGAGACGCGCCGTTCGCGGGGCCCGGGAGTTTCGTCCCGCCGCCGCCGGAGGAGGTTTGCGTCGCGAAGGAGGTCCAGGCCGCGCGCGAGCAGGCGGCGGCGAGGGCGGCGGCGTCCGTGACGAAGCGGGGACCCGCTGCCGCCGCGACAGCGGCGGCGGCGGCGGAGCCGGAGCCGGAGCCGGAGCCGGCGGCGGAGGAGCCGCGGACGCCGGAGCGCGCGACGGCGGCGCCGGCGGCGACGAGCGGCGGGCTCGCCGCCGCGCTCGCCGCGTCGTCCTCCGGGTCGGACCCCGCGGCGGCGCAGATCCAAGCGCAAATCCAAGCGCAGGCGGCGTTTTTGCAGCAGCAGCAGCAGCAGCAAGCGGCGGCGATGGCGGCGCAGCAGGCCGCGTCGTTCTCCGCGGGGTCGTTCACCGGAACCCCCGGTTCGTACGGCTCGTCGATGTCCAACTTCAGTCAGTACGGCATGTCACCGCACGCGATGAACAGCGCGGCGTTGCATCCGTTGCACTTCGGTCAGGTGCGTTCTATACACTGGTCCCCATACGACCGCGTTCGCGTGGTGAACGCCGTTCCTTAAGGACTTTTCCCGGCGTGTCTCTGCGCCCACCCCTCGCGTTCAATACCTGCCCTCGACGCCTTTCAACTCCTACTGACGCCTATGAACTCCACCCCGCCATCGCTTTGTATGGAATGGCCCTCAGTCCCCGCCGTCGAGCGCGATGTCCGCGATGGTGTTCGCGGAGGGGATGCAGCACGCCGCGGCCGCCGCGGCCGCCGCCGCGGTGCAGCTCCCGACGCTGATGCAAGGCTCGCCCGCGAACGCCGCCATGCAGTGGGGGTTCCACCCGCCGGCGATGCCGCCCCCCGCGTTCGGCGGCGGCGGCGCGCCGGGTCCTCTCGACGCCAACGCGCTCGCGCGGCGGCAGCACGACCAGATGATGCGACGGAGCAGCGTCGGCGCGGGCGGGAACGGCTGGGCCGGGCCGCACGCGCAGAGCGCGCCGAGAGTCGGCGGCGGCGGCGGCGGCGGCGGCGGCGGCGGCGCGTCGACGCACGCCGCGAGTCCGAACGTCGTCCGCCGCGTCGGGTTCAACGCCGGCGGGAGCCCGTCCTCCGCGCGCGGGAGGCGCTCGCCGCGGGCGACGCCTCCCGGGTCGTTCAAAGAGGGCTCGCTGTCGCAGACGCGCGGGTACATGCTGAATAAGGTGGACGAGGACGGGGACGGGGACTCGTCCGCGATGGAGTACGACGACGCGAGCAGCGGCGGCGCGCCGGCGGCGGGCGGCGGCATGGGCGACAGGAGAGGCAGCAGAGAGGCGATGGACGCGGTGGATCCCTCGGACTGGGACCCGAACTTCGCGAACATGCTCGACGGGGAGCAGCGGGGGGGGATGGCGTCGTCGCCGGGTCATCATGTCGGGGGCGGGGGCGGGATCGGGATACCGGGCGCGGCGCGGGAGCAGCCGCGGCGGCACGACGCGGGCGGCGGCGGCGGCGGGGGGGGTCCCGGAGGCGCGACGCGGACGCATCACTACAGCGCGAGCGCGCCGAAGTGGACGTCGTCCGGGATGACCGGCCGACAACACCCTGCCGCCGGCGCGTTCGGGATGGCGCAGCAGCCCATGGGTCCCCCCGGCGACTTCCCCGGGTTCAACCCGAACCCGCCGCCGATGCACCCGATGGCGTTTCATCAATTCCAACAGCAGCAGGCGCGTTCTATACACCGGTCCCCATACGACCGCGTCGGCGTGGTGAACGCCGATCCTTAAGGACCTTTGCCGTCCTCTCTCTCCGCCCACCCCTCGCTTTCAATCCCCGACATCGACGCCTTTGAACGCCAATTGACGCCTTTCAACTCCACCCCGACATCGCTTTGTATGGAACGACCCTCAGCAGATGGCGGCGGCGGCGATGCAGCAGCAGTTCGCCGCAGCCGCGGCGATGGGCGCGCCGATACCTCCCGGGGGGTGGCCGCCCGCGCACATCGACGCGCAGGGCGGGTTCGCGAACGGCGCGGCGCCGCCCGGGGGGTTATCGCTCGCGGGGTTGACCGCGCAGCCGGCGAACAGGCGGCGGAAGGCGGGGGACGGGACCGGCGAGGAACCTCATCAGCGACGGTGAGGACGCCGTCGTCCCGTCGTCGCTCCGTTTGTGTTTGTAACACCACCAACACCACTCGTTTTACACGTCACGTCTACCGTGTCGTTAACATTATTTCCTACTGTACGCTACGCGCGCTACTTTAAGTCGTCGAAGAGCTCGTCTAAGAACTCGTCGTCCGAGCGCTGCGGCGGCGGCGGCGGCGGCTTCGACGAAGGTATCCCCAGCAACTCGTCGAGTTCGTCGTCGCCCTCCGCGACGACGCCACTTCCACCTCCTCCTCCTCCCCCTCCTCCTCCTCCGCCGACGTCGTCTCCAGCGAGGAGCGCGTCAATGTCGTCGTCGTCGTCGTCGGCGGCGGCGGCGGCGGCGGCCGGCGGCGGCGCGAAGGACGCGACCGCGGCGACGTCGGTCGTCGCCGCGCTCTCTTCGACTCCCCTCGGAACGATCACGTCCTCGTCCTCCTCCTCCTCCTCCTCCTCGTCCTCGACGCGCTCGCCGTGGTAATCCTCGGGCAGCCCGAGCAGCTCCGCGAGCGGCAGCACCGCGAGCTGCCTCGCGAGCGCGTCCGCGTCTATCGCCGCGCCGTCCATCCCCCCCGACCCGGCGCCGCCGCCCCCCGACGCCATCGCGCGCTCGAGCTCGCGCAGGTCGTCGACGCCCCATCGCGGGTCCAGGTACGCGCTGAAGTGCTGCCGCGGCAGCGCCGCGCGGTCGCACTCCGCGAACAGCGCCTCGAGATCCAAGCCCGCGGACTTGAGCCTCGGCGTCGCGCCGTCGCCGCGCGCGTCGTCGTCGGAGGACGTCCAGTCCTCCGTCCGACGCGGTCGCGGTCCGGCGACGTCGTCATTGTCGTCGTCGTCGTCGTCCTCCTCCTCCTCCTCCTCCGCCGCGTCCCTCGCCGCGCCGCCTCTTCCGCGCCCGGGTCCGCGGCCGCGGCCGCGGCCGCGCCCGCCGCGGTGCTGCTTGAACTTCGCGCGCGCGAGGTCCTTGCTCGTGCCCTCCATCGCGCGGCGTCGGACTGACCATCTGGATGCGTGGTGGGATGACGGACGCGCGTGTTTCGAAAAATTCATTTCAGTCCGTCAGAAGCGCACGCGAACGACGCGACGAGCCGCCTTCGGTTATGATACATGCCTACGGTGCTCTCACAACTACGGACCTACGTCTTGCGATCCCGACCCCGACGCCAACGCCGACCCTACGACCCCGACCCCGACCCCGACCCGGAAGAAGAAGAAGAGGAAGAGGAAGAGGAAGAAGACGACGACGACGACGACGACGCCTTCTTTTTCTTTTTCTTCTTCCCGCCGCCGTCGCCGCCTTCGCCGCTCCGCCCGCGTTTCCCGCCGCCCTCGTCGCGTCCGCTCGCCGCGTTCGCGTTCGCGTTCACGTCGCGGTAGTACCCTGGTCCGTGATCTCCACTCTTGAACACGTACCCAGGTCGCGCGCCCTGGAACGAACGCATGTGGATGAACGCGGGGCCGGCGCCGTCGGTCGGCGGCGGCGCCGCCGCCGCGGCGGCGGCGGCCGCCGCGTCGTCGCCGTCGCCCGTCGTCTTTCCCTCCTTCGCCTCCGCCTTCGCCTTCGACGCCTTCTTCTTCTTCTTCTTTTTATTCTTATCCGACGAAGACGACGAAGAAGAACTAGAAGAAGAAGAACTAGACGAAGACGACGAGCTCGAAGACGACGAGGAATCCGATCCGCTCGAAGAGCTCGAAGAACTCGAGGACGAACTCGAAGAGGACGAGCTCGAGCTCGAGCTCGAGCTCGAGTCGCTCCCGCCCTTTCGCCGCTTCTTGCTCCCCTTCACCTTCCCGATGATCGCCGCTCTTCGCTCCTTCTCCTCTTTCCGTAGGTCCGGCGGCTGATCCGCGGCGTCCGCGAATCGCTGCCGAACCTTTGGATTCTTGAGCTGCGCCGTCCGCGACGGCCGAGAGACGTACACCCGCGACGACGCGTCCTCGCAGCACTCGAACGTCCACTTGCCGAACTTGAGGCATCGCTGGCACTGCGGGCGGCCGCCGGCGCCGGCGGCGGTGCCCGCGCCTCCGCCGCCGCTCGGACGCGCGCGCCACATGATCGCGGCGGTCGAGCTTTACCGCCCCAGTAGCGTCGGTTCGTTGCCGCTACCGCTCGTCGCGCTGGAGGAAGTCCTTAAGGAATGAAGTTCACAACGCGAACGCGGTCGTATGAGGGCCAGTGCGAGGAGATCCGATCGATCGTTCGATCGATCGTTCGTTCGTTCGTTCGTTCGCGCGACCCCGGTCCGTCCTCGCGACGACGACGCGGAGGAGGAAGCGCGCTCGACGATCGAGCGGCGCGCGCGCTGATCCTATCCGAGAACCGATGCGAGGTCGCGACGTCGATCGCGCGTCGTGGTGTGGACGGCGGCGCGAGAAGGCGGGACTATGTACCTTCTCAAAAGTCAGTGCAGTCGTCGTACTGGTCGGCGGCGGCCGGCGGGCGAACTTCATCTTCATCGGGTGCGCCGATCTGGACGCTTCGTCCGTCGCCGCAGAGCCCTCCGCGCGCCCATCACGCGCGATGGCGGAGCTGTCTCGCGTGCGCGGCGCGGACACGGACGACCAACTCCTCGAGCTCCAGCGCGCGTTCCTCGCGAGCGAAGAACAGCGCGCGAGCGTGCGCGTGACGAGGCAAGGCGGCGCGCCCCCGCTCGAGCCGGGCGCGCAGGAGGCGAAGGCGGAGGAGGGCGACGCCGCGGACGCGGAGAAGGCGTCCTCTTCGGACGCCGCGGACGAACTCCGCGGCGGCGATATCGGCGGCGATGCCGGCGGCGATGCCGGCGGCGGCGCGGCGTCGGACGGCCCGGGGTACACGCTGAGCAACGTCGTCGGCGAGATCGTCGAGCGACCGCGGAGGTCGACGCCGGCGAAACCTCCGTCGTTTCCGACGCCGACGTCCGGCGCGGACGCCGCGCTCGGACGCCCCGCGGCGATGCACCGCTCGAAGGGGCCGTTCGCGGGGAGGAAGAGCGCGTTCGCGATGAGACGCGAGGCGCAGCGCGCGGCGGCGGCGGCGGCGGCGGCGGGCGGCGGAGGGGGAGGCGACGCCGCGTCGAATGCCTCGCCGGCGCCAGCTGTGTCGTCGTCGTCGGCGGCGACGCGGCGCGCGCCGGACGCGGAGGCCGTGGGCGTCGAGGAAGAGACGCGACGGCGGCTGGAGTCGATGTCCGTGAAAGAGATCGAGGACGCGCGCGCGGAGCTGGAGTCGCGCCTGTCCCCGTCGGCGCTGGCGTTCCTGAAGAACCGACGCGCGGGGGCGGCGGGCGCGGCGAACGCGCCGCGGGCGCCGCCGGCGACGGCGCCGAAATCGCAGGCGGCGCCGAAATCGCCCCCCCCCGCGGACGACGCGCCGACGGAAGCGCCCGTCTTCTCCGGCGTGACCGCGGAGGCGCTGCGCTCGGTCACGAGCGCCGTGAACGCGCGCGCGCCGGACGCCATCATCACGGCAGCGTCCACGCGG
>MDSW01004954.1_pt1 | contig 10449 bp, 8 predicted proteins | sample 811171 | NCBI WGS metagenome assembly MDSW01 (sample SAMN05326641, study PRJNA326480) | marine metagenome | isolation source: seawater | place: Atlantic Ocean: North West | collected 2012 | reverse complement strand
CAATCGACTTTAAAATTGCAATTTCTCTAGTTTTATTTTTAACAAGAATTGTTAAACCAGAAATAATATTAAATGCGGCTACTATGATAATTAAAGATAATATAATAAACATTACATTTCTTTCAACTTTTAAAGCTGAAAAAAGTGAATTATTCAAATCTGACCAACTATAAACATACTGATCTTTAAAAATAGATTGCACATATTTTTTTGCTTCTTCAATATCAGTAGGATTTTGCAAATAAATTTCTAACTTTCTATCTTTTGAATCTAAGTTAAAAAAATTTTCTAAAGAATTAAGATTTATAAAAGCAATATTTTTGTCGAACTCTCCTAAACCACTGTCAAATATTGATTTAACTATAAATGCCTGTTGTTTAGGTAAACTTCCTATTATAGTTTCTACGCCAGAAGGAGACATAATCATTATTTTATCTCCTATTTTTAAATTTAATTCATTACTAAGTTGCAAACCTATAGATATATAATTTTCTATTAGGTCATCTGGTTTGCCTGTAAAATTATTTTGATTAACTATATCAATTTTCTGAAAATCGTTATTATTATATCCTCTTAAATACAAACCCTTTGTATAATCTTTACTTACAATAATAGCTTCGCCTGAATTTGTAAGAAAAAATCCTTTAGATAAGTTTTTCAATTTTACATCATTAAATTTTGACATATCTATTGGCTGATTATTTGATTCAATAGTTAAGTGTGAATTAAAGCCAATAATTTTATCTATTAATTCAGCTCTAAATCCATTCATTACTGACATAACTATTATTAAAACAGCTACACCTAAACTTATACCTATAAATGAAAATATTGATATTATATTAAGAAAACCATCTTTTTTTCTGGTTTTTAAATACCTAAAAGTAATTTCTTTCTCTAATGTAGAAATCAAATTTTTTCTTTTTCTTTTGTTAAAATTTTTATTATCTTATCAATTGATAAAGTTTGTGACTCTTTATCAATCTCTTTAAATTCCAATAAATCCCCATCTGCATTCTTGCCTAATATTATTTGATAAGGAATTCCAATTAGATTAAATTTTTTCATCTTTGATGAAAAATTTTCATCTGTATCGTCGATAATTGTATCTATGTTATTATCGATCAAATGTTTATAAATTTTATGAGCTTTTTTTAAATTAGAAGTATCATTTTTATTTATAATAGGAATTATAGCTAACTCGTATGGGCTTACAGATAAAGGCCATTTCATAACTTCTTTTTTTTCATCATATTTAGCTTCAATTATCGCACCCACTAATCTAGAAACTCCAATTCCATACGATCCCATTTTAACAAAGTCTTTTTTTCCGCCTGGCAAGTCTACTGCTGCATTCAATGGTTTTGAATATTTGTCTCCAAAATAAAAAATATGCCCAACTTCTATTCCTTTTGTTATTAGCCTATTTTTTTCTAAAACTTCTTGCTCAAATTTTGCTTTATTAAACTTTTCATCAGTAACAGCATAAAATTTTTCATACTTTTTTCTTAAATCTTGAAGTGATTTTTTTTCAATAATTGAATCATCACTATTTAAATCAAAAATTCTCTTATCAGTAAAAATTTTACTTTCGCCAGTATCAGCTAGAATAATAAACTCATGAGATAAATTTCCTCCAATAGGACCGGTATCTGCAGCCATTGGTATAGCAATTAAATCTAATCTTTTAAAAGTTTTTAAATAAGAAAGAAAAAATTTATTGTATGAGAATAAAGCTTCTTCATCATTTACATCAAATGAATAAGCATCCTTCATATAAAATTCTCTGCATCTCATAATGCCAAATCTTGGTCTTAACTCGTCTCTAAATTTCCATTGTATGTGGTAAAGCAATTGTGGTATCGATTTATATGACTTGATACTAGATCTAAATATTTCAGTAACTAATTCTTCATTAGTTGGTCCATACAACATTTCCCTATTTTGACGATCTTTAATTCTTAACATTTCGTCACCATAGTCCTCATAACGACCACTTTCTTTCCAAATATCACTAGATTGAATTGTTGGCATTAAAATTTCTTGTGCACCAATTCTATTTTGTTCTTCCCTAACTATTCTTTCAATTTTTTTCATTACCTTGAAACCCAAAGGTAACCAAGAATAAATTCCAGCAGAAGATTGTTTGATCATGCCTACACGTAGCATTAATTGATGAGATTTAATTTTAGCTTCTGAAGGATTGTTTTTTAAAATAGGTATAAATGATTTTGATATTAACATTTAATTAATTATATTATTTACTTTTAACATTTCATACTTTTAAATTTTCACTATATTAATATTTGTAAAAGGTTTTTTGCCAGTTTTCTCTTTAGAATATTTTCTACAGGTAATTTTTAAAGCTTCTATTAAATTATGTTCTTGCTTTTTACTGTTCAATGAAAAAGTTTTAGTTGTAATCTCTATTTCCTCTTCAAGACCAAAGATAAATTCTTCTTCATCATTTATCGGCAATCCTTTAAATGATAAGACGGGTCTTTTATGAATATTACCCTTGGGTGTTATCAATATAGTAACTTCCATATATCCATTATTGCTTAAATTTTTACGTTCTTTTATTGAATTGGAGTCTTCATCAATACTAACATTTCCATCAACATATAATCTTCCACTTGGAGCTTTATCATAAATTTCAGGTTTTTTTCCAGGAAATATTTTAACAATATCTCCATTTTCAACCTGTACAGAATGTGGAACCTGCATTTCATTTGCAAATTTTATATGTTCTATCATGTGTCTATGTTCACCATGAACTGGTATAATGCATTTGGGTTTAACCCAGTTATACATTTCTTTTAAATCTTCTCTATTAGGGTGACCAGAAACATGAACAAACTCATTGTCTTCTGAAATAACTTCTATTCCTTCCTTTACTAATTGATTATGAAGTTTATATAATTTTTTTTCATTACCAGGTATAATTTTAGATGAAAAAATTACTGTATCATCCTTTTCAATAAAAACGTCAGGATGTGTATAGTTTGAAATTCTCATCATTGCGCCCATGGGTTCACCTTGGCTACCTGTACAAAGATAAATTATTTTACTTCTTGCAATTTTTTTAGCATCGCGTGGATCAACTGGGTCTAAAACGTTTTTTAAATAACCACACTGACGTGCAGCTTTAAAAATTCTATGCATTGATCTACCAACTAATGATATTTGTCTTCCTGTTTTTTCCGCACAATAAAATATAGTTTCCATACGCGCTACATTTGATGCAAATGACGTAACAATTATTCTTTTATTTAATCGTTCCATTATTTTTAGAATACTTTTTCTAACATCAAGTTCTGATCCGGATTTACCAATGCTAAATACATTAGTGGAATCGCATATCATAGCAAGTACGCCTTGATTGCCAATTTCTTTTAATCTTTCAGAGTTAATTTTTCCTCCTATTAATGGATTTGGATCTACTTTCCAATCACCAGTATGTAAAATATTTCCTACTGGAGTTTCAATTCTTAAACCATTTGGCTCCAATATTGAATGAGTTAAAGTTATAAATTCAATTTTAAAAGGATCTAAGTTAACTGTGCTATTTAGATCAACTATTTTAAGATTGTTGCCTAAATCAATTTTTTTTTCTTTAAATTTTTCTTTTATTAATAACGATGTAAAAGGTGTAGAATAAATTTTACATCTGATTTGTGGCCATATATGAGCTATTGCTCCAATATGATCTTCATGAGCATGTGTTAATATAATTCCTAAAAGATTTTCTTTTTTATCAATAATAAAACCAGGATCTGGATAAATTAAATCTATTCCAGGAAGAGTGTCATCAGCAAAAGTAACACCTAAATCTACAATAATCCACTTATGATTATCTGGTTTACCATAAGCAAATAGATTCATATTCATCCCTATTTCACCAGATCCACCTAAGGGACAAAATAATAGCTCTTCTTTCATATATATTTAAAATTTAATTAATTTAACTGCTCTTATAAGTCCTTTTACTGTTATATCCTTATCTATAACAACCTTTGATTTAAGCGATTTCACAAATAATTCTGAATAACCACCTGTTATTATGACTCTAAAATTAAGTTTTGTTTCTTTTTTAATCAAATTAACAATATTATCAATTAAACCCGCGTACCCCCAAAAAAAACCAGATCTGACAGCATTTACTGTATTTTTACCAATAACTTTATTTATTTTTTTTAAATTTATTTTTGGGAGTAATGATGCATTTTTAACTAAAGTTTTAAGTGATAAACTTATACCGGGTGCAATTACACCACCATGATATTGATTTTTTATCACAACATCAAAAGTAGTTGCAGTGCCAAAATCAATTATTATATAATTTTTATTATTTGATAGTACAGCTATAGAATTAGATATTCTATCAGATCCAATTTGTTTTCTATTTGCTTTAATTTTAATAATTTTTTCAAGATTAATTTTTTTTAATTCAGTACATTTAATTTTAAAATTTTTTCTAAGTAATGAATTTATTATAAAAAATTGACTAGGAACTACGCTACAAAAAAGACATTTTTTAATAGAAATATTTTTTTTTAATAAACTTTTAAGTTTCTTTAAAATTGATATTTTTGATATATTTTTAGATGAGAAAACTAATTTTTTGATAATTTTATTATTGGTCCCAACTAAACAAATTTTAGTATCTGTATTTCCAATATCACCAATTAAAATCATTTGTATGCCTTTTGTTGTTTAAGAAATTTTTCGTAAATTAATTTAAGTTCATTCGAAATTTTAATTAAACTTATTTTAGATTTGCTTAAATCATGTAAATTTGTAGTAGGGTACTTTATTAATTTAGGATTTTTAATAATATTAATACCAATTCCAACGATCATATATTTTATATTATTATTTTCAATTATCTCTTGTAAAATTCCACATATTTTTTTTTTATTAACCATAATATCATTGGGCAATTTAAGTTTAATATTTTTATTATAATATTTAGAAATTAATTTAATTACTAAATTAGCATTGATTTTAGTTAATTGTTTCAAAGATAAATTAATATCATTCATGGAAAAAAAGATCGAAACAAAAAGATTTCCTTTATAAGAAACCCATTTTCTTCCAAATTGACCCCTACCCTTTTTTTGTTTATCTGCAATTACAAAACCCATTCTAATTTTCTTTTTTTTAATTAAATTTATTGCTAAATTATTAGTGCTATTAACTAATTTGTATTTAAATTTTTTTAATTTCATTAAATTATATTTATTTGAAGTACCAAATTATTCAGCAAACTTGGATAAATAAAATATGACAATATTAATATAGTTGACAGTGCAAGTGTGATTTTTAGACCTACGTAATTTTCACTATCATACTTTACCTTAGGTGGATCAAAATACATAATTTTTATAATTCTTAAATAATAAAAAGCCGAAACAACAGTTGAGAGCAATCCAACAATAGCCAAAAAATACATTGATTGCTCAATTACACTCATAAAAATATATAATTTAGCAAAAAAACCTGCTAGTGGAGGTATTCCGGCTAATGAAAATAAAAGAATTAGCATTGAAAGTGACAATATTGGATGTTTTTTGGATATTCCTGATAAATCATCTATATTTTCTAAATATTTACGATTTTTTTTCATCATGAACATGCATGAAAAAAATCCAAGATTCATTACAACATAAATACATATGTACATAACTGAACTTTGAATTCCAATATTAGTCCCAGTGGCAAGGCCTGCTAAAGCATATCCCATATGACCAATTGAACTATATGCTATCAAGCGCTTAAGGTTTTTTTGACCTATGGCTGCAATAGATCCTAAAATCATTGAAGCCAATGATAAAAAAACAATTATCATCTGCCATTGATCAAATAAATTTTGAAAAGGAACATACAAAAATCTTATAAAAATAGTTAGTGCTGCAACTTTAGGTATTACAGACAAAAGTAGCGTTGTGGAAGTTGGTGCACCTTCATAAACATCTGGAGCCCACATGTGAAATGGAACAGCAGAAATTTTAAATGCAATACCAACTATAATAAAAACAATACCAAAAGTACCACCGTAATTAGATGAAGAAATATTTTCAGAAATTAAGATGAAATTCGTTGATCCGGAAAACCCATATACCAAAGAACATCCATAAAGAAGTAAACCTGATGAAAGTGCACTTAATACAAAATATTTTAATCCTGCTTCAGAAGATTTTATATTGTCTCTATTAAATGCAGTTAAAACATATAATGATAAAGATTGTAACTCAAGACCTACATAAAAAACTATTAGATCGTATGAACTAATCATAACCAACATTCCTAATATTGAACACAAAACTAAAATCGGATACTCAATTTTTAAAATTTTTAATAATTTAAGGTAGGAATAAGAAGTGGTTAAAACAAATATACCAGATATTAGAGTTATAATTTTCATAAACTTTGCTAATAAGTCTATTTTATAACTTTGGTTAAATAAAAAAATTTCTTTGTTAATAGGTATATTAACAATTAATCCTAATGATATTATCAAAATAACAACTGATAAACTAAAAATAATTTTAATACTATTTTTTTTAAAAACTCCTAATATTAATAAAAACATTATACCGAGAGAAATAAATATTTCAGGAAAAATAAAATTTAAATTATTCATATTATTTTATATAAATTAATTTTTGGTTATAAGAATTAATTAAATTATTAATAGAAACATCAATTGTATTTAATAACATTTCAGGATAAAAACCAAAATACAAAGTAGGTATAGCCAATGCCGTTAAAATAAATATTTCAGACTTATTTAAGTCTAATAGTTTTAACAAATCATTATTTTCAATTTTTCCAAAAATTACTCTTTTGTATAACCAAAGCATATATGCGGCGCCTAGAATTACTCCTAAACTTGCAATTATTGCTACTAAAAAGCTTTTTTGAAATGCACCAATTAAAATCAAAAATTCACCTACAAAACCACTAGTGCCAGGCAAACCTATTGCTGCCAAGGTAAATATCATAAGCAATACTGCATACTTTGGCATAACATTAACTAAACCGCCGTAAGTTAAAATTAATCGTGAATGTACTCTTTCGTAAACTACACCTACGCACAAAAATAACCCAGCAGAAACTAATCCATGACTAATCATTTGTATTATACTGCCTTGTAAACCTTGTTGTGTTATCGTAAAAATTCCAAGTGTAACAAAGCCCATGTGTGCAACAGATGAATAAGCAATTAATTTTTTCATATCTTCCTGCATAAGTGCCACAAATGACGTATAAACTATGGCAACTAAACTTAAACCATAGATTAATACAGCAAAATTTTCAGAGGCAATTGGAAATAACCCTATTGAAAATCTAATAAATCCATATCCAGCCATTTTTAGAAGAATAGCAGCAAGCAAAACAGAACCTGCAGTAGGTGCCTCAACATGGGCATCGGGTAACCATGTATGAAAAGGCCACATTGGAGTTTTAACGGCAAATGAACTGAAAAAAGCTAGCCATAATAAATTTTGATATTTTATATCAATGCCATCTTTATATAGCTCTATAATATCTGTTGTTCCGTTCGTCCAAAAAATAGTAATTATTGCAACTAGCATTAATACTGAACCTAACAAAGTAAATAAAAAAAACTTAAATGCAGAATAAATTCTTCTTTCACCTCCCCAAATCCCAATAATTAAAAACATAGGTATTAAACCAGCTTCAAAAAAAAGATAAAATATTATTAAATCCAAAGAACAAAATACACCTATCATTAAACTTTCCATTAATAAAATTGCTATTAAAAAATCTTTTAATTTATTATTTATAGTTTGGTTTACTGAAATAATGCATAAAGGTGCTATAAATGTAGAAAGTACAATAAATAAAATTGATATGCCGTCAACTCCAACTTTATAATTAATTAAACCGTATAACCACAATTTACTTTCAACAAATTGAAAATCATAAGTTGAAGGATCAAAAATATACCACAAATAAATTGAAATAAAAAAATTTGCAAAAGAAACAAATAGAGCAACATATTTTGAACTTAAATTTTTAGAATTATCATTAGTTCTGTTAACTAAAATAAAAAAAGCTCCTACTGTAGGTAATAAAATTAAAGATGAAAGTATAGGGAAATTCATTATGAAATTATAAAATATGTTAAAATAGCAGAAAAGCCCAATAATATGATAAATGCATATTGATAAATAAAACCGCTTTGAAATTTAATTGCTTTCAAAGAAAGTTTTTTAATAATAAAAGTAATTCCATCAGGACCAAATTTATCAATAACATTTATATCTATAGATTTCCAAAAAAAAGTTCCAAGTTTTTTTGATGGACGGACAAATAAAAAATCATAAATCTCATCAAAGTACCATTTATTGATTAAAAAATAATAAAGTGGCTTATTTTCATTCACTAACCACTTAACAATAGTATTGTCTTTAACAAATAAATAATATGAAATTGGTATAGCCAAAATAATTAAAATTGGTGTTAAATAAATTACCCAAAATGGTATATGATGATGTTCAATTGGATTTAAAAATTTAATTGAATCCAGCCAAAATTTCTCACTAGAATAGTGACCTATAAAGAGATCTTTAAAAACTATTCCTGCAAAAATTGACCCTGCTGCTAAAACAATTAATGGAATTATCATTATATAAGGAGATTCGTGTATAGAATCAATTTTTACTATTTTATTACGATATGAGCCATGAAAAGTTCTAAAAATTAAACGCCATGAATAAAGAGATGTAAGTAGCGCAGTTAATATACCAATTCCACAAGCAAAATAGCCAAAAGATCCACCTCTCAAATAAGCAAATTCTATTATCGCATCTTTTGAATAAAAGCCTGATAAAAAAGGAAATCCTGTCAACGCTAAAGTTCCTATTATCATTAAAATCCACGTCATAGGAAGCTTTTTCCATACCCCTCCCATATTTCTTATATCTTGTTCATCTTTAAAAGAATGAATTACAGAGCCTGATCCTAAAAAAAGTAATGCCTTAAAAAATGCATGCGTAAATAAATGAAATATTGCAGCATTATACGCACCAACACCAATAGCAAAAAACATATACCCTAGTTGACTACATGTAGAATATGCTACAATTTTTTTTATATCGTTTTGAACAATTGCAACTGTTGATGCAAAAAAAGCGGTAATCATACCTATAAGACAAATAAAGTTTAGTATCGTTTGAGAATATTCAAATATAGGTGAGCATCTAACTATTAAAAAAACTCCAGCTGTAACCATTGTTGCGGCATGTATTAATGCAGAAACAGGAGTTGGGCCTTCCATAGCATCTGGTAGCCAAGTGTGAAGAAAAAATTGAGCAGATTTACCCATAGCTCCTATAAATAAGAACAAACAAATTAAATCTACATTTTTAAATTCACCACCAAACAAATTAATTGTATTAGAAGTTGTTGTTGGAATAATTGAAAAGACCTCTTCATAATTAACAGTGCCATAAGAATAAAAAATTAAAAAAATTCCAATAGCAAAACCAAAATCTCCTACTCTATTAACAACAAAAGCTTTTATAGCAGCTACATTTGCTGAATTTTTTTTATACCAAAAACCTATTAAAAAATATGAACAGAGACCTACACCTTCCCAGCCAAAAAAAAGTTGTAAAAAATTATCAGAAGTGACCAATACTAGCATGGAAAAAGTAAACAATGATAAATATGCCATAAATCTAGTTTTATGAGGATCATGAGACATATAGCCAATCGAATAAATATGAACTATCGATGAAATTAAACAAACAACAACTAGCATCACAGATGATAAAGTGTCTATTTGAATTGACCAGTTTATATTTAGTGATCCTGAATTAATCCAAGATGCTATTATTATATTATTTTCATAGCCACTAAATACTACAAAATAAAATATATAACATGCTATCAATGCTGAAATAGAAATAAATAAAGAGGTTATAATTTCTGAAGTTCGATCACCTATAAACTTCCCAAAGAAACCTGAAAGTATCGCTCCTATTAATGGTAAAAAAATTAAAACTAATTCCATTTTATCCTTTTAGATTGCTTATTCTCTCAACATTAATAGTTTGAGCATTACGATAATAAACAACTATAATAGCTAGTCCTATAGCTGCTTCTGCAGCAGCAACAGTTAATATAAACAAGGTAAATATTTGTCCGCTAATTTCATTTAAAAAAATAGAAAAAGATACTAAATTAATATTTACGGCTAATAAAATTAATTCAACACTCATTAGAATTACTATTACATTTTTTCTATTTAAAAAAATTCCAACAACTCCAATTGTAAAAATTACTGCACCGAGAGTTAAATAATGTCCTATACCAATATCAAACATCTATTTTGACCCCTTCTTTATTTTTAACATCCACTAATTCTACTCCATCATTTTTTTCTCTTGAGATTTGCCTAATATAACTTTGTCT
>MDSW01149616.1_pt1 | contig 10451 bp, 11 predicted proteins | sample 811171 | NCBI WGS metagenome assembly MDSW01 (sample SAMN05326641, study PRJNA326480) | marine metagenome | isolation source: seawater | place: Atlantic Ocean: North West | collected 2012 | reverse complement strand
TTCACTTGTAAATAAAAAATTTTTTTTCATCTTATCTCCCTATTTTTTTTATAAAAAAAATCAAACTAATATAAAAAAATATAAAATAAAAGAAAATCTTGTTACCTTGAGTGCTAAAAAAAGTTTTTGAAGTTTTTTTGTATGATTTTACTTCTATAACTCCCTTTTCAGTTGATTTGATTTTGTCAATAACCTCCCCTGAAGCACTTATATGAGCAGAAATTCCTCCATTTGTAGAACGGATTAAATTTTTACCTTCTTCGATAGATCTAAAAATAGAATGTGAAAAATGCTGGAATGGTCCTATTGAATTACCAAACCATCCATCCTCAGAAATATTAATTATAAAATCAAAGTCTTGTTCACTTTTTTTAATTTTGCCTGAATATATTATTTCATAACAAATAAGTGGAAGAAATTTTAAATTATTTATGTGTAAAATTTTTCTACTTTTGTCTGCACTAAATGAAACGTAACCCTGAGTAATTTTTTTCAGACCAATCTTAGAAAATACTCCTTCTAATGGTAAATATTCTCCAAATGGAACAAGTTTATTTTTATTATACTTTGCAATAATATTTAATTTATTATCTAAAACTACCATTGAATTAAAAATTTTTGAATTTTCGACACTATTCATTCCTAATATTATCTTATGATTATTCGAAAAATGATCTTTAAAAATTGCTTCATAAGTAGAAATATCATCTAAGAAAATACTAGTAAGAATGCCTTCGGGAAATATAAAAATAATATTATTTGAGTCAGTTTTACTTAACTTTATTAACTCGTTAATAATAATAGCTGGATCTTCATTTTGAAAAAATCTATCAATTTTTATATTGGGAGAAATAATTTTAATTGTAGTATCTAAATTAATACTTTTCAAACTTTCGTAAATTTTTTTTTCATTTTTACCATAATAAATATTAATTACTGATAAAAATATTAAAAAAAAAATTAATATTAATTTAGATTTTATACTTTTATTACATAATAATATTACAGGAGTTAAAAAAAGTGTGATTGAAATAAGATTAAATGAATATGTTCCTATTAATTTTAAGATTTGAATAAAATCTGTATATTCCGTCCAAGTAAAAGCAATTAAATTCCACGGAAAACCACCCAATATATTTCCTCTTATAAATTCAACAATGGAAAGTATTAATGAGAAAATTAATATTGAGCTATAATTTTTGTCTAATTTAAAAAATGAACAGATATAAGTTGCCAAACCATAAAATAGACCAAGAAACAAGGGGATTGTCAAAAATGCAATTGGTATTAAAGGTTTAAATATATCTTCAAATGTTAGAGCATTAGTAATCCAATAGACATTAGAAATAAAATAACCAAATCCAAATAACCAGCCAATTATAAAAGATGTCCATTTTTTTTTTTTAAAATAGGAAAGAAAAAAAATAAATAATAGTGGAAACGTAAAAAAATTTAGAAAGAATAAATTGTATGGAATTAAACTAAATGAAGTAATAACACCTAGGCCAAAAGGTATTAAATAAAATAAAAATTTATTATCTATTTTTTTTAACAATTTATTTATTTAAATAATTTAATATTAGTAATTCTTTTTTCTTCATTTTTTTATAATCTTTATTTTTTTTATGATCATATCCTGCTAAGTGTAAGAATCCATGTATCCACATTTTATCAAATTCATAATTGAAATTTGAAATTCTAGATCTTTTGTTAATAATTTCAAAACTTATTGCAATATCTCCAATGTAAATATTATTTTTAGTTATATATTTTAAGGGAAATGATAACACATCTGTTGTTTTATTTTTTTTTCTAAATTTATTATTTAATTTTTTCATTTTAATATTGTTGGTGAGTAAAATTGAAAATTCCAGATTTTTATTTTTTAAAATTTTTTTAAGTTTATTAAGCTTTTTATGAAGATATTCTGCTGGATTATTTATTTTTTTTTTCCAATGAGAAAATTCGACTAGTACGTTTGCCCTTATCATTCATCTCTGTTTTTGTCTGAATAGGCTTTCACAATTTTTGAAACCAATGGATGTCGTACTACATCTCTATGATCAAAATCAACAATGGAAATTTCTTTTAAATGACCCAACAATTTTTTTGATCTATTCAAGCCTGATAAGGATTTATTTGGTAAATCAATTTGAGAAGGGTCTCCATTTATCACAATTTTAGAATTTTCACCAATTCTGGTTAAAAACATTTTGATTTGTGTATCAGTTGCATTTTGCGCTTCATCTAGAATAGCAAAAGAATTTTTCAAAGTTCTTCCTCTCATGAAAGCTAATGGAGCAATTTCAATATCCCCAACTTCAATTTTTTTCTGAATCTTTTCAAAATCTAACAAATCATATAGGGAGTCATAAAGAGGTCTTAAATATGGGTCCACTTTTTCTCTCATATCTCCAGGTAAAAAACCTAATCTTTCACCTGCTTCGACAGCTGGTCTTGAAAGAATTATTCTTTCAATCTTTTTTTCAAGCAGCATTGTTAAAGCCACAGCTACTGCTAAAAATGTCTTTCCAGTCCCTGCAGGTCCTGCTGAAATAATAATTTCACTTTCTTTAAGTGCTCTTACATAATTTTTTTGCTTCTCAGATCTTGGAATTACCGATTTTTTTGGTGTTTTAATTATGTACTCAATATTTTTTCCAATATTATTTATTTTTTCATCTATCATAAATTTATTTACTGATGAAATTATATCTTTTTTTTCTATAGTGCCATTTATTTTAAACTGTTCTAATAAAAATTTAACTGCATTTTTTACTAATTCATTCTTTTTTGGGTTACTTTTAACTAATATTGAATTTCCCCTTGAATAAATTTTAGTTTCAGTAATTCTTTCTAATTCTTTTATATTGTTATTAAATTCACCTACAACTCCTAATAATAACTCATTATTTTGAAATATTATACTTAAGGTGTCGTTATCAGAATAAACAAACTTAAGATCAGAATTTAGATTTGTGAAGGCGGTATTGCTCAATTATGCTGCTCTCGTATTTCCATAAACACTTTCACCAAACAAACTATTTTGGTTACAACTATTTATTTTAACCTTAATAATTTTTCCGATGTTTCTTTCGTCACCTTTAAAAATTACTGAGTTCAAATACTTATTTCTACCAAATAATTTATTTTGATTTTTCATTTTATTTTCGACTAAAACGTCAATAACCTTATTTTCAAAAGATTTGTTCATTTCAAGTTGGTGGGAAAATAAAATATTTTGAGCTTTTAAAAGTCTTTCTTTTGATATTTCATCAGAAATTAACTTTAAACCTGAAGCTTTTGTTCCAGGTCTTGGGCTGAAAATAAATGAATATGAATTTATAAATTTTATTTTTTTTATTAGATCTATTGTATCTTTAAAATCCTGATCTGTTTCTCCTGGATACGAAATAATAAAGTCACTCGAAAACTCTATAGTTGAGTTAATTTTTTTTAATCTATAATAAATTTCTAAGTACTCTTCTACTGTATGTTTTCTATTCATTAACTTTAAAATTTTATTAGATCCACTTTGAATAGGCAAATGAACAAAAGGCATAAGTTTTTTGCTTATAGAATAACAATCAATCAAATCATCAGACATATCTCTGGGGTGTGATGTGGTATATCTTATTCTTTTTAATTCTGTAAACTTTTCTAATTCAGAAATTAAATTAGAAATTTTATAAATTTTAGAATTGTCACTATAATTATAAGCATTAACATTTTGACCAATCAAAGTAATTTCTTTTGCTCCATTATTTATCAATTCTTCTGCTTCTTTTATAATTTTATGAAATGGCCGGGAATATTCAGGTCCTCTTGTATAAGGAACTACGCAAAAATGACAAAACTTATCACATCCTTCTTGTATAGTTAAAAAAGATGATACTTTGTTACTGTTATTTTTAATATTATCAAAATATTCAAATTTTTCTATTGTATCAAAATCAGTTATTTCTTTTTTTTCTTTATTGATAAAACTTTTTAATAATTTATTAATTTTGTGATAAGACTGTGGTCCTATTACTACATCGATATAAGGTTCTCTTTTTATCATTTCCTTATTTTCGGCTTGAGCAACGCAGCCAGCAACAATCATAATTGGTTTATTTTTTTTTTCGTATAATTTTTTTACTCTACCCACCTCATGATATACTTTTTCTTTTGCCTTATCTCTTATGTGACATGTATTTAGTATATAACAATTTGCATCATCTTGATTTTCAGTTTTAATAAAACCAATTTTTTTTATAGAATCAAAAATTCGATTTGAGTCGTATTCGTTCATCTGGCAACCAAATGTTTTAATGAATACTTTATTTTTCATATAATTTATGATTTTTTTTTGACTCCATATAACTCTAGCTTATGATCTACTAATTCATAACCATATTTATCAGCAACCTTTTTTTGTAATTCTTCAATTTCGTTATCAACAAATTCTATAATTTCCCCAGATTTTATATCTATAAGGTGATCATGATGGCCTTCATTTAATTCTTCATATCTTGCCTTTCCACCTTTAAAATCATGTTTTGCTAAAATTCCACTTTCCTCGAAAAGTTTTACAGTTCTATAAACAGTTGCAATACTAATTTTTGGATCAATTTTGGAAACCCTCGTGTAAAGTTCATCAACATTTGGGTGGTCATTTGCATCTGACATCACTTTTGCAATAACTTTTCTTTGGTCAGTTAGTTTTACTCCTTTTTTCAAGCATTTTTTTTCAATAGTTGATGACATAAATATATTCTAACTCAAATAAAGAGGTTTAATCAAATTTTTTTTAATTTTATATTTATTACATAATTTAGGGATTTCTTGATACTTTATATTGTGAAATTGATGCAATAAAGTTAAATCCTTAACAATTTCATTTTTAATAGTACTATTTATCTTTATAAAATCAAAAAAACTGAAGCAATAATAATCAATATTCTGAGAAACATGAAAGCCTTTTACAACAGAAATTGAGTTCCTAATACCCGCAAAGCTTCCTGGTCCTCTATTTACATAAATTCTATTTAGATTTTTAATTGATAGTTTATTTTTTTTCAATAAATCATCAATTAAAACCAAAAGTATATCAAAATTATTTTTACTATTTTCATACTTACTTGTATAAATATTTTTATTATTTTTTATGAGAGTTAATATAATCGTATTTGTTGTAGCATCTATAATTAAATCGTTCATATTTGTAATTTTAATATTTTCTAATTCTATGGCAGAGGAAAATAATATCAAATATTATTCTGAAGATTTAGGAGTTTTATCTTTAATGTATCATAGATTTAATGAAGATAAATACCCCTCAACAAATATAAAAATGAGTATTTTTGAAAAACAAATTAATATTATTAAAGATAAAAAATACGAATTCGAGAATCCAAATAATTTTGATTTAGAATTCAATAAGCCCAAAACTCAGAAAAAAATTTTAATTACAATTGATGATGCTTTTAGCTCATTTTATGATAATGCATGGCCCTTCTTAAAAAAAAATAAAATTCCTTTTATTCTTTTCGTATCCACTGAACCTGTTGGAAAAAAAGGTTATATGACATGGGACCAAATAAAAGAAATTGAAAAAGAAAAATTTGTTTTTATTGGAAATCATTCTCATTCTCACGAATATTTAATAGACTTTAAATTTACAGATTTTAAAAAAGATATTGATAGATCAATTAATATTTTTAAAGAAAAGTTAGGTTATAATCCAATCTTTTTTTCCTATCCATTTGGTGAATATAGTTTAGATCAAATAAATTATATTTCAAAAAAATTCAAATATGCATTTGGACAAAATTCAGGAGTAATTGATTTTAATAAAAGTGTTTATGAACTCCCTAGATTTCCTATAAATGAAAAATATGGAGATTTAGAAAGATTTAATTTTCTGATAGATCTATTACCTTTGCAATATAAATTTGTCGAACCATCAGATAAATACATTAAAGATAATAATCCTCCTAAATTAATTATAAATTTTTTTGAGAAACAAAAAAACTTAGATCGTATTAATTGTTTTTCAGATGAAGGTGGCAATTGGGATAAATCAAATATAATAATAGAAAAAAATAAATTAATTGTTCAATTCAGAGAAAAATTTCAGTTTAGAAGAGGTAGAATTAATTGCTCTTTAAGAGATGATAGTGGCTGGAGATGGTTTGGTTTACAATTTGCTGTTAAACTAAATTAAACTTTTAAGTTTTTTGCTAGATGGAAGTAGTTTAACATCATCAAATTCAGTTAGATTATTCTGTTTTATAATTTTTTTTAAAATTTTGACGTATTCTTTTCCAGTTTCAGCGTATTTATCAAGATAATTTGCAAGTATTAAACTATCCAGTTTCATTTTATTGTCTCTTAATTCAGCTCTTGCTAATCTAAAATCTTTATAACTAGAATGAGTATTAAGATTTCTTTGATAAGCTCTCACTGATGATTTCAAAATTTTAAATTTCATAATTTTATGTGTTGCATCGTTATCTGCTCCAGCTGGTTTGATACCATCTCCTGACCAAGTCCATTGACCAAACAAAGCATTTCCTTCCAAAGCAAATCTTGAAGTTCCCCATCCTGTTTCTTTAGCAGCTTGAGCAATTGCAAGCGAAACTGGTATCTGATCCATTCTTATTTTTAAGGAAGATAAATCGTTATTTGTTACTCCATACTGTTTAAATTTTAAGTTTAACCATTTTTTTTCAGCATTAGTATTTTTGTTTTTATTTAAAATAGCAAAGAGCTTTATTCTATCAATCTTTATTCTATTATTTTCTTCAAGAATCAAAGGTAAAATTATTTGTATAAATAAATTTTTCTTTTTTGTAGAACTTTCTATCATTTTCATTTCTTCTGGTAACAGTGACAATGCTATTGGTTTTACAAGTTTTGTTTTCCGAACGTTTTCAAGGTTGTAGTTTGTTTCTTTAAATAATTGTTCAATCGTAGAGGCATTTAATCTTACTGTATCAGTTGGTAATTGGTCTGATTTGAAAACATCATCAAATAAATTTTTATAATTTAATTCATCCTTTACTTTTGAATTATCACCTAAGGGTTGACCTTTAAGAACCTTTTCTAAAGTACTTTTAGATTTATTTTCAATTTCTTTAGACGCCATAATTGTATTTTTTTGAAAGTCTAAAATTATGGGAATAAAATAAAAAAATAAAATAACTAATAAGCTCGAAAGAAATGTAAAATATAAACTTTTAAAATCTTTATTTAAAATTTTTGTACTATTTGTTTTTGCTACAGTTAAACCTTTTTTTTTAAGAAATTTTTTTATTTCATCTAAATTTAATTTTTTTTTTAACATAATTAAACTGCCTCAACTTCCTTAACTTCTGGAATGTAATGTTTTAATAGATTCTGAACCCCTTGCTTAAGCGTCATTGTTGAACTCGGACAGCCTGAACAGCTTCCTTGAAGTTGAACTTTAACTATTCCTTTTTTATACTCTTTAAATTTAATATCTCCACCATCTCTGGCAACGGCTGGCCTAATTTTATCATCTAATATTTTTATAATTTTTTTTTCTATTTCTTGATATTGACATTCATCCTCTAAGCTCTGGTTTTTGTCATAAATAAATTCTTTACCTTCTGAATAAAATTCACTTATTAGAGATTTAGCTATATGTTTAATATCTTCCCAATCAACCTCTTCCTTTTTGTTTATAGACAAAAAATCTTTTCCTAAAAAAACTCCTATTACGCCATTAATAGATAGTAGATTTTTAACCATATCATTGTTTATTTGATCCTTTTTTGTAATTTCAATCTGGCCACTTTTAGAAACTACTTTGCCTGGAACAAATTTCAAAGAATTTGAGTTTGGAGTAATTTCAGTTTGTACAAGCATATATAGTTTATATATAATGTTTAATTATCAAAATCCTATGATTTTTTTCATTTCTTTAATTTTTTTTGATGAAAATTCATTAGCTTTTTGTGAACCTTCTAATAAAATTTGATCTAAATGTTTTTCATCACTTAGTAATCTTTTAATTTCTTTAGAAACAGGTTCAATTTTTTCAACCAGTAAGTTAGAGAGTTTCTCTTTAAAATCAGAAAAATTGCTACCACTAAAATCTTTTTTTGATTTTTCAATACTTTGGTTTAGTAGGCTTGAATAGATTTCCAGTAAATTTTTTGCTTCTGGTCTGTTATTTAAATTTTCTTCTACATCTGGCATTGGCATTATATCTGTTTTTGCTTTTTTAATTTTATTTAAAATTTTATCTTTATCATCTGAAAGATTAATTCTACTTAGATCAGATGGATCAGATTTACTCATTTTTTTTGTTCCATCTTTTAAGCTCATAATTCTTGAAAAGTGTTTTTGAATCAATGGTTCTGGTACTTTTAAAAAATCAGGTGTTTGAAAATCATTATTAAATCTTTGAGCAATATCTCTACATAGTTCCAGATGTTGTTTTTGATCATCGCCGACTGGTACATGAGTTGTATCATAAAGTAATATGTCAGCTGCCATTAAAACTGGATAAGCGTAAAGTCCAACACTTGCTTTTTCTTTATCCTTTCCCGCTTTTTCTTTGAACTGAGTCATTCTATTTAACCATCCCATTCTTGCTACACAACTTAAAATCCACGCACCCTCAGAATGAGCGGGGACTGATGATTGATTAAAAATTATAGATTTTTTTTCGTTTAATCCGCTTGCAATGAAAGCAGCTAGAGTTTCTCTAATGTTTTTTCTTAATTCTTTTGGATCCTGCTTTACAGTAATTGCATGCAAGTCGACAATACAATAAACACATTCTGTTTTTTTGTCATTCTGAAGTTCGACAAAGTTTTTAATAGCACCCAAGTAGTTACCAAGGTGCAAATTACCAGAAGGCTGAACGCCAGAAAAAATTTTTTTTGACATCAAGTTAATACTTTAAATTAATATCACTAATTTTGAAAGCCTTGATCAAAAAAGCAATTAATAAATAACAAATAAACCCAGCTACTACAATCCCTATAAGAAAAACTGATTTAAAACTTTGGTCGAAAGCAAGATTCGTTTTAAAAAAAATTATTAAATAATAAAGAAAAATTCCCATAAATATCGATGAAAATAATATTTTAAAAAATTTTGGGACAAAATCTGAATTGAAATTAAAAAAATTATCTTTTTTTAAAAAAATAAATAATAGAATAGTATTAAACCAAGAGGAAATAGTAGTGGCAATAGGAATAATTATAAATCCAACTTTTTTAAAAAAAATAATACTTATCAAAATATTTAATAAAACAGAAAACAAAGAAATATAAAAAGGTAATTTAGTATTATGTCTTGCAAAATAAAAACTAGAAAAAACTTTTATAAATGAAAAAGCTGGAAGTCCAAGAGCAAAATAAAATAATGCCTTAGATGAATTTTTAACTGATATTTCGTCAAATGATCCATAACCAAATAAAGCAGACATAATTTGTTCTGATGCAAGCAACAAGGCTATAGTGGCTGGGAAACTTAAAAATAAACTTAGTTCTAAAGCTTTATTTTGTATTAATGATATTTTATCATTTTCATCGCTGTTAACGTATTTAGAAAGTTGAGGTAAAATAACTGTACCTATTGCAATTCCAGCAATTGCGAGATTTATTTGGTAAACTCTATCAGCATAATATAAATAAGAAACAGCGCTAGCTTGAAAAGAAGCAATTATTGTACCCACTAAAATATTTATCTGAGTTACACCTGATGAAAAAATACTTGGTAATAGTTTATGGAAAAAATTTTTTATTTTTGAGTCGATCGAAAAATCAAAAATGAATTTTGGTGAATAAAATTTTTTTACATAAAAAAATAAATAAATAAACTGTGCTATACCAGCTAAAGTTACTGCGTATGACAAATAATAAACAATATTGTCTCCTAATAAACTTCCATAAAATAGTACTGATATTAAAAAAAAATTTAAAATTACTGGGGCAGCAGCAGCAGCAGCAAATCTATTATGAGAGTTTAATATAGCGGAAAAGAAAGATGATAAGCTTACAAAAAATAAGAAAGGGAAAGTAATTCTTGTTAGATTTATTGCTATGTCCATTTTTTCTTTACTTCCACTAAAACCAGGCGCAATAAGAAAAACAAAATATGGCATAAAAATTTCAATAATTAGAACTAAAAAAAATAAAACTAAGATTAGTAAACTAAATACATTTGTTGCAAACTTTTCAGATTGTTCTTTTCCATTTGAAAGTTCTGAGGCATAGCTTGGAACAAAGGCTGCATTAAATGTTCCTTCAGAAAATAATCTTCTGAATGTATTTGGAATTCTAAAGGCAACAAAAAAAGCATCTGCTAACGGACCAGCTCCTAGAAATATTGCAATTAATATATCTCTTAAATAACCAAGTATTCTACTGATTATAGTAAAAAAACTGAATGTCCCTGTTGACTTAATAAGGTTCATAAATCATATTAGT
>MDSW01185561.1_pt1 | contig 10453 bp, 9 predicted proteins | sample 811171 | NCBI WGS metagenome assembly MDSW01 (sample SAMN05326641, study PRJNA326480) | marine metagenome | isolation source: seawater | place: Atlantic Ocean: North West | collected 2012 | reverse complement strand
GCTGTGTTGTTGACATTGTGAATACTCAACACATTCTTGTGTACTCTGACCCGTACACTACTGTACACGTACTGTACTGTACGTGTCTGTGGATCTGATTACAAAGTGGGTGTACACGTACCCGTACGTGTCGATGTCGACACGTACGAAGGTATCTGATTACCTTCGTACAAAAGCCCTACGTACGGAAGTACTTGTACCTTCGTACAGTACTGTACACATACACTACAGTTACCTTCGGTAGACAGTACTCGTCGTAGGGCTACAACGTACGAAAGTACTTTCGTACGAAAGTACGAAAGTACGAAAGTACTTTCGGTACTTTCGTACCTTCAAGGTACTTTCGTACCTTCGTACGAAGGTACAACTTGTACTTTCGTACGTGAAAGTACTTTCGTACCTTCGTACGAAAGTACTTTCGTACCTTCGTACGAAAGTACGAAAGTAGAGAGTACTTTCGTACAAGTACCTTCGAAGGTACTCAGCTCGTACGAAAGTACGAAAGTACAACTACACGTACTTTCGTACCCTCGGTACGAAGGTACGAAGGTAAACCACGAGACCGCGAGATCCGCGCGTCACTCCTGTTCGTCCAGCGCGGTCGCGCGAAGCGTTCGGCGCGCCGACCTCGACGACTTCGCTCGCGCCGCGTCCGACCGCGTCCGACCGCGTCCGACCGCCGCGCGCTCGACGTCGTCCCACGGGCGCGCGCGTCGCCGCGCGCCGCGCAGATCTCGAGCCGCCCGCGAGATTTAACGCCGCGGCGGTGTGCCAAGAAGAACTCGCCTCGCGATGTGCTCCGTGGACAAGCTCCTCATCAAGGGCATCCGGAGCTTCTCCCCGGAGAATGATCACGCGATCGTGTTCCCGAAGCCGCTGACGCTGATCGTCGGCAGGAACGGCGCGGGGAAGACGGTACGGCGCGCGCCCCCGCGGCTCGGACTCGAGTTTCGAATCTGGGCACCCCACGCGAACGCTCCCTCGCGTCGCCGCCCCGCCCGCCCTCCCTCCCGCCCTCCCTCCCCTCTCTCGCGCGCCTCCCTCGTCCGTCCCTCACCTGACGCCGAGTCCGCCCACCCCGCGCGCTCCGCTCCACCCCGCGCGGCGCGACAGACGGTGATCGAGTGCCTCAAGATGGCGACGACCGGGGAGCTCCCGCCCAGCGCGCGCGCGGGGCAGGCGTTCATCCACGACCCGAAAGTCGCGGACGTCACGGAGGTCAAGGCGCAGATCAAGCTGCGATTTCGAGACGTGCGGAAGCAGCCGTGCGTGGTGACGCGTTCGTTTCAGCTCACGCAGGTTAGTTCGAGCTCTGTACACTGGTCCCCATACGACCGCGTCCACGTGGTGAACGTCTCTCGCGGCGGCGCGTGGCGCGCGGTCCCTCGCTCTTTTATTTCGTCCTCTCTTCGCTCCGACGCCGACGGACCGCCGACTGACCGCCGTGCGCGTCCTCTACTCTCTCTCTCTCTCTCTCTGCGGCGTCGCGTCGCGTCGATCTCTCGCGACCAGAAATCCGGAGGCAAACTCGAGAAGAAAGATTTGGACCAGGTGATCCAAACCCTGGACGAGAAGACGGGCGAGAAAGTCAGCGTCAGCAGGAAGTGCGCGGACATCAACGCGACGGTGCCGGACATGATGGGCGTCTCGAAAGCCATCTTAGAGAACGTCGTGTTCGTGCATCAAGAGGACAGCAACTGGCCGCTGGGAGAGGCGGCGACGCTGAAGAAGAAGTTTGACGAAATTTTCAGCGCCACGAAATACACGAAAGCGTTGGAGCACATCAACAAGCTGCGCAAGGAGCAGAGCGCGACGATCAAGGAGTACAAGCTCAAGGTAGAAACGTTGCGCGTGCAGTGCGACCACGCGACGAAGCTGAAGCAGCGATTGGACGAGAACGCGGGAAAGGCGACGCGATTGGGCGAACGCATGCGAACGCTGCAAGAAAAGATTGACCGCGCGAACGAGGCGTTGAAAGCGCGACACGACGACCTGAGCGCGATTCGGAAGATCGCGGAGAAGAAGGCGCTGCTCGAGGCGAAGCGCGACGTCGTCGTCGCGGAGTGCGCGCGCCGCGGCGCGAGCTTGAAGAACGAGCTGACGGACACGCTCGAAAACTTGCAGTCGCACCGCGACGCGTTCGGCGCGAAAACCGCCGAGCTCCGCGCCGAGCTCGAACGCCACGACGCGAAGTGCGCGTCGCTCGCCGCGTGCGCGCGAGAACTCCGCGAGAAGCGCGAGCGCGATCTGCGCGCGCACGGCAAGCTCACCGCGGAGGCGGAGGCGCACGGAAAGCGTCTCAGCGCGCGCGCGTCTCAGGCGCGTTCTGCGCGAACGTTTTTCACCAGCCGCTTCGCTCGGTTTCAACGCTCGATCGATCGCTCGGTTTCAACGCTCGATCGATCGCTCGGTTTCAACGCTCGATCGATCGCGCGGGTCCCCCCCTTTCGACTGACCGATACGCGTGTTTCGTGTGCTTGAACGACCCTCAGCTCGCCGCGCTCGTCGCCGCGTACCCGGACGATATCGGGCCGACGCCGCCGGCGCTCGCCGCCGCCGCCGCCGCGGGCGCGGGCGCGGGCGAGCTCCGCGACGCCCCGGAGGCGATCGCCGCGCACGCCACCGTGCGCGCGCGGGCGCGCGACCTCCTCGATCGGCTCGCGCGCGCCGCGGACGAGCTGCGCGCGAAGCACCGCGCGGAGGACGACGCTGCCGCGCGCGAGATGGACGAGGTCTCCGGGAAGCTCGCCGCCGCGGGGGAGTCGGCCAAGGCGCGCGAGGAGCGACGGCGCGCGTGCCGGCGCAGAGCTGACGACGCCGCGGCTGAGATGTCCTCGTTCGCGGTGTCCGACGACGCGATTGAGGACCTGAGACGACGCGTCGACGACGCGGAAAAGCTGTTCGACGAGAGGAGAAACGCGAACGCGGCGTCGCGCGTCGCGATGGAGCTCGAACAGGCGCGACCGAGACCGCTTCCCGCGCGCGCGACGCCGTTCGCGCGTCGTTCGCTTCTCGAGGGCTCTCTGTTTCTATTTCAATTTCTCTCCCTCGCGTCGTCGGTCGTCTCGTCTCTCTTCCCCGGCGCCGCGCGTCGTCCCTCTCGACGTCCGTCGCGGTATTCCACCCGCCGGCGACCGGCGAGACGTTTCGCCGACCGACCGACGCGTTCGCCCCCGCCCCCTCCGCCCGCCTCCGCGGTTTCGCAGAAAAAAGAAGCGATCGAGGCGGCGGAGAAGACTCTGAGTCGCCTCCGCGCGGAGCAAGACCGCGCCGCGGCCGCGGGCGAGTCCGCGCTGAAGACGCGACTGAAGCGCGAGGAATTATTCTCCAAGGAGGAGTCCATGCGATCGCTGTTGGCGTCGACGAGAGAGCGCTTCGCGGACGTCTTCGACGGAGACGCGCGCGTTCCGGCGCCGGAAAACGTAAAGATGGAACTCAAACGCGTCGTGGACGCGCGCGCGCTCGCGGTGGAGACGGCGCGCGAGACGGCGTCCGCCGCGTCAAACGCCGCGAGCGCGGCGGCGTGCGCGCTCGAGACCGCGGCGGCGAACGAGCGGCGACTCGCCCGAGAGGCGAAAGACGCGGAGGAGAAGGCGGAGGCGGAGGGGGACGTTCTCCCGGCGCCGGCGACGCCGGCGACGGGAAACGGCGAGCGCGCGTCGGCTTCTTCTCGGCTGGACGCGTACGCGACCGCGGTGAAGGATAACGACGCCGCGCTGTCGAAAGCGGAGGAGGACCTCACGGTTTTGAAAAACCTCGCGAAGGTGTTCCAGTCGTTCTCCGCCGCCGCGGGCTCGACGTCGTGCTGCCCGTTGTGCTCGGCGAAGTTTGAAGACGCGCGAAAGCTCGAGACGTTCCGGGCGATGATCGAGTCCAAGGTGGCGTCCATTCCCGAACAGACCGCATCCGGGCGGGCGGCCGTCGAGGCGTCGCGCGAGCGGCGCGCGAAGCTTCAGGCGCTCGCCCCGCTGGTCTCCGCGTACGAGCGCGTCACGCGGACGGCGCTGCCGGACGCGAGACGCGCGTTGTCGGACGCGACCGCGGCGGACGCGGTCGCGAAACGAGCGGCGTCGGACGCGTCGAACGCGATGGAGACGGCGCGCGAGTCGCACGCGTCCGCGGTGGCGCTCGCGGAGGACGCGGACACCATCGCGCGGCTATCGCGCGAGGCGCGCGAGCTTCGCGGCGTCGTGGAGTCGCTCGAGCGCGCGTCCGGGGTGGCGTCGTCGCAGTTGCAATTCGTCGGAGGCACGCGGGGTGCGGGCGCGGCGGTCGGCGGCGCGACGCAGACGCAGGGGGGCGCGAACCCCGCGAGGGTCGTCAGGTGCGTTCTGTGCGATCGTTTTTCACCCGTCCCTCCCTCGGTTTCAACGTTCGATCGATCGCGTGGGTCCCTCCCTTTCGACTGACTGACCGACCGACCGGCGTACGGAACGGCCCTCAGCGCCATCGCCGCCGACGTCGAGGACGCGGAGGCGTCCAAAGCCGCGCTCGAGAAGGAGCGCGACGTCCTCCAGCGGAAGCTCTCCAGGACGGAGCAAGAGCTTCTCGCGATCGAGCGCGACGTCAGGGATCTGCGCGAGGAGCACGTGCGCGTCGGGTGCGTTCGGTTCAGTTCCATTCCGCGCGTTTCATTTTCGATTTCGTTATCGTTTCACGTCCGCCCCGCCCGCCGCTCGGTTTCGACGTTCGATCGATCGAGTCCCGTCCCCTACTCGCTGCTGACGGACCGACGCGCGTCGCGTTTAAACGCGTTTCGGAACGGCCCTCGCAGCGCGAAAGCGGACCGCAAGGCGTCGCTCAAGCGCGAGATCGAGGACTTGGAGCGCGAGGCGAGAGAGCTCGACGCGGAGGAAGCGCGCGTCGCCGCGGAGCGCGCGCCGACGGAGCGCAGGCGCGACGCGTTGGTCGCGGCGCGCGACGCCGCGAGGGCGACGGCGGCGGCGAGCGAACGCGACGCGGACGAGCGCGTCCGCACGTTGCAGCGGGACGTCGACGCGCTCGCCGCGGCGGACGCGCCGATAGACGAGTACGCGGACTCCGGGAAGGCCGCGGAGCTGACGCGGTGCAAGGAGGCCGCGGACGCCGCGGAGGCGAAGATGAAGGCGTTCGAGAAGGAGCTCGCGACGGAGACGGCGAGCGCGAAGATCAAGAGAGAGACGATCGAGTCGAAGGCGTCCATCGCGAGGGACTTGGACGATAACATCGCGTACTTGAAAGGTAAGGAGGAGGAGGCGAAGTTAACGTCTGAGATTGATGCGTTACGCGCGAAGATCCAAGCCCTCGGCGTGGACGTGAACGCCGTCGAGTTGACGTTTCGCGCCGACCAGAAATCCCGCGACGAACTCAGAGAGGCGTACGCGGAGTCGCAAGGAAGAGTCACGACGCACCAAGAAGCGATCGACGCGTGCAAGAAAGAGCTGAACGACCCGCAGTACAAGGGCGTTCGAAAGCGTCTCTCGAAGCACGTCGTCGAGCTGAAAACGTACGAGTACGTCTCTCAGGACCTGGAGCGATACCACTCCGCGCTCGACCGCGCGCTCATGGCGTTTCACGCGTCGAAAATGTCCGACATCAACAAGGTCGTGAAAGAGCTCTGGCAGCGCACGTATCGCGGACAGGACATCGACTTCATCCAGATTCGCTCGGACGACGACACCGGGAACAAAGGACGGAGCTCGTACAACTACCGCGTCGTGATGATCGTCGGCGACGCCGAGCTCGAGATGCGCGGGAGGTGCTCCGCGGGGCAGAAAGTCTTAGCGTGCCTGATCATCCGTCTCGCGCTCGCGGAGACGTTTTGTCTCAACTGCGGCATACTCGCTCTGGACGAGCCGACGACAAACTTGGACGCGCCCAACGCGGACGCGCTCGCGCGGTCGTTGATCGACATCATGCGCTCGCGCGAGGACCAGGAAAACTTTCAACTCATCGTCATCACGCACGACATGCACTTCGCGCAGGTGCTCGGACAACGCGAGCACGCGGATTACTACTGGAGGATCACGAAGGACGACGACCAACACTCGCACATCGAGTGCGAGAACATCTACGAGTGAGACGGCGACGGCGGCTGCGACGACGGCGGCGACGGCGGAGACGACGGCGGCGACGGCGACGGCGACGGCGACGCGAACGCTAACGCGAGAGGAAGAGACGAGCGAAGAAGGACGAGAGTGAGGAACAGAACAGGACGGGACGCGCGCGTGAAACGAAATGAAACGAAGCGACACGAAACGACGCGTCCTCTCGACGCGACTTCCCCGCGCGACACTTTCCTACGGCGGCTCAGCTACCTACGACACCACGCACGCTTGACAGAGCCGGTTCTTCTCCTCCTCCGCGTCGTCGCCTATGATCCGCCCTTTCTTGTCGTAGTCGATGTCCAACTCGACTTGGTACCGCGTCGTGCTTAAGTATAATTCGAACCTCGTGAGCTCGTGCTCGAGAAGATTCAGGAAGCTCTCCTCGAGCTCCTCCGGGTGCAGCAGCGTCGTCGTCTGCGCCAAGCTCCCGCTCCGGTGCAGCCGTTTCGATGACGCGTTCAGCGCCAACGTGGACCTGTGATGTGATAGATCGAGGAAAGACACGAGTCAGTCACGCGTGCATGCTATCGGTGGTTATCGTTCCCGCGTGTCAAAACGCGAGGTTCATAGCGCGCGAAAGAACTCGCCTCGGGTCGTTGGCCACCGGGGTGAGTTTTTTTTTCAACTCCGCCTCGCCCCCGCGGCGAAACGGGCTCGGTGGCGGCTTCTCGTTGTTCTTCTTCGCCGCCGCGAGCTTCTTCCCGAACTCCTCGATCAGCTCCTCTCGCAGCATCGCCGTCGGCTTCCCCACTCTCCAGTGCATGACGTCTCGTATCGCTTGTCCTCGTCTTTTTATCCGCGAAAAAAACGTCATCCTTCGCCGAATCACGTCCAGGACGTCGTCGCCGTAGAATTGAACCTCTCGGCAATCGCACACGAACGGGTGCCCCGCCTTCTTGAGCGTGCGGTGCTCCACGGGGCGATACTCTGGCGAGATCGCGACCGGTTTCGGCTTGGTCGTCCGCTTCAGTTTCAGCTTCTTAACCTCCTTGGTGCCGATCACGCTCGCCGCCTCGGAGCCGTTCCACGCGAAGCGACGTCGGGGCGGGAGTCGAAAGGCGTCAGTCGAAGTCGAAAGGCGTCGCCCGAGACGTGTCGGGACTGAAACCGTGGCGCGATCGGAGAGACGCGACGGGAAAAGTCCGTCCTCAAGAAACAGCCTTCACCGCGCGAACGCGGTCGTACGGGGACCGGCGCGGGAATAGAACGCACCTCGGCGCGCCTTCTCAGGTCGGCGACGGTCATGAGTCGGACGCACGAGCTCCCGATCCGCTCCCCGTCTCGATACAGCTCGAGCATCTTCAGCAGCACTCGGAGCGAGTGCGCCATGACGGCGTAGTGCGATACCGTCGGCCAGATGGGCGCCGCGGGCGAGTACCCCCACACGTTTTGTCGACGCTCCTCCAGGTATCCCGTCTCCCACCACGGCGCGGATCCGAGCTCGGTGTCCTCTCCGTACTCGCTGGGGACGCCGCCGCCGCCGCCGCCGGACGCCTCGGAGAAGTTCTCGTCCTCGAACGCCTTCCACTTTTCCATCTCGGACTCGGAGAGGAAGTTCATCGCCGGCTTCTTCGGGCCCGGGGACGCCGCGCCGTCGAAGATGGCGTCGAGCACCTCCTCGTCCGACGACGACGACGACGACGACGCGTCCGCTCCCTTCGGTTTCTCGCCGCGTATGCCGTCCAGGGCTTGGAACTCGTCGTCGCCGGCTTCTTTGCGGCGGCGGCGAGGCGCGATCACCGCGTTCGGCGGCGGCGGCGGCGGCGGCGCGCGCGCGGCGTCGGCGTCGGCGTCGGGGGATCCCCCGCCGTCTTCGCCGCGTCTCGGACTCGACTGCTTCTTCTTCTCTCGCGTCCCCGGTCGCGGGCCGTCCAGCGGCGGCGGGGCGCTCGTCGTCTCATTGCGACGGAACGCCATCGCGACGCGCGCGGCGGAAGCGTTCGCTCGTCCGCGGCGCGCGCGCGCGGCGCGAACTCGCGGACGTTCCAAACTGAACGATTTATTCGACGTCAACAGCACTCGTCGAACGCGTCGCGTCGGACGGGACGACGCGACGACGGCCGCGCGCGTCGTCAGTGCGCGACGCGCTCTCCGCGCGCGCGATGCCGCCGCGCCCAGCCCCGCCGTCGCTCCCGCCCGCGATCCCTTCCAGCGACCCCAGAGGCCGCGACGAGTTCAGCGGCGCGGTGGACGTGCTCAAGCTCCGCGGCCTTCGCGCGGCGCGCGATCACTTCGCGCGCGTCGGACGCGGCGACGACGCGCTCGCGATCGCGGACGCGCTGCCGAGCCTTCGCGGGACCTCGTTCGAGCTCAGGCGCGGGCGCGCGATGGAGCTCGCGCCGTTGTTGCGGGTCCGTCCCCGTCCCGCGCGCGTCCGCGTCCCCGTCCCCGTCCCCGTCCCCGTCCCCGTCCCCGTCCCCGTCCCCGTCCGCGCGTCGTCGCCGTCGTTCGCGTCCCGACTCGCGCGTTCGTTCGTTCGTCCAACCGTTCACTCGTTCGTTCGCCCCCGCCCCCGCGCGCCGCGCGCTCCCGCCCCGCCCGCGCTCTCCCCCGCAGGCGCCGCTTCCGAACGACCTCGACGCGCAGCTCCCGGTCATCGACCGCGACCGCGCGCGGAGGGCGTTCGGTGGGCTGAGGAACGCCCCGCGCGTGTCGTCGCTCGCGGAGGAAGACCTCGGGATGCGGTGCGCCGTCGCGGAAGACGCGGCGCGACGCGCGGCGAGAGCGGTGAGACTGCTTCCCATACGACCCCGCACGCGCGCTGAACGCCGTCGTTTCTGAAGGATTTTTCCCGGCGCCACGCCTCGCGCGCCCGCGCTTCCCTCACAACGTCCGTCTTGTTTGACCGGCGAGACGCGCGACTGACCGACGCGTTCGCCCGTCGCGAACGATCGCTTCGCCCGCGCAGGCGGCGGCGACGGCGGCGACGGAACCCGCCGCGGCCGCGACGACCGAGGCGCCGGCCGACGCGGAAAACCACGACCGGGAGCGACGGAGGCGTGAGAAACGCGAGCGGAAGGAGAAGAAGACGGATCGGAAGGACCGGAAGCGCGCGAGAAGAGCGGCGGCGGAGGGCGGCGGGGGGGGACCCGCGGACAGCGGGCTCACGGGCGGAGTCAGCGGTCTCACGGGAGTCACTCGAGAGACGACGACGGGAAGCGACGGCGACGGCGACGGGCCAGGGGAAAGCGGCGTGACCGCGCTCGCGAGCGGGTGACGCGTTTGCGATGTGACGTGTTGTGATGTGATGCCAACGTGCGGTAACGATCGATCGCGTCGTATTCATCAGAGGCGGCGGCGGCGGCGGCGGCGGCTTCGGCGGCTTCTTTTGGTTTTTTTTTTTGGTTTTTTCGGTCCTCTCTCGGTCTTCTTGTCCCTTCCCTCCTCCTCGTCGAGCCGTCGCGCCCGCGAGGGTCACATGACGACGCACTTCCCCCCCGCGGGGACGCACCGTCGCTTCGTCTCCTCCATCGCCGCCTTGGCGTCCTCGGCGTCGACCTTACCGTCCTTGTTCACGTCGAGGGCGTCCCTCGTCGCTTCCGCGCCCTGCGAGAGGTTCGGTCGGTCGGGGGGAGGGTGAGGGAGGGCGGCGCGCGCCTCTCTCGGAATGCTCGACGAGCGCAGCCTAGGGTTTTCTCCTCCTCTCTCCGCCCTCCCCGCGGAGGAGGCCGGAGGAGGGGCGCGCACCTTCTCGAGCGCGCCGCCGACCGCGCGCGCGGCGGTGGAGAGCGCGTCGCCGACGCCGCCGGCGAAGCCGCCGGCGACGTCCTTCGTCTTCGTCTTCGCCGCGGTCGCGGCGTCGCCGACCGAGCGGCCGACGGCCTCCACCTCCTCCGTGACCGCGCCCGCGACGCCGGACGTCGCCGTCGCCGCGCCCGCGGTCGCGGTCGCGACCGCGTCGGACGCGGTCGTCGTCTCCTTCGTCGATTTTTTGCCGCGTCCGAACGCCATGTCGAGGGAGTCGTCGAGGGCGTCGCCGTCGCCGCGCGCGCGGAGAACGAGTGCGCGGGGTCTCCGCGGTCGAAGAGACGCCGGAGCCGTCTCCTCGGACGCGGACGTAGCTTGCGTACTGTACGTGTCTGGTTGAGTACTCGTATGAGTACGAGTAGGGCTAGGCTCGTTCAAGAAAGCCTGTTATCCTATCTTGTATGTACCTTCGGTACGAAAGTACGAAAGTACGAAAGTACTTTCGTACGAAAGTACTTTCGTACGAAAGTACGTGTACACACGTACTGTAGCCCTACTTTCGAAAGTACTTTCGTACTTTCGTACGAAAGTACGAAAGTACTTTCGTACCTTCGAAGGTACTGTAGTGCTCTGACGTGCACACGAAAGCGAAAGCGCCGAAGAGATGGGTACTGTAGGCG
>MDSW01197144.1_pt1 | contig 10454 bp, 9 predicted proteins | sample 811171 | NCBI WGS metagenome assembly MDSW01 (sample SAMN05326641, study PRJNA326480) | marine metagenome | isolation source: seawater | place: Atlantic Ocean: North West | collected 2012 | reverse complement strand
TTTCATCGCCAAATACAACCTCATAAATTAATTTAAACCAATCTCTTAAATTTTTTGAATATCCATTTTCTTTTCCAGTTGAATAAATTAATGTTTGAATCTCCTCAGGTTTCATTTTGTCATTACACTTATCTAAAGTACTAATTAAAGCTTCTAATGCTTTTTTTTCTATATCATTTGGTTTTTTATATTTTTTTTTTATTTTAATAACATCATTAAAATACTTAATTGCATAACCGACTAAATTGTCAAAAATTGGATATTCTTTTTCAGATATATTTGATTTATATTTTTTTACAAACTTCCAAAGAAGTTCTTTACTATCAGCATTACTTGTCTCAACAAGATTTAAAAGCATCGAAAAAGACATAATTATATTTTCTTTTGGAACTTCACTATTGTGAACATGCCATACAGGGTTCATGAGTAGTTGCAATTCATTTTGAGATTTTGCCTTTTCAATAAAATCTAAATAGTCATCAACCGCCTTTGGAACTATTTCTTTGTAAAGTTTTTTAGCTCTTTTAGGATTTTGATACATGTATAGTGATAGACTTTCAGGTGATGCATATTCAAGCCATTGATCTATAGTAATTCCATTTCCCTTTGATTTTGAAATTTTTTCACCTTTTTCATCTAAAAATAATTCGTAAGCAAATCCTGACGGATTAGTTTTCCCAATTAATTTAATTATTTTTGTTGATAATATTGCGCTCTCAATAAGATCTTTTCCATACATTTCAAAATCTATATCTAAAGCGTACCATCTCATAGCCCAGTCAACTTTCCACTGAAGTTTACAATTTCCATCAAGAATACTAACTTCTAAGTCTTTTTTATAATTATCAAAAATTATTTTTGACTCCTTATGGTTAATTTCTTTGACTGGAATTTCTAAAACATTTCCTGTTTCAGGGCATATTGGTAAAAATGGACTATAAGTTTTTTGACGTTCCTTTCCTAAAGTAGGTAATATTATATTCATAATTCCTTCATAATTTTTTAAAATAATTTTAAGCGTAGAATTAAAAAAACCTGATTTATAAAGGTAAGTAGAACTTTGAAATTTATAATTAAATTTAAAATTATTTAAAAAATTTTTTAACATTTCATTGTTGTGTTCACCAAAACTTTTAAATTTTCCAAAAGGGTCTGGAACTTGCGTCAATGGTTTATGTAAATTTTTTTTTAATAAATCTTTTTGAGGTACATTTTCTGGTATTTTTCTTAATCCATCCATATCATCCGAAAAAGTGATAATTTCTGTAGGAAGGTCAGTTAATTTTTTTAAAGCATTAACTATCATTGAAGTTCTCGCAACTTCACCAAAAGTTCCTATATGTGGAAGACCACTCGGACCATATCCTGTTTGCAAAGATATTTTCCCTTTTTTTTCCAGAAAATCTTTTCTTTCTCGAAGCATCTTTTTAGCTTCAACAAAAGGCCATGCACTTGTTTTTTCAAAATGTTCTTTTTTAATCACTTATAATCCATCAAAAATCTTAAAAAAGCTTATTTATCAATTCTTATAGTGTTGAAATTTATTTACCATAAAATAATGTTCTTTCAAAATGAGTAATTATAAAACGGTTTTTTTTACACTTGGAGTTTTGCAAATAATCCTTGGTGTATCAATGATCATTCCAATTATTGCTCAAATTATTTATTCGGAATTAGACTCCTCTTTTATAGGGGCGTCAATAATCACAATTGTTTTTGGTTTTTTATTTTTTCTATCAAATTTTAATCATGATAAAAAATTAAATCTTCACCAAGCATTTTTATTGACTGCTTTATCTTGGTTAAGTATCACAGCTTTTAGCTCTCTACCTTTTATATTTTCTGAAATTAAACTTTCTATTACTGATGCATTCTTTGAAAGTATGTCAGGTATAACAACCACTGGTTCAACTATAATTTCAAATTTAGAGAACACACCTAAAAGTATTCTTTTGTGGAGAGCTATTTTACAATGGCTAGGAGGTATTGGTATTATTGTAATGGCTATTACTCTTATGCCAATTATGAACGTAGGTGGAATGCAACTATTTAAAATTTCAAGTAACGATTCATCTGAAAAAATTTTACCAAAATCCAAAGAAATTGCTTTAAGGCTAATTTATATCTATTCTGGATTAACTTTTTTATGTGCTACTACTTACAAAATATTTGGTATGAGTTATTTTGATAGCCTAACTCATTCTATGACTACAATTGCTACTGGAGGATTTTCGAATTATAACGAGTCTATAGGACATTTTAAAAGTATATCAATCGAAATTTCTTCTATGTTTTTCATAATATTAGGAAGTTTACCTTTTATTGCATATATAAAATTTTTAAATGGTAATAGAAAAATTTTTATTTCTGACGTACAAATAAGAACTTTTTTAAAAATTATTTTTGTATCGATTATTATTTTATCGATTTATATAATTTTCAATCAAGATATTGGATTTAGCTTCAGATCAATACTCTTTAACGTAATTTCTATTTTAACTGGAACAGGTTATGTTAATGCTGAATTTGACTCATGGGGGAGCTTTCCATTAGTCTTATTTTTAATTTTGATGTTTATAGGTGGTTGTGCAGGGTCAACTACATGTGGTGTAAAAATTTTTAGAATTCAAATATTATATCTATTTATCTCAAATCAGTTCAAAAAACTAATTTATCCCAAAGGTATTTTTATCATTAAGTATGATCAAAATAGTATTAACGATAAATTTATAGCATCTATCATATCTTTTATTTTTCTCTATTTAGTTGTTTTCTTTTTAATTACTGCATTATTATCTGTTACTGGACTTGATTTTGTTACCTCTATATCAGGTGCAGCAACTTCCATTTCTAATGTTGGTCCTGGACTAGGATCTATAATCGGTCCCACTGGAAATTTCTCATCTTTGCCAGATATATCAAAATGGATATTATCTGCAGGTATGATACTTGGTAGACTTGAGCTTTTTGCTATTCTAGTATTATTTCTTCCATCTTTTTGGAGAAACTAAAATTATAATGAATAATTTAAAAATATTTTTTGAAAAAAAACCTTTAAAAATGATTTGTCTAGGTTTTTCATCTGGACTTCCAATATTATTAATTTTTTCAACACTTTCAGTTTGGTTAGTTAAAGCGGGAGTAGATAGAAGCACAATAACTTTATTCAGTTGGGCAGGATTTGCTTACGCGTTTAAATATTTATGGTCTCCTCTAGTTGATAATTACAAAATCCCAGTTTTTAAAAATTTAGGTCATAGGAGGAGCTGGCTTCTTTTTACACAAATTTTTATAATTATTATCTTAATATTCACATCATTAACCAATCCACAAAATAACTTATTTTATACAGCTTTATTCATAACATTGTTAGCTTTCTTTAGTGCAACACAAGATATTTTAATTGATGCATTTAGAATTGAGTCTGCACCACAAAATTTGCAAGGACCATTGTCATCAATGTACATAGCAGGATACAGAATAGGAATGCTTGTAGCTGGAGCTGGAAGTTTATGGCTAGCTGCATTATTTGGAACAGATGTTTATGATCAAAATGTTTGGAAAAAAGTATATTTGATAATGTCATTTTTCATGTTTGTAGGAATTTATGCAACACTTACATCTGAAGAACCAAAAATAAAAAAAAATAAATCTGAAATTAATAATCATTTTAAATTTTTCATGACAGTTGTAATAGCTGTAATAGGCTTTATATTTTTATATTCTTTACTTAAAAATCCATTCCTTAAACAAGAAGTATTAATGAGTTTTATTTTTTCTTTTGCGAGATTATTAACATGTTTTATTTTTGCCTTTTCAATTATTTATTTGCTTATTTCTATAAACTTTACATCTAAAAAAATTGTTATTAAGAGTTATTTGAATCCCATTGTTAATTTTTTAAATAGATACGGAAGATTTGCATTTTTTATCCTCTTACTTATTTCATTTTATAGAATTGCAGATGTCGTAATGGGTGTTATGGCGAATATTTTCTATTTAGAGAAAGGTTATAAAGTTTCTGAAATTGCGACATTTTCTAAGTTTTTTGGAGTTTTTGCTACAATAGCAGGTGGATTTATAGGAGGTTATTGTTCTTTTAAATTCGGAACTATGAAAGCTCTTTTTTTTGGAGCTTTAATTGCTGCCTTAAGTAATTTATTGTTCGCTTGGTTAGCAGTTTCACCTATAAGTATAAATTTTTTAATTATGGTCATTACTGCAGATAATATATCTAGTGGGTTTGCTGGAGCAGCTTTTGTAATTTATTTGTCAGGTCTTACATCAATAAAATTTACTGCAACACAATATGCTTTATTTAGCTCGATCATGCTTTTTTTACCAAAATTAATCGCTGGTTATGCTGGCGCTTGGGTAGACATAATGGGTTATTCTTATTTTTTTGCTTTTACAGCATTAATGGGTCTTCCAGTTCTTTTTTTAATTATCTGGATTGCCAAAGTTGCACCAATTAAAAATTGATATGTTTAATAATTTTCCAATAACAAATATTTATGAAAAACCATCTAAAAAATCAAAAATATCATCGCAAATGCTTTATGGAGAAGAATTCAAGATTCTTTGGAAAAGTAGAGAGTGGTATAAGATTAAAACTAATTATGATGGCTACAAGGGCTATATAACAAAAAAAAAGTTTTACAATAAATTAAACATAGAACTAAAAGTATATAAATTAAAATCTAGAATTTTTAAAAAGATTAAAAATAAATTTATCAAAACAAATAAATTTCTTTATTTTGCATCTTCTGTACCAAATATTGAAAAATATGAAAATTTTATAAAATTTGATAAAAATAAATGGATTAAAAAAAATGATTTAAAAAAAATAAATCACCATGAAAAAAATTACACAAAAATATTTAAACAATTTTATAATATAAAATACTTATGGGGTGGAAAAAGCTCTGAGGGTATTGATTGCTCTGCGCTAATTCAGATTTTTTTTTACTATAATAAAACTTTTTTTCCAAGAGATACGAAAGATCAAATCAAATTTTGCAAAAAAAACAAAAAAAAATTTTTAAATAAAGGTGATATTATTTTTTGGAAAGGACATGTGGGATTGTGTATTGATAAATTTAATTTTATTCATGCATATGGGCCCAAAAAAAAAGTGGTAATAATGAACACAAATTTCACGTTAAAAATAATCAAAAAAACTGCTAATTTATCAGTAAAGAAAATCAGCAATATAGAAAAATATTAAACTCTTCCAAAATCTGGTTTATTTATATCTTGTTTTAATTTAATTATTTTTGACCTGACTTTTTTAGTTTGAATTAATTTTCTTAAAATAGCTTTATCATTATTTAATTTAATATCTCTTTTTAAAGAATTTAAATTTCTAACAAATAAATCTATAGCTTTTGAAATATTTCTTTTATTCGTAAAGAAAATATCCCTCCACATAATTTCATTAGATGCTGCAATTCTGGAAAAATCTCTTAAACCACCTGCGCTAAATTTAATTAAATCGTATTTTTGTTTTTTTTCAAAATCTTGTGCTGACATAACTAAATTATATGCAATTAAATGAGGTAAATGACTTGTCATAGAAAAAATTTTATCATGTTTGTTGGAATCCATTATGATAACTTTAGACCCAATTTTTTTCCAAAAAGTTTTTAAAAAATTTATTTTTTTAGAATTTGAATTTTTGTCTTTTATTATTACACACCATTTATTATCAAATAAATCAACTGAACCGTTTTCAGGTCCGCTTACCTCTGAGCCTGCAATAGGGTGACTAGGTACCCAATTAATATTTTTTTTTAGGTTTTTTTTAATAATTTTGGAAATTTCAAGTTTAGAAGACCCTACGTCAGTTAAAATTGTTTTTGAATTTAAATATTTATTAATTTTTAAAATTATATTTTTATACTCGCTCATCGGTGTGCACAAAACAATTAGATCAAAATGTAGTAAATTTAGATCTAATTTTTTAAGTATTCTTACTTTCAAACGAAGTTTTTTTATTTTTTTTAAATTTTTTTTTGATTTTTCATATATAAAAATATTTTTAAATATTTTTTTTTTTTGAATCTTTCTAACTAGGGAAGAACCTAGGAGACCACAACCGATTATCAATATACTTTTCATTTATTTAAACAATTCACTAACTTCTTTTAAAAATTTAAGGTTTTCTTTTTTTGATCCAATAGTAAGTCGTAACATGTTTTTAATTTTATAACCATCTTCAGTTGATCGTAAAATTATCCCCTTGTTTTTTAATTTTTTATAAAAAAAACGAGAATTTAATTTACAGTGTTTAAAATTTAATAACAGAAAATTTGCAGATACTTTATTAGTATAAATATTAAATTTTTCTAAAAAATTTTTTATTTTTTTTGCTTGCACAAAGTTATGATTCACTGAATTCTTTATAAACTTTTTGTCTTTTAAAGCTTCCATCGCAGCTAACTGAGCAACTTGGTTTATATTGAATGGAGGCTTTATAATATTTAGAGCATCGATTATTTTTTTTGCTCCATAACCCCAACCAATCCTCAATGCAGCTAGACCATAAATCTTAGAAAAAGTTCTTAAAATAAAAACATTATTTTGATTTCTAAATAAATCTAACCCAGATTTATAATTTGCATCTTTCATATATTCAAAATATGCATCATCAATAACTAACAAAATATTTTCTCTCAAATTTTTTCTGAGATCTAATAGCTCGTTTTTTTTCAAATAAGTCCCTGTTGGATTGTTTGGATTGGCTAAAAAAACAATTTTTGTATTTCTAGAAACTTTTTTTAGAATATCATTTACAGACACTCTAAAATCTTTTTCTTTAGAATAGATAACCTTTGCCCCAACTATCTTTGAATAAATTCTGTACATTAAAAAACTATATTGAGGAACGATTACCTCATCTTTTGAATTAAGATAAAGTTGGCACAACATCAAAATTATTTCATCTGATCCAGAGCCACATATGATTTTTTCAAAACTACATCCGTATTTTTTTGCTATTTGTTTTCTTAAATCTCTAGATTTTCCGTCTGGATATTTTGAAAAATTTATTTTTTTATTTAACAAAATTTTTTTTACTTTAGGGCTCATTCCTAAGGCAGATTCATTTGCCGAGAGCTTAATTACTTTTTTGAACTTTTTAATTTTAGACTTCCCAGGTTTATAAGCTGAAATACTAAGTTTTTTAAATTTAGGTATAATCATTTTTTTATTTAATAGCCTCTTTATAAATAAAATTATAAATTTTTATATACTATTAGAGATAATATTTAAAAAAATTGACATATTATGTAAGTTCTAGTACAAAAAATATGCGCTGATTTATCTGAATTGCGAGCGCTTTAAAAAAACCGCTAAAAAAGTTTTTTTTCTCACAATTCAATCACAGGGCAAATTATGAATTATAGAGAAAATATAAAAAAATTAATTATAAAAAAACCACTTAAATTAGATTGTGGTCAATTAATAAATAACTATCCTTTAGCTTATGAAACTTATGGGACTCTTAATGAAAACAAAGATAATGCAATTTTAATTTTTCATGCATTAACTGGTGATCAATTTGTTACTGATATAAACCCTATTACAAAAAAAGATGGTTGGTGGTCGTATGCAGTAGGACCAAAAAAATCAATTGATACAAATAAGTATTTTGTAATCTGCGCTAATGTGATTGGAGGATGCATGGGTTCTTTTGGACCAAGTGATATAAATCCCAAAACCAATAAAATATACGGAATTGATTTTCCAGTAATAACTATAAATGATATGGTTAATGCTCAGATAAATTTACTTGAACATTTTCAAATTGAAAAACTTTTTGCAGTTGTGGGTGGATCAATGGGTGGTATGCAAGTTCTACAATTTGTAAGTAATTTTCCTGATAAAACAAAAACAGCAATACCTATTGCTTGTACTTCAAGTCATTCAGCTCAAAATATAGCATTTAATGAACTTGGAAGACAAGCGATTACTGCAGATCGTAATTGGTTAAATGGAAAATATTTATCTAAGAGCACTGTTCCTGATAAGGGTCTTGCCGTAGCTAGAATGGCAGCTCATATTACATATTTATCTAAAAAAGGTTTACAAGAAAAATTTGGGAGAAAACTACAAGAGAGAGATGTTTTAAAATTCGGCTTTGATGCAGATTTTCAAATAGAGAGTTATTTAAGGTATCAAGGATCTGTATTTGTAGATAGATTTGATGCTAATAGTTATCTTTATATAACTAGAGCTATGGATTACTTTGATTTAGCAAAACAGTTTAATGGAAACTTATCAAAAGCTTTTGAAAATACTAATGTAAAATTTTTTATCATTTCCTTCACATCAGACTGGCTTTATCCAACTCAAGAAAATAAAGATATAGTTATAGCATTAAATGCCATTGGCGCTGATGTTGGTTTTGTTGAAATAACTTCAGACAAAGGTCATGACTCTTTTCTCTTAAACGTTCCAGATTTCTTAGAAACCCTAAAAAATTTTTTAGACAAATCTTATAAAAAATAAATGAAACACGAATTTAAAATAATCGCTGATTTAATAAAACAAGACTCTCGTGTATTAGATGTAGGTTGTGGTGATGGAGTTTTAATGGAATTTCTCAATAGAAAAAAAAATGTCGATATAAGAGGTATAGAAATATCAAAAAAAAAAGTTCAAAAATGTATTTCTAAAGGTCTAACAATAATTGAGGGAAATGCCGAAAAAGATCTAAAACAATTTCCAGAAGAGTCCTTTGACTATGTAGTTTTAAGTCAAACACTTCAAGCTTTTTTTAATCCTGAATATGTAATTAATGAACTTTTAAGAGTTGGAAAAAAGGCCATAGTAACTATTCCTAATTTTGGGTATTGGAAGATTAGATTACACCTCCTTTTAAAAGGAACTATGCCAGTAACTAGAACTTTGCCAGATGAATGGTATAATACACCTAATATACATCTTTGTACTATAAAAGATTTTGTATATTTTAGTAGAGATAAAGGTTTTAAATTATCGAAATCTATAGCTCTCAAAAGTAATAAAGTTTCATTTATTAATAACTTAAATTTGAATATAAAAAATTTAACTGCAAACTTAGGTATTTTTTTAATTGAAAAATAAAATGGAAATAAAAATTATTCCTTGTTTAAAAGATAATTATTCATATTTATTGATCGATAATAATAAAAAAATTGCATGTGTAATAGATCCAAGTGAGGCAGATCCAGTAATAAAGACACTTGAAAAATACAATATTAAACTGAGTTATATTTTAAATACTCATCACCATTTTGATCACATAGGTGGAAATGAAAAACTTAAAAAAAGATATAGTGCTAAGATTATTGGTTACAAAGGAGATAAAAATAGAATTCCAGGAATAGATATCTTGGTTGGTGATAATGAAACTTGGATTGGAGATGATTTCCGTGCAAAAATAATCTTTGTTCCTGGTCATACTTCAGGACATATATGTTTTTATTTTAATAAAGATAAAATTGCTTTTACTGGAGATACTTTGTTTTCATTAGGATGTGGGAGAATTTTTGAAGGTACTTATAATGATATGTTTAATTCTCTTAAAAAATTAAAAAAATTACCAAAAGAGACAAAAATTTACTGTGGACATGAATATACACTTCAAAATTCAAATTTTTGCATTAAATATGATCCGAATAATTCTTTACTAAAAGAAAAAATAAAACTTATAAAAAATAAATTAGATCAAAAATTACCTACTGTCCCATCAACAATAAATGATGAACTCAAATGTAATATTTTTTTTAAAGCTCAAAATCTTGAAACATTTTCAAAATTAAGAGAATTAAAGGATAATTTCTAAGCTAAACAGCTTGACTATAAGATACCCCTGACTATATTGCTGTAAATAAATATTTATATGTCTTACGCAATTATACAAACTGGTGGAAAACAATATAAAGTTAAAGCTGGAGAAATACTCAAAATTGAAAAGTTAAATGACTCCAAGGAAAATTCTAAAATAGAATTTACTGAAATTTTGGCTTATGGTGATGACAAAACAATTGAAGTAGGTTCTCCTAAAATAAACGGTGCAAAAGTAGAAGCAGATCTTATTAAAAATAGTAAAAATAGAACAATCTTAATTTTTAAAAAAAGAAGAAGACAAAATTCAAGAAGAAAAAATGGCCATAGACAAGAATTTTCTTTAATAAGAATAAATAAAATTTTTTCAAAAGAAGGTAAAATGATATCTGAGGCTGAAAAAATGGTAAAAAAAAAAATAAAAAAAGAAGATAAAAAAATATTAAGCAAATAAACTAGGTATTACATGGCAACAAAAAAAGCAGGTGGTTCATCACGAAACGGTAGAGATAGTGCTGGTAGAAGACTGGGAGTAAAAAAATATGGTGGTGAGTCGGTTATTCCTGGAAATATAATTGTAAGACAAAGAGGCACAAAAATATTTCCTGGTGAGAATGTAGGAA
>MDSW01097197.1_pt1 | contig 10454 bp, 10 predicted proteins | sample 811171 | NCBI WGS metagenome assembly MDSW01 (sample SAMN05326641, study PRJNA326480) | marine metagenome | isolation source: seawater | place: Atlantic Ocean: North West | collected 2012 | reverse complement strand
TTGCTGTTCCTGCAACGGTTAAAGTCCGAGCGCCACCCAGTAAAGTCCGCTGTTGAATGAAGGCCAGGAAAAGTCTAGTTCTACAATGAAAAATTAGCATCGGCATTATTATTAATACACTCCTGAAGCTTAGGGGTAAAAAAAATTATAGGATGCTTTATGCTTTTAAGGATAATAATATTTTTTTCATTATTAGTATCAAATTCATTTGGGGAAAATTTAGAAAATTGTAAATGGGACAATAGAAAAGGTGTTCCTTGTATAGTAATTAGTAAAACACCAAATACATCATCTTTTTCAGAGGGTTCAGTTGGTAAAATTATAATTAATCGAGAACAAATAGAAAAGAGTGGAGCTATAGATGTTGTTGATATTCTTAAATATGTCGACGGGATAGATATCAAACAAAATGGAGGAAAAGGTCAGTTAACATCTTTGTTCATGAGAGGCACAAATTCTAATCATACTCTTGTACTTTTAAATGGTATTCCAATAAATGATCAGTCAACTACACAAGGCCTACATAATTTTGGACAAGATTTTATTCAAACTATTCAACAAATTGAAATTTATAAAGGTCCAAGCGGTGCTCACTTTGGGCCATCAGCTATAGGGGGTGCAATTAACTTTGTTACTGCGATCGATTACATAAATAAATACTCAATAAGTGGATATAATGGTAAAAACAATTCTATAGATGCCAACTATTCAAAAATAGTTGATAATGGATTACACCTAAATTTCAAAGGTAGTTCTTCAAATAATAAAAATAGTAGCTCAAGATATGGTGGAAAAGAAGAAGATAGTGCAAAAAATTATCAAATAAATATTAATGCGGAAAAGTGGATATATGATGATTTAAAAACTAATTCTACATTTTATGCTAGAAGAACAAAAGCTAACTATGATGCTAGTTCAAGTGACGAAAGTGGATTTGCTCATGATAAAATGTATGTAGTACAAGCAAGCTTGAATAAATTAAATAAAAATTCTGAAAATGTTTTAACATTCCATTATAATCACTATAATAGAGAATATGATGAAAGTGGTTATTTTGATTGGTATAATTCCCACTCTACAGTTTTAAAAGCAGAAAGAAGAATTAAACCTATAAAAAAAATATCTTATGGTTACGGAGTTGACTATAAATATGATACAGGTTCTTTCACCAATAATGGATCATGGTCAACGCCAGCAGCCCGAGGACATGTAGATAATTTCGGTTTTTTTGCTAACTCAGGTTACAAGTTTTCTGATGATATGATTTTATCCTTTTATGGTAGGGGTGACAATCATAAGACTACAGGAATTAATCCAACCTATAAAATTAATTTAACAAAGTTATTTGGAAAATTTGAATTAGGTTTAACTCAATCTACAGGCTTAAGAAACCCAAGTCTATATGAGTTGTATGGAAATAATGGAAGAACAGATTCTTATAAACATGTTGCCAATCCTGACGCAGATCCCGAAAAAAGCAGAACTAATGAGTTAAAAATAAAATATTTATTTAACAACTCATTAAGTCTAGAAAATACATTTTATAGAAGCTCTATCGAAGATGCTTTATTATATAATGGTTCGTATAAGGGAGGATCAGGATACACAAATAATAAGTCTGATTTAAAACAAGATGGTATCGAAAGCAATTTAGTTTTTAAAGTAAACAATCATAGGCTTTCCATTTACAATACAATATCATCAAGCAAACAAGAAGATGGGAGCCATCAACTTAATAGACCCGACTCTACTTATGGTATAAACTATGATTCAAATCTTAATAACTCTTTATTTGGACCGTTTTCTATAAATTATAATTATAAACATTACGGTAAATCATTTGATTATGCACCTTCAGTAACGAAAGTTGACAGTACAGATATAATGAATTTAGCTGTTTTGAAAAAAACAAACATTGGCGTTTTAAGTTTTAATATTTCAAATTTATTAGATGAAGCGTATCAAAGACCTTATGGATATTCGCAAAATGGAAGACAAATAAGATTTGGCTTTCAAAGTTTATTTTAGATTGTTAATTTCAAAGATTTCTATAATATTAATTTATGAACTTAACTAAAATTACAATTATAACATTATTATCAATTGCAATAACTAGATTTATTCCCCATCCTCCAAACTTTACAAGCTTAATTGCAATAAGTTTTTACATACCTTTAATTTTTGGAATTATGTATATGCCTGTAGTTTTATTTAGTTTTGTTATTACAGACATTTTTATTGGATTTCATAACATATTGTTTTTTACATGGGGCAGCGTTGCAATAATTGGTTTACTTTCAAAATATTTTACTTCCTTAGGATTAAAGTTTAGAATTTTGGGTGCTCTTTCAGCTGCAGTATTATTTTTTATAGTCACAAACTTTGGTGTATGGTTAACAGGCTCATATGGTTACAACTTAGCAGGGTTGATTACTTGTTACATACTAGCCATACCTTTTTTTGGATATACACTTTTATCAACAATTACTTATTCAATAATAATTGAAGTTATCTATAAATATAAAAATTTATTTTTCTTTTTGAAAAGAATATAAAAGCATGACTAGCACATTTATGGTCATATCTGCTTAATTCAATGTACTGACGTAGAATATTTTTATGAAAAAAAAAATTTTATTTTTACACTCTTTTAGAGATCTAAACATTGTACCGTCGAGCTATGGAAAAATAATACATCAATTAAATGAGGAATTTAATGATTTTTATATAGTTAATACAGATAGATTGGAAGTTATTTTTAAAGATAAAATAAAAAAATTTAAAAGAACTAAATTTTTTAAAAAAATAAAATTATATGATCCAAATAATTTAAATGAGCTAAGTAATTTTATCAAAAACGATAACTGTTTGATTATTAATGGAATATCAAGAAGAGTAAAATTTTTTCCACTATTTTACTTTATTGCTAAAAGAAAAATCCCACAAATAATGATTACAAATTTAGGACATATTCAACCTGAGCCATATTATTATCAAGGAAAAATAAAACACATAATAAATAATTTTTTTGTTAGAACTCTTCCCCATACTTTATTTAATTTTTTAGTTTTATTTAAAATATTTTCAAAAATAGATATTAGATTTATAAGTAATGCAAATCTTTATAATCAAATAATTAAAAGTGGATTTAAAAGAAGTTTTTCATATGTAAAAAACTTTACTTTAGTTAACAGCATTCATTATGAAGAAAATATTTATAAAAAAAAAATAAAAAGAAAGCATATTTTATTATTAGAATTACCACCAAATTATGAAGACGTTTCAGAAATTACGGGAAAATTCGATGAAAAAGAATTAAAGGATCATTATAAAAAATTAAATATTTTTCTTAAAAAACTCCAAAAATTATTTAATAAAAAAATTTTAATTTCAATTTCTCCCAAATATAGTCTTAAAGAAGCAAAACTAAGATTTAAAAAATATAAAATTGTTAACAGAAATGTTCAGAAATATATTAATGAAGCATTTATTGTTGTTTTTTATGACTCAAGTGTAATTTTATATGCCACAATGAAAAATAAACCTATAATAAATCTCAAATCAAACTTATTTGAAAAAATAAACTTTAAAACAAATCATTACAATAAGTTCTTCAATCTAAAGGAAATAAATATATATGATGATTTTGATATTGGTAAAAAAAGGTTAATAGTAGATTTAAACTCAAGAATTAAACACTATAAAAAATTTTATAAAAAATATCTTCCAAAAAATAAAAATTCAGGCAACAATCAAATTATTAAGATCATAAAAAAAAACTACTTTTAATTTTTTTTATAAATTTTCAAAATATAGTTTTGATTGTTAACTTTAATTTGAGATGGATAATTTTCATTATCAGAAATTCTCAGTATATTGAACTGACTTTTTATAGATTTATAGATATTTAATTTATTACTATCAGGGTATCTCCTTTTATTAAAATTAGATTTACCCTTTTGTTTATTTTTTTTGACTTTTGGATATTTTTCTAAAAATTTTTTTATTATTTTAAATGTTGCCTCCGCTTGTTTTGTTCTTATTTCATTTGATAGATCATTTCTGCTTAATTTAAACTTTCCTCTAAGAAAAATATCTCCCCCATCAACTTTTTTTGCAGCTTCTAATAATGATATATCAATTAAATTTTTACCTTTTAAAACTTGATATTGTACTGGCGCAAATCCTCTGTCTTTTGGAAGTTTGCTTGCATGAACGATTAGATTTAATCTATTTTTATTTAAGAAATTTTCTGGAAGTATTTTTGTATAACTTAAAATAAATACTATATCTTGATTTTTAATAAGTCGTGGGTTTTTTATTATTTTAAATCTAAATTTATTATTTAAATTAAAATTAAAATTTACAAGATGTTTTTCAATCCAAATATTTGTTTTATCTAAAAGGAATGTAACTTTATATTTTTGAGTTTTATCTTTTCTCATAATTAATTAATTATGATTTTTTTTCTATTAATTTTTTTATAGAATACTTAGATTTATTATCTAAAGAATTATTTGAGGTATATTCAAAATCTTTTTTTACATATCTACCCTTTTCTTTTGTAGGTAAAAAATTATAATTTTTTCTTCTATTAAAATTAATAGTTGGCTTAATCATATAGAAATTTTTAAATTCAATCGTATTTAAAGCATCTTCTTTAGGGCATAGAACTTCATGAATTTTTTCACCTGGCCTAATGCCAACAATTTTAAATTTAACATTCTTTTTTAAAATTTTTGCTAGTTCTGTTATTTTAATTGAGGGACATTTAGGAACAAATATTTCACCGCCCTGCATTCTTGATAAAGAATTTAATACAAAATTTACGCCTTGCTCAATAGTTAAAAAAAATCTTGTCATATTTATATCCGTTAAAGGTAAATATTTTTCTTTTGCTTTAATTTTTTCTAAAAAAAACGGAATAACTGATCCTCTGGAATTTATTACATTTCCATATCTTACTATAGAAAAAATAGGTCCTTTTTTTCCTGAAATATTATTTGCTGATGAAAAAAGTTTATCTGAAACAAGCTTAGTTGCTCCGTATAAATTTATCGGACAAGCAGCTTTATCAGTTGAAAGAGCAATTATTTTTTTAACATTTTTTTTAAAACATGCATTTATTAAATTTTCTGCTCCATTAATGTTTGTTTTAATCACTTCTGTTGGATTATACTCAGCTGCTGGAACTTGTTTTAAAGCAGCAGCATGAATAACGATGTCAATTTGATCTAAAGCTTGCTCAATTCTAGATTGATCTCTTATATCACCTAAAAAAAATCTAAGTTCTTTGCTATTAAATTTTTTTTTCATTTCAAATTGTTTTAATTCGTCTCTTGAGAAAACCACTATTCTTTTAGGTTTTATTTTTTTTTGAAGAATTTCAACCATTTTTTGACCAAATGATCCAGTTCCACCAGTTATTAAATAATTATAATTTTTTAATTTGTTAATATTAATTATTTCCATTTTTTACTCTTTTAAATTGTAAAGCGTTTTTTTCCTCTTTTCTAACTCCGTATTTTACTTTTCCTAAAATATTCTCAATATTTAATAATTCTTTTTTAAGCTTTTTCATCTGCAAAGGATCTATTGAAACTGGTTTATCTACACAATTATGACCTTTGCCTAAATAAAAATGCTTTTCAATTATTTTTGCTCCTAATAGATTAGAGTATATAGATGTTTTTATGTCATTTGTATGATCTGAGAAACCTATAGAACAATTAAGCTTTTTACGCATATCTTCAATATTTGCAAGATATGAAGTTTTTTCTGAATTAGGATAAGATGAAATACAGTGGAGAAAAGAAAATGGAATTTTTTTTTCTTCAAATAATAATTTTGCTTTGTTGATTTCATTTAAAGAAGCCATTCCAGTAGATAAAATTGTTGGTTTTCGTTTTTTTATAATATGACTAAGAATTTTGTGATTAGATATATCAAAAGATGCAACTTTAAAAAGTTTTACTTTTATCTTATTTAAAAAATCAATAGAGTCTTCATCGAATGGTGTAGAAAAAAAAATAATTTTTTTTTTATCACAGTACTTTTTTAATTTTACAAAATCCTCTCTTTCAAGTTCACATTTTTTTAATATTTTAAATATGGGAGAATTTTTACTAACTCTTTTTTCTGTTTTATAAGTTTGGAACTTAATAGCATCTGCTCCACTATCTTTAGCTTTATCAACCATTTTGGCTGCTACACTCATATTTCCGTTATGATTAATACCTGCTTCTGCAATAAGGAAACTTGAACTAAAATTTTTATTGAATATTTTTTTTACCATGTTGAAAACCCACCATCCACAACAATATTTTGTCCAATAGTATAAGTAGTGTAATCGCTTGCTAGATACATTATTGCTGTTATCATTTCCTCTGGTTTACCCATGCGCCTCATAGGAACTTTTTTGGAGTATCTTAAACGAAAAGATTTTGATACTTTAATTGAGTCATCAACCGTTCCCCCAGGTGATATACAGTTAATAATTATTTTATTTTTTGCATAAAGTGCTCCAAGATATTTTGTAATTTGAATAATAGAAGCTTTAGTAGCTCCATATATTTCCGAGTTAAATCTGTCTCCTTTTTTATAAATATCAAAGTTAGGACTTAAAGATCCATATATAGAGCCAAAATTTATTATTCTGCAGATTTTAAGTTTTTTTCTTTTATGAATATTAACATAATTTTTAATTATGTTCATTGAAGCAATTAAATTTGTATTAACTGTTTTTTCAATTTCAGATTTTTTCCTCTTTTCAAAGTGCGAAAAAAAAGATACTGCTGCTGAATTTATTATAATATCAATTTTTTTGTTTTTGATTACTAAGCTATTTATATAATTAAATATCTTCTTTTCATTATTTAAATTAATTTTTTTGTGAAAATAATTTTTATTTTTAATATTATTATTTTTTATATCAATTCCATATACTCTTGCTCCATAATTTAAAAAAGCTTTGCAAACTATTTTTCCTATTAGTCCAGATGATCCAGTAATGAGAACAATCTTATTTTTAAAATTAAAGAAGTTAACTTTATTTAAATGCATTTTTTTAAAATGTAATATATTTTCTTTCTTTCTTTTGTAGAAAAAATTTTTTTTTGACTATTAACCATAGAATTTCTTAATTTTCTATCATTAATTAATTTTATTTTATTAATTAAATTTTTATATAAGTTCTTATTATTTAAAACTTTAATCAAAGACTTCTTCTTCTCATAATATTTTGAATTTATATTTTGATGTCTTATTTGAGGCACAATTATTAATGGTATATTTAAATTCATTACATCATACATAACTAGACCCCCCGAAGTAATTGCTAGATCACAGTTTTTCATATTTTTGAAAAAATTTTTTTCTTCGACAAATTTCAAATATTTAAATTTTTTTAATTTAGCTTTATTTTGAATACTTGAAAAAATATTAAATTTTCCTATTTTTTGTAAAATTTTTATAACCTTTATTTCAAGATTATTAAAATCAAAATTACCAAAAAAAACAAAAATATTATTTATTTTTTCTTTGATATTTTTTTTTAAATTTTTTTGAAGAAGAGATGGAATTATTAGAATTGGGGATTTTGATCCTTCAACTTTAGAAAATGTAGGATTTAAATAGTAAACATTTTTTATATCTCTTTTATAAGAATCTATAAAAATTACTTTGTTAAAATTTTTAATTATTTTGATATAATTTTTACTGTCATAAAATTTATATTTATCTACAATTAATAATCTTGATTTGAACTTTGATAATAAATTTATTTCATCTTTTTTAGAAATACTATTACTTATGCTTAAATAATTATATTTATTTTTATTTAAAATTTTTTTACTTAACTCATATTTTTCTTTGGATTTAGTGATAAATAATATTTCCTTTTTTTTAAAACCAAATTTTTTTTCTAAAATTTTTGCTATAACAACACATCTTATCAAATGCCCAGAGCCAATACCTTTAATATAAGCTGCATCACATCTAAATAATATTTTATACTTCATTATTTTTAAAGAAATGCTTTATTTCCAATTCTTTTTACTTTTGAATTAATTTTATTTAATTTTTTTAATTTTATAAAATCAATTATATCTCTACACGAAAAAAATCTGTTTCTTTTTCCTAAATTCTCAATAATTTTTTTTATTAATTTAAAATCTTGTTTTTCATCAAGAGTTAAACCTAGGTTTGGTAAATATAATTCCTTTGGAGAAATTAAATTCAATACTTTAAATTTTTTTTGATTCCTCATTTGATATAACCCAATATGTTCTAATTCCTCAGGTTTTTTTGTAGACTGAAGTGTTTTTTTAAGTGCTTTTATATTAAATATCTGAATATCCATTCCATCGGGATAGCTTCTAATGAAACAGTTGTTTAAGTAATCAACAGAATTATTTTGATAAATTTTTATACATTGGACTATTATATTGGGATCTATCAAGGGACAATCTGCAGTAATTTCTACTACATGGTCAAATTTAAATTTTTTAGAAGCTTTGTATAGTCTTTGGACAACATTTTTTTCACTTCCTCTGAAAATTTTAAATTTGTTTTTTAAAACTATTTTTTCAATTTTATCATCCTCTTCATTTGTTGTGGTAGCCACAACTATATCTTTGAAATATTTAATTTTTTTTATTCTTTTTAAAAGCCATATTAATAATGTTTCATTTTTTACGATTTTTAATACTTTTCCAGGAAGTCTAGAAGATCCTAGTCTTGCAATTATAACACAACCTATCTTTTTTATTTCTGCCACTTAATTTTTATTTTTAAAGAATTCTCTAATTTTTGAAATAACATAATTTTGCTGTTTTATACTTAAATCTGGGTAAATTGGTAAACTCAAAATATTATTTCCAATATAGCTTGCAATTTTACAAGTTTTGTCACTCCATTTGTATTTTTTTTTAAAATAGCTAAGCTGTGTAACAGATCTATAATTAACTCCTACTCCAATATTTTGTTTATTTAAGTAAAATAGTAAATTGTCTCTTTTCTTTTTTGTTCTTGTTTGATCTAAAATTATTGGGAATAGATGATATGCGTGCTTGAACTTGTAATGATTTTCTTTTTGAAAAAATAAAGGCAGATCTTTTAAATCTTTCATATATTTTTTATATATTCTCTCTCTTTTTTTATGCATAAAATTGATTTTTTTAAGCTGTTCGATACCAAAAGCTGCATTTAAATCTATCATATTATATTTATGACCAACTTCTATAATGTCATAATGATTCCATTTTTTTGTTTTGTTTCTTGGCCAAAACCTTCGCCAAGCATCTCTAGACATTCCATGAAGTCTTAATACTTTAATTTTATTATCAATATTTTTTTTTTTACAAATTAACATACCTCCTTCACCAGTGGTGATATTCTTATTTGAATAAAAACTAAAACATCCTGAATGTCCAAATGTTCCAGTATTTTTATTTTTATATTTTGATTCTATAGCGTGAGCACAATCCTCAATAATTTTAATTTTATATTTATTTGCTAATTTAGTAATAGGATCCATATTACAAGGTAAACCTGCAAAGTGTACTAACATTATACCTATAGTTTTTTTTGATATTTTTTTTTCAATTAAATTTTCATTTATATTCAAGTTATTTTTATTTATATCTACTAACACAGGCTTACACCCAGATAATATAATAGAATTGATAGTTGAGGCAAAAGTCATTGGTGTGGTAATTATCTCATCTCCTGGTTTAGGATTTAAAGATAATATTGAAAGATGGAGTGCGGCAGTACAAGAATTTAATGCTGTTGCGAATTTTGAACTTTTATATTTTGCAAAAGATTTTTCAAATTTGTGGACTTGTTTACCAGTTCCAATCCAATAAGTTTTTGCGACTTTATTAATACTAGATATTTCCTCTTTTCCATAACAAGGCTTACCATAAACAATGAATTGGTTTTTTGACATAAATTAAAAAATGTATCTGAAATTACTAAAATAAATAAAATAATCAATTTAAATATATTTTTAATGGAAATCTTCAAAATTTGATATATCTATTTATAAAAATAAATTTAAAAAATAATTAAAATTTCAAAAGGTAATTTATATTATTTTGGGGCAAATCGTTGAAAGAATACATTTCTAATTTAATAAATCTTCTTCCCGATTATTGGTTAAAAAACTTGAATATAATAGTTTTTTTAACCCTTATAAATGCAATTTTTGAAATTTTGAGCATTGGACTTATCATACCATTTATTTCAATTTTTATAGATAAAACAGATTTCTTAAAAGAGAATTTTAATTTTCTTTCAACTTACAGCAAAGAAGAATATGTGTTAATTATACTTATTTTATTCATTATATTATTTTCTATAAAAAATATTTTTTTACTTTTAGCAAATAAAAAAAAAATTGATTTCAGTCATAATTTAAATGTTTATTTAACTGAAAAACTATATTCAAAATA
>MDSW01156778.1_pt1 | contig 10456 bp, 9 predicted proteins | sample 811171 | NCBI WGS metagenome assembly MDSW01 (sample SAMN05326641, study PRJNA326480) | marine metagenome | isolation source: seawater | place: Atlantic Ocean: North West | collected 2012 | reverse complement strand
GCGGGCGCGGGCGCGGGCGCGGGCGCGGGCGCGGGCGCGGCGGGCCTCGTCGCGATGTCGTCGTCGTCGTCGTCGTCGAACCTCTCCTCGTCCGACCCGCCGCCCGCCGCGGCGCTGACGACGTCGCCGAGCTCGAACCCGCCCGTCACGGGCGGGCCGATACTCACGCCGAAGCGACCGCCGGCGGCGTGGACGAAGAGACGCGTCCCGGAAGGAGGAGAGGAGACGCGTCCCGGCGAAGAAGGCGGCGACCGCGTTCAAAATTATCACGACCAAAACGTCGCTCGGTGGAACTCGTGGTGGGTCGACGCGGTCGCCGCCAACAACACGGAAGCGCTGGACATGCTCGCGAAGATGCCCTGGAGCGACGTGCGCGTCATCGTGTCGTCGATGCGAATGATGGCGGGGAAACCCGACGTGTTCGAAGCCGTCGTGCGCGGCGTTTGTCGCCGCGCCGACGGCGTCGAGACGGTCGAGAGCGTCGGCGGATTGACGACGCTCGCGTGGGCGGCGAAGGCGCGTTCTGTTCGTTCGCCGGGCGTTCGTTTTCGTTTCGTTTCTCTCCGCCGCGCACCCCTCGCTTTCAATCAATTCAATCATCGCCGCCCGCGATCCCTTTCAACGCCTTCCACTTCTGACGCCGCCTTTCGACTCCGCCCTCGTCGTCATCATTCGTCGTCATCAGTACGGCAACGTCCGCGCCATCGAGGCGTGCGTCCTCGCGGGCGCGGACGTCGACGCGAGGGATTCGAGCGGCGCGACGCCGACGCTTCACGCGGCGATGGCGAACGCGGTGCCCGCGGTAGAGGCGCTGCTGAACGCCGGCGCGGACCCGAACGGCGCGGGGTGGAAAGGAGACGGCGCCGGGTGGACACCGTTGACGTGGTGCGCGCGGAAAGGGCAGATCAGGCGCGTTCTCCTCGCACTGGTTCCCATACGACCGCGTCGGCGTGGTGAACGCCGATCCTTAAGGACTTTATCTCCCGGGTCATCTCTCCGCCCAGGGTCCCTCGCCTTCGAACCCCGACCTCGACGCCTTTCAACTCCGTTTCTGACGCCTTTCAACTCCACCCCGATATCATCGCTCGTATGGAACGACCCTTAGCGCGTTGAAGCTTTTGCTGAGTCGCGGCGCCGACGTGGACGAGTACGGCGGCGGGAATCGGACGACGCCGCTGACGCACGCGGCGATGGGCGGGCACGTCGAGGCCGCGGTCGCGCTGCGAGAGCGCGGCGCGGACGCGTCGAGGAGGGACGCGGACGGGTTCACCGCGTCCATGCACGCGGGGTATCGGCACCCGAGAGACGTCGCGCTCGCGGCGGCGGTGGCGGACGCGGTTGCGGACGTCGAGCCGAAGTGACGAGACGCGCCGCGCCGTCGTTCGAGGGCGGCGGTGGTACTGTATGATAAAGAACGTGTGCCATCGTATCTCTCGATGCGTGATGTATTGTACGGTACTGTATTTGTATTGATTGTACAACATGTTGTAAAACGAAACCCTAAACAGAGAAGAAGCCGAGACTACCTACGCGCGCGCTAGCTCGCTAGAGCATCTCCCAGTCGTCGATGCGTTCCACCTCCGTCGATCGCGGGCCCCTCGCGGGGTCGTCGTCGGCGGTCCCCGCGGCGTCGGGGTCCGCCGCGCCCCTCCCAGCCGTCGCCGACGCGCCCGCGCCCGCGCACGAAATCGACTCCGTGTCCACGGTCAGCAACGGCGCCGAACCCGCGCGCTTCGCGAGCAACTTCAGCTCCTGACACAGCTGATCCAGGTCCGCGCGCGCGCGGCAGTAAAACCCGAGCACGACGCTCGGGTCCAAATCCGTCGCGCGCATCCACAGCGGCCGGTCGCGGTGGAACGACGCCGTCGGGAACAGCTCCGGGGCGTCCATCCCGGGCGAGGGAATCACGCTCCCGTCGCGCAACGTCGTCAGCCCGACCGCGGGCTGCGTCACGTGCGGGTCGAGGAAGAACAAGACGTCGTCCTGCGCGCCGACGACGTATCGAGACGCGCCGGGACGGCCGCCGATGAAACCCATCGACTGCGGGATCGAGAGCACGCGCATCAGCGAAGGGACGTACGCCGGGTTGACGAACCGGTCGAGGCCGAGGACGAGCGGCACGAGGACGATCGTCGGCGTCCACGCGGGAGCCTCAGATCCGGAGCCGGCGTCGCACGCGAGACGCATGGGGGCGGAGGGTAAGTCCAGGCGTCCCGGTCCGTCGCCGTCGCCTCCGTCTTCTCCTCCTCCGCCGCCGCCGCCGCCCCTCCCCCAACCCCTCGTCGCTTCCTCCTCCGCGTGACGCGCGACGTCGCGTCGCCTCAAGACCGGCGCGCCGCCGCCGAACGACGCGCCGTCCTCGCCGGCGACGACGTACGACGTCGCGCCCCCCGGACGCGTCTCGCGAAGCATCCGCCGCAGACATATCGCGAGCGCGCACGGACCGAGCCACCGCCCGGGGGCGAAGCCCCCCGCGCGGAGTATGGCGTGGACGCTGAACGGGCAGTCAGGCTCGGACGGGTGGTCGTTGAACCACGACAGAAGGCGGCCGTGCGCGGCGGCGTCGGAGGCGCCGGAGGCGCCGCGGTCGCCGAATCGTCCGTCGTCGCGGCGGCGCCACTCCCTTCCGAAGAAGTGCACGTGCAGCGCGTTCGCGAGGAGCATCTGCGCGCTTCGAAGCGTGCACCCCCACCCCGCGTCCGTGGTGTACGCGCTGGCGCCTATCCGCGGGAATCCTCGGCGGTACGTCACCCAGACGAGCGACCGGAAGTCGGCCAAAAACGCCTCGAGTCCGGGGTCGTCTGCACAGCTGTGCACAGCCATCGCGTCGACGACAGCTGGATCTGACGCGTCGTCCCCCGACGCGTCGCGCGCGTCGTCCGCGTCGCCGGAGCGCAAGCTTCGAAGCGCGGCCGTCGCCGCGGCGACGGCCGCGCCCGCGCGCGCCTGCGCGATCGTCCACGGCCCGTCGTCGTCGTCGTCCGCGCGCTGGCTTCGCGGCGCGTCATCGTCGTCACCACCCCGCGCGCCATCTTCGCCGCGGACGAGTCCTCCTCCGCCTCCGCCTCCGCCTCCTCCCCTCGACCCGCTCCCCGCGGCGGCGTCGCGCGCTCGCGCGCTTCCTCCGCGCTCGTACCTGCGCCCGAGCAAGGTGGCGTGCGTCGTCGACGCGGGCACCTTGGCGCGCGGGTCCACGAGCTCTCGCGCGCGTCGCACCGACGGTCTCGACGCGACGCCGGCGAAGAAGTGCCGAAGACGCGTCGCGGGGGGGAGGCGCGCGTCGTCGTCGTCGTCGTCGTCGTCGTCCGCGCCCGCGGCCGGGCGGTCCTCGCCGCCGCCGCGGAGGGGAGGACGCGCCGCCATCCCGCGCGGCGACCGAGCGCGCGCGCGGAGCTATGACGACGACGGCGCGTCGCGTCGGACGGTTCGAGGAGGAGCAGAGGCATTCGTTCATTTTGAACGCGAAGCGTCGGAACAAAAATGCCTCGGTGCCCGCAGCGCGCGGCGCGACGAGTCGCGTCGTTCATACTCCTATCGCGATCATCACGATCTATAGATCTATTGCGCGTCGTCAGAACTCTTCGTCGAGCGCGTTCTCGTGCTGCGGCGGCTCCTCCCACCCCCCCTCCATCTCCGCGCCGTGCGGATATCCCGCCCCTTCGTCGTCGCCGTCGTCGGCTTCGAACCTCTCCACGTCGTCGCCGTCGTCGCCTTCGAACGCGTTCGCGCGCTCATCGAACGCGTCGTCGAAGTCGCCCTCGCGCGCGCCGTCGTCGTACTCCGCGAGATCCTCGTAATCCGTCGGCGGCTCCGACGGCCCTTCCGCCTCGAGCTCGTGCTCGTGCTCGAAGAAGTGTTCGTCCAGCGCCGCGGCGACGTCGTCGTCGTCGGCGTCGCCCATGCGATGGAGCTTTTCGTACTCCTCGTCGCTGAGGTCGATCACGCGCCAGCCCAACTCCGCGGGGCGATCCCAGACGCTCTCGCCGGTGTTCGCGTTGTGGAAGTACGACCGGTCGTGCGTGTGATCGAGGTGTTCCGTCCACGGCGTGTCGCCGGGGAACTCCCACTGCGAATCGCCCGTGTCCGGGTTGACGTAGTAGCGACGGCCGTCTTCCGCGAGATGTCCCACGGGGTCTTCAGGCTCTTCCCATCGCGACTCGCCGGTGACTTCGTTGTGGAAGTAATGCCGCGGGAGGCGGTTCGCGAAGGCGAGCGCGGGGAGGAGGAGGAGGAGGAGGAGGAGAGGGAGGAGGAGCGCGAGGAACCGGCGCGCCATCGCGTTGTGGCGATGAGAAATTGGTCGAAATGTCATCACAAGTCTTGTCTTTTCTCTCGGTCGAAACGAAATCGAAACCCTTCGCGTCACAACGAATCGCGCCGCGGGGAGAGCGACGCCTCCTTCGCGCGCGTCCGCACGCACACGCACGGAGACGCACGCCCCACACAGTATGACACGCGCCTCGTCGCATCGCGCGCACGAATAATTCGCACGATCTGGGTCTCTCAACTCTCGCGCCCTTCCGTCACAGGGAAAGAATCGAGGTCTCTCACGACGACGGACGCGACGCGACGATGCACCGATCGCGCGGGGGCTGGGACGACCGCCGCCGCTCGCGCTCGAGGTCGCGATCGCCAGATCGCAGGCGCGTCGGCATTCGCTCGCGAGCGCGTCGCGCCCGAACCCGCTCTTCTTTCGCGCGTCGTCTCGCTCGATCTCCCCGGGGAGGGCGACGATCGCGGATCTCGCTCCATCGAACGCATCCCTGACGCTGACGTCCCGCCCTTCTCTTCGTCTCTCCTGCCTCTCCAGGCGCGACAGCCGCGAACGATCGTACTCGCGAGGGTACGATCGCCGCACGCGAAGCCGAAGCCGGTCGCGCTCGCCGCCTCCGGGGTACTCCGGACGCGGCGGCGACGACCGCGACGGGCGGGGGGGATGGTCCGACCGGCGAAGGAGCAGGAGCCCGCCGGAGCGTCGGCGGAGAGACGACGATTTTTACGACGATCGTCGCGACGACCGAGACTGGAGAGGCGGCGCCGCGCCGCCGCAGCGTCATGATCGGCAGCAGCACGCGGCGCGCTCGAACGCGCCGCCGCCGCCGCCATCGCGAGGAGGCGGCGGGCATCATCACTCGCAATCGCAATCGCAATCGCATACCCAGTCGGAGTATGGTACGAAAGTGTCGACGTCATCGTGATGCAATGCGCGACAGTTACGCGACGAAAGGTTGAACGGCGTCGCTGACCAAACCAAACGCTCTTTCTTTTTTTCTCCGCCCCCGTCAGGTGCGTCGGGCGTCGCCGTGAAAGCCTTGAGCGAGTACAAACAGCAGCAGCAATCTCAGCAGCAGCAATCTCAGCAGCAGCAGTACAGCAACGATGCGAACGCGCGAGGAGCATACGATAACGCACCCGCGCAAGCCGTTGACGACGGCGTCCCGAACGACACCATCGTCGTCAGGGTGCGCGAGACACACGACGCGTCCGTCCGTTTTCTCTCTCGTCGTTCGCCGCTCCCTCCCTCTTCTTCTCCTCGAACGCGTCGCGCTCTCGCCGCCGTCCGTCCGTCCGTCCGTCGGTCGCGCGCGTCCCACGCCGCTCGCTCACCCGCGATGCCCTCCTCCCACCCACCGACGAACCCATCGCGCGTCGTCGCAGGGTCTTCCGTTCGAGGCGAACGAGGCGGACGTGAGAGCGTACTTCGCGCACTTCTCGCGTCCGCTGTCGGTGCGGTGCAACTTCGACAAGGACACCGGGAAGAGCCTCGGGATGGCGTTCGTGACGTACGGCACGCTAGAAGAGACGGCGCAACTCATGGCGTCGCCGTACCGCGCGTCGTACGAGATTGGCGGCAGGAAGCTGACGATCGAGTACAGCAGGCCTCTCCATGCGCGCCTCTCGAACGCTTTCGGCTCGGACGACGCCGCGGACCCGAAGAAAAAAGATTGGCTCTGCCCGGCGTGTACCCAGGTGAACTTCGCGCGACGCGGGGAGTGCTTCACGTGCTCGGCGCCCAAGCCGTGGAACGCGGTCCTCGTGTCGCGATCCGACGTCGAGTCGCACGCGCCGCCGTCCGCGACGCTCTCGTTCAATAACCTGCACCCGGGGTGTTTCGAGTCGAACCTCGCGTTCGAGATCGGTCGGCTCGGCGTCGCCCCCGCGGCGATCCGCATGCCGACGTTCAAATCCACCGGGAACCACAAAGGCTTCGCGTACGTCGACTTCGAGAGCGTCGAGATCGCGATGGCGGTGAAGCAGGCGATGGACGGGAAGATCATGGAAGGCACGACGAGCGCGATGAGCGTGTGTTACGCGCGCCCGTTGACTGAAAATTGGCACGCGCCCCCCGCCGGCGGCGCGAAGCGGACGTCGGACGCCGCCGCCGCGGCGATCGCGTCCGCGACGATGGCGCAGCAGTACGCTGCGAACGTGGGGTGGGCGCCGAAGGAGTTTGACGTCGACGCAGTGGAAGGGGGGACAGCAGTACCGGAGAGCGGCGAGATCGCGGCGCAGGCGACGGCGACGGCGCCGACGCCGCCGGCGCCGACGACGTCGAAAAAACAAAAACGCAAACAGAAGGAGGAGCTCCTCCCCGGCGCGCTCGCGTCCGCGGCGGGCGGCGCGGAAGCCATCGCCGCGGGCGTCATCGTCCCCTCCGTCGCGGACGTCCAACCCCCGGGCGTCGACGTCGTGCCCGGGTACACGTACGACGCGGCCACGGGGTACTACAGAGACGACTCCGGCTCGGGGATGTTCTACGACCCGAAGAGCGGCTTGTCGTATTCCGCGGAGACGGGCGCGTGGTACGCCTGGGACGCGGGTTCGGGCGGGTACGTCCCCGTGCCCGGGAGCGCACCCAGCGCGGCGGACGGCTTGGCGGGCGCGGAGGCGCCGGCGAAGAAGAAGCCGAAGCGATCGGCGGCGACCATCGGCTCCGCCGCGGTGATCGACGAGAAGGCGGCGGCGGCGTGCGCGTTGGCGCGGGAGATGGGCGCGCGCGAGGACGCCGCCGCGCTGAAGGCGGCCGCCGCGTCCACCGCGTCCGCCGCCGCGTCCACGGCGGCGGAGGTCGGCGGCGGCGGTGGCGGCTACAGGGACCGAGCCGCGGAGCGACGGAAGCAGGCTGCGGGCGTGGACGCGGTCGTCGGCGGCGGCGGCGGCGCCGTGAAGGGGAGGGTGTACGGCGGGAAGGTGCGCGGCGCGCCGGGGGCGGCGGCGAAGGAAAAGGACGCGAACGGCGACGGCGCCGCGGATCCGTTCAAAGCGAGCGTGCAGAAGGTGGCGCTCGACCGCTTCAAGGCGGCGATGGGATGATGGACGATCGACGAGTTAGCTAGCGGCGAAGAGTACTCACGTGTAGTAGAAGGAAAGTACCAAGGTATGTTAAGACGCGCGAGGTTGGGCGTAGCCCGATTTTCATTCGTCGCGGAACTTCGTTCCCGGGAGAGGCGTCTGTCTTTCCGTCTTCGGCGTCGTCTCCGAGTCGTCATCCGCGTCGACCGCTCCGTCCCCGCGTAGCAGACGGCCGTCCGTACCCGATCTGACCGCGCGAGCCGCCGGACACGCGGATGTTCCGCGACCGCGCCCCCGGCTGCCGCGAGCGTCGCCCAGCTTGAAGCAGCTTCCGACGCGCGGCGGCGTCCGGCGCGGCGGCGGCGGCGGCTTCGTCGGCTTCGGCGGCTTCGGCGGCTTCGTCGGCTTCGTCGTCGACGACTTCGTTTTCCGCGCACTGCGCCGCCGGCGCGAGCTCGACCTCGTCGATCAGCGACAGGTCCCCGTCGTCGTCCACGACCGTGGGCATCACCGCGCACGCGAACCCCGTCTCCTCGATCGCTTCGTCGCTCGCGCCGCACTCGTACTCGTCCGGCGCGCTCGGATACGGCGTCTCTTTGACGCACGCGGCTGATGAGAGGCGTTCATTCCATACAAAAAAAGTTCACCGGTCAGTTGAAAGGGGACGCGATCAAATGTTGAAACTGAGTTGTGGGTGAATCACGTTTGCACAACGCGCCTGAGTTCGAGAACCCGCAGTAGGACACGTTGACGACCGAGCCCGGCTCGAAGTCCGCGTCGTCTTTGTCCACGAACAGCGCGACGTCGAGATGGTTCGGGTCGGAAGGGTTCGCGTTGAGGACTTCGGCTTTGCTTCTACGCAGCTTCTCGCCGGTCTGGTCGTCGAACCTGCGGCGAGTAGCGAGAGGGCGAGTCACCGTCTCGAAGAAGAAAAAAAAGAAGCGCGCGGACGACGCCGACCGACGGACGCGCGACGCGACGCGCGCACATGTCGATCGCCGCGTCTTTCATGACCTCCTTCCCGAAGTCGTCCCACATGTCTTCCACGTCGTCCATCGTGTTCACGGTCTTCATCTCGACGGCGAGGACGGGGACGGCGGGGAGGACGGCGACGCCACAGAGGAGCGCGGCGCCGAGTCCGAGGCGGAGGAGAGGCGCGACCAGGCGCGCGCGGGGCCGGGGGCGCGCGACCGCGGCGGCGCGAGACCGCATGCGGAGGGTTCGGGGATGGAAGTGGGGGCGGCGGGCGCGCGGCGTGCGGGACGTGCGCGGCGTTTGGGATGTGCCGCGGCGGCGGCGGCGACGACGACGCGACGACGAGCGCCACTCTCGGAGGGCGCGAAAGGCTTGGCTTCGAGCGGTCCCAGAAGACTCTGTGAGAGCCCGTTCGTTTGAAACCGCTCCCGTCAGATCTAGCGGCGCGGCGTCATGACGCGTCTTCTGGCGTGACGCGCGACGTCTCGCGACATGGCCGCGCAGCACGACGCCGCCGAGCCTCCTCCGCCGCGATCGGACCCGATGTCGTGGCGCGAGCCGCTGACCGGCCCGACGGCGTCCGCGTCGACGTCGTCGTCGCGGACACATCACAACGCGAAGTGCACGACGCTGTGCCCCGTCCTCGACGCGTGGCTGCGAGGCGGCGTCCCGACGCGCGTCGTGACCGAGATCGCGGGCGAGGCTGGCAGCGCGAAGACGACGCTGTGCCTGCAGCTCCTTCTCGCCGCGCAGATGCCCGCGCACCGCGGCGGCCTCGACGGCGCGTGCGTGTACGTGCACACGGAGGGCAAGGCGCCGCTGACGCGCCTCACGCAGCTCGCGGGAAGACGCGCAAATCTCCGCGACGCGTTCGCGGCGTCCGACCACGACCCGCTGGATCACGTGTACGTCGTGAAGACGCTGGACGACCCGGACGGGCTGTGGTGCGCGCTCGCGTCGATCGCGGGGGTGCTGAGCGACCCCCCGGGCGGGGCGGCGCGACCGGTGCGCCTCGTCGTGATCGACTCGATGGCGTCGCCGTTTCGCGAGAGCGAGACGAGCACCGTCGACGGCGTCGTCGCGCGGTCGGGGACGTTATCGCGATCCGCGGCGCTCTTGAAGGAGTACGCGCACAGGCACGACCTCGCGGTGGTCGTGACGAACCACGTGAGCGACGTCGTGAGCGACGACGACGAGATGGGCGGCGGCGGGAGGAGACGAAGAGGAGGAGGAGGAGACTTTTCGCGCGCGGCGTCGCGGCAGCGGCGACTCTTCGGACCGTCCGGAGACGTCGAGACGAGCGGCCGCCGCGTCGCGCCGTCGTTGGGGTTGCTGTGGGCGAACTGCGTCAACACGCGGCTGTTCTTGTCGCGGTCGAGAGGCGGCGGCGGCGCGACGGTTGACGGTTCGTATCCCACGAGTGGGATAAGAAGACGCGCCGCCGTCGTCTTCTCGCCGCACCTCCCGCGAAGCGTCGGAGGCGGCGGGGACGACGACGACGACGCGCGCAAGCCATGCGACTTCGAGGTCAGGGACGACGGCGTGTGGGGCATCGGCGGCGACGGCGACGGCGTGGAGGGTGGCGGCAGCGGGGACGAACGACGACGACGACGACGACGACGGGAAGACGCGAACGAATAGGAGTACACGCGTGCTCAGTAACTGACGTGCCCTTATTGGACTTTAGACGACGAACGAGCAGAGACGTGACGACGTCACTTGCCGTTCCACTCCGCGAGCTTCGCTCGGATCGCCTCGTCCGTCTCGTTCCGCTCCTTGCCGTTGTACCCCTTGTCCACGACGTCGAAGTAGTCCTTGAAGTTACGTCGGTTGTAATCGTCGAGACGCTCTTTCACGCGCTCCTCTCTCTTCTCTTCGGTCCTTCGCAGCAGCTCTGTCGTCGGACAGCGGGTTAAGGTTTATTTTTATTAGACTTGGAAGATGAGGACGACGACGACGACGACGACGACGGGAAGGAAGAGGACGCGCGAGCGCGCACCTCGCACCAACGGCGAGTCCGACGGGTCCGGCGGCGGCGCGCTCGCCGCGCTCGCGCGCGAGACGCCGCCGCCGAGCGCGCTCGCGACGGCGAGGACCGCCGTCGTCGTCATCGCGCGTCTGCGAGTGACGACGGCGACGACGACGTCACCATCGCGATCGTCGCGCGGCGTCGTCGAGGTCGACGCCG
>MDSW01043278.1_pt1 | contig 10456 bp, 8 predicted proteins | sample 811171 | NCBI WGS metagenome assembly MDSW01 (sample SAMN05326641, study PRJNA326480) | marine metagenome | isolation source: seawater | place: Atlantic Ocean: North West | collected 2012 | reverse complement strand
TTCAGGTTCTCAAGAGTGAAGCTGAATATCGAGCAGAATCTCCCACGCGAACCGGCCTCTTTATGTTTCAATTTGAGTGCCTATGCCACAATCGCTTAAAGTACGATGCCGGATTGACGGCCATGAGTGATGATCCTATCTACGATCAGGATTGGAAAGAGTGGATTCTGGTTGTCCGACGTCAGATCGGAATCATCGACCTGGCCGACTTGATCTATGTCCGAAGCTGGCATCTGGGCAATAAACAGCCTAACTCTCCGGAGCCGGACCAAGCCATGCTCTTCGGCGAGCAGGAAGGCCGTATTGCTCTGGCGAACAGACAAAAAGAACCTATGTTTCTGTTCGCGGCATTACAACGACAATTGGGTTACCCCAAAGTTCCCCGGCCTACAGTGCAAGAAGATTCCGTTAATCGCTTGCTCTTACTTGAACGTAAAATCGATCAGTTAACCCAACGGATGAAGTTGATTGAAGACGATGCTCGCGACTCCGTGGATTTATCTAAATTCTACAAAAAGCCAAACTAGGATCTGTTTCCGGCAACTAACAAACCCTGCATTAGCAGATCTAATCCTAGTGCTGCCAGAGCCATCAATCAGCGATCGCAATGTGGACAAAATCATTTTTCAAAAACTCATTATTTCTTTCCCGACAGTAGTGTTATCAAATACCTTGGGGTGGTAACTTTTAATTAATGTGGTGTACACTTTATGCGCCTATTGGGCAGTCTAAATGGCATCAATAACAGGTATGGAGTGGTAAATCAACACTTCATTATTAGTAACGAGAATCATTAGTCACGGTTATCGAAAACGGAGCGAGGATCAACTTATAGCCATAACGCTTAAGCTCCGTTAGAGCTTCATAAGCTCCGTTTATCAAAACACAATCATGGGCTGTAGCAGGTATTCTCATTAACCTCTTTTAATTCCAAAGATTTAGCTCTTTCAGTAATTATCCAATGGCATCTACAGTAGAACATATCTCCCGCGCGACCATCCGGTTTGCCGGTGACTCTGGTGACGGAATGCAGCTGACCGGAACTCAGCTAACCAATACATCGGCACTGGCTGGGAACGACGTCGCCACCTTCCCTGACTTCCCGGCGGAAATCCGAGCTCCTCGTGGTACTCGGGCTGGTGTATCAGGCTTTCAGGTTCAATTCGCTTCTGAAGACATTTTCACCCCCGGTGACCAACTCGATACACTTGTGGTCATGAACCCCGCGGCGTTAGTGACTAATATTAGTGACCTGCGTAGTGGTGGCCTGTTAATTGTCAACGAAGACAACTTCGTCGATAAGGAATTTCGCCTGGCGAAAGTCGAATCCAATCCTCTGGATGATCCGGAAATGGATCAATATCGCGTCATCAAAATCAAAATGACTTTACTGACGCGAACTGCGGTTGAAGAATTGGAACTCAGTACAAAAATTGCTGATCGCTGTAAAAACTTTTTTGCGATGGGTTTTGTTTACTGGCTTTACAATCGCGACCTGCAACCAACTCTGGATTTCATTAATGCCAAGTTTGGTGGGAAACCGGAAATTGCAGCTGCTAATGAAAAGGCTCTCAAAGCTGGTTACAACTATGGCGAGACGACCGAAGCTGCGATCAGTACCTATCAGGTCGAAAAAGCCAAGCTTGAGCCTGGTAAGTATAAAAACATCATGGGTAATCAGGCATTAGCCTGGGGTTGTATCACTGCTGCCAAACTCAGTGATAAGGACCTGTTCCTCGGCTCCTACCCCATTACTCCGGCATCTGACATTTTGCATGAACTATCCAAGCACAAAAAGTTCGGTGTACGGACATTCCAAGCTGAAGATGAAATTGCTGCCGTCTGTGCAACCATTGGGGCTGCGTTTGGCGGCCACATGTCCATTACCACCTCCAGCGGTCCGGGTATCGCGTTGAAAGGTGAGGCCATGGGATTGGGGATGATTCTCGAGCTACCAATGCTGATCATCAATATTCAGCGTGGTGGTCCAAGTACTGGATTACCCACAAAAACGGAGCAATCGGACCTGCTGCAATGCATGTACGGTCGAAACGGGGAATCACCATTGCCCGTCATAGCAGCCAGAAGTCCTGCGGATTGCTTCGACACAGCGATTGATGCCTGGCGAGTCGCAGCCAAATTCATGTGTCCGGTCATTGTACTTTCTGACGGCTATATTGCTAACGGTGCTGAACCGTGGCGAATTCCGGACTACGACACAATAGAAAAAATTGTTATTGACCATCCGGGTGAACGGGCTGAAGAAGATCCCCCATTCCTCCCTTATAAAAGAAATGAAGACCTTTCACGCCCCTGGGCATTACCGGGAACTAAAGGACTGGAACACCGAATCGGTGGCCTTGAAAAGGAACACGAAACCGGCAACGTTAGCTACGATCCTGACAACCATGAATTCATGTGTAAAATTCGTCAGGAGAAAATCGACAAAATTGCTGAGTTTATTCCTGAACTGGAAGTCGACGGAGAAGAGTCCGGCGACTTACTAGTACTTAGCTGGGGTGGTACTTACGGTGCCTGTACGACAGCTGTCACACAATGTCAGGCAGAGGGGTTAAGTGTTTCTCACGCCCACCTTCGATTCATCAATCCGTTTCCAAGAAATCTGGAATCGCTACTGGGTAACTTTAAGCAGGTGGTTATTCCGGAATTGAATCTGGGACAATTACAAAAAATCATCAAGTCCACCTTTGGCGTTGACGCTGAAGGCATTCATAAACTGAAGGGACGTCCGTTTACCGTCTCTGAATTAGTACAACAATTTAAGGAACTGATTGGCTAATCGAAGCCATCATCGTTTCATCACATCTCAGGTAAAACGCAATGAGCACAGAACTACCAGTACTTAAAGCTGCTGATTTTGGAAGTGATCAGGATGTCCGCTGGTGTCCGGGTTGTGGAGACTACTCCATTCTGGCACAAATGAAAAAAGCTTTAGCCGCGCAGGGATTCCCTCGTGAAAAAATTGCTTTTATCTCAGGTATCGGCTGCTCGAGTCGCTTTCCATACTATATGTCAACCTATGGTATGCACTCGATCCACGGTCGAGCACCCGCCTTCGCAACAGGCCTTAAATCAGCCCGACCGGACCTTCAGGTCTGGGTGATCACCGGTGACGGTGATGCATTGAGCATCGGTGGAAACCACTTGATGCATGCGATTCGACGAAACGTCAATCTCAACATCGTGCTGTTCAACAACCGTATTTATGGGCTTACAAAAGGACAGTACTCACCAACTTCTGAGATTGGCAAGATTACCAAGAGTACTCCAATGGGTTCGGTCGACAACCCGCTGACTCCGCTATCAGTAGCAGTCGGATGTGGAGCAACCTTTATTGCCCGTTCCATCGATACGAATGTCAAACATCTTGCTGACACATTGCAAAAAGCTGCTGAGCATCAGGGGACCTCGTTCATCGAAGTGTACCAAAACTGTAATATCTTCAACGATGGCGCCTGGAAGTATGCAACGGATCGAGCGACAAAACAGGATAACGTTTTAGAACTTGAGCATGGAAAACCTTTAATCTTTGGCGCGGAAAGCAACAAGGGAATTCGTCTCAATGGACTGAATCCGGAAGTTGTTGAACTTGGTAATGGTATCGCCGAAGACGATTTGCTCTTCCACGATGCAAAAGCTCCTGAACCTACCATGGCTTATCTACTGTCTCGCATGCAGCAGCCTGAGTTTCCAGAAGCCATCGGGATATTCCGTCAAATTGACGCGCCTGTTTACGATGATCAGCTCAACGCTCAAGTGGAAGCCGCTCAACAGGCCGCTCCTGATGCTAAGCTTAATGACTTATTCAACTCGGGGAATACCTGGGAGGTTGGTTAGTCAATTTTGACAAACAAAAAAGCCCGGGAGTTTTCTTTCCCGGGCTTTTTTAATTGCTGAATTAGTTCCTGATTTACATAAATTCCTGACTCAGTGGTTTGATTGTCACTTCCGGAATATGAGCTCGAGGAGGAAGCGTCGCTATCGACAGTGCGAGATGGCCCAGATCTTCCGGTTGCAACATACGTGCTCGGTGCTCATCAGTTACCGGATTCGGACGTTTTTCAAGAATTGGCGTTTCCACTTCACCAGGATATATATTCGTCACGCGAACTCCGTCAATATTTGCTTCGTTGGAACTGGCAATTCCCAAGGCAGCCATCGCAAATTTGGAAGCGGAATACGCTACTCCCCCAAGTGCCGTGGAACGAATTCCCGAAATCGAAGATATATTAATCACAATCCCATCGCCACGTTCACGCATTTGAGGGAGCACTTCATACATCGTGTAATATGCTCCGCTGGCGTTAATGGCCATCACCTGGTCCCATTGCTCCGGCTTCATCGCTTCCATGGTTCGGTTAGGAATATTAGTTCCGGCGGAGTTAACCAAAATATCAATCTGACCTACATTTTCAGCTACCCAGGCGAAGAAACCCTTCACACTGTCCAGACATGACACGTCCATCGTGTGGTAAAGCATTTCCCCGGCACCATTCCAGGCATCAGCCGCTGCTTGCAAAGGCTCTTCGCGACGCCCGGCAATAATTACTTTGCACCCCTCGGCTGCATATGCCTGAGCAATACCTTGCCCGATTCCCGTACCACCACCCGTGATCACGGCGGTCTTTCCTTCCAGTCTCATATCAACTCGCTTTTTCTACATAAATCCACGGTAAACATCTTCGCTTACGTGTTCTAATGAAATGTCTAATTACCCATGTTTACTCCCCTCCGGACAGCTTTTCAAGTAAGGGCAAGGTAATTAGGAATCAATGCCAATATTCATCCTTTGATAAATCACGACAAACCGGCTAAAAACTAATCGCCTTTGTAGCAATTCCAATAATTGCACATCGGTGGCGTATTAAAGATAATTAGAGGTATTCCACCCAAAGGAAGGGAACAGGATTGGATAGGCAACTTCTCAGAAGATTGGTCTATCGGAGCAGCTATGGCCAACCGAGATAATTTAATTGAACCGATTGACGGCACGATCTCTATCGTAACGCCCGAGAACATCACATTTCGGTACAGCGTGGCAGGTCCGTTTCAACGAGCGACTGCATTCGTCATCGACTTCCTGATCCGAATTGGCGTTATCATTGTTCTACTAGTGGTAACCATTGCACTTCGATCTGTCATTGGAGACGTTGGAATTGGCTTCTTTCTCTTATCCAACTTTGTACTCAATTGGTTCTATGGTGCAGTTTTCGAAACCTACATGAATGGTCAAACACCTGGTAAACGGCTGATGGGAATCCGTGCTGTCACTGTCGATGGAAAACCCATAAATGCGATGCAGGCTGTTATGAGAAACCTCATTCGTACGGCGGACACTTATCCACTGGTTACCCCCGCAATATTTGGTATCGAGTTTACCGATAGTCCAATCTATCAATCAGCGATCATCCCTACTTTTGTGATGGGATTGATTGTCATGAGTATGAACAAGCGGTATCAGCGCATCGGAGATCTGGTGGCTGGCACCATGGTCATCGTCGATCAGCGTAAAGCAACATTTGGACTAACCGACGTCCGCTCACCTGCTGTTCTCCAAATCGCAGCGATGATTCCGGCAACCTTTCGGGCTGATCAGGGGATGTCTCAGGCACTCGCACATTTCGTTGACCAGCGTCCAAGGCTTTCAGATGCTCGCCGAAGAGAAATAGCAACTCATCTGACAGATCCACTTTCCAGAGAACTTGGGCTACCTCCAAACCTTGATTCGGATCTGCTCTTACAGGCCTTGTACTACAGGGCATTTGTTTCTGATGCTCAGCAGGAATTAGCTCAGTTAACGCCCACTGCAACAGTCCAGTATCATGCACCTCAGCAAGTATCCTCCTACGGGACTCCGGTACAGCTACCGTCATATACGCAGCCCGCACCCCAACCCGGCAAACCATCTGGTCGACCTCCAAGCGGAGGATTACTACGATGAAAGTAGCCGATTTACTTTTACAGCGACAGCAACAATGGCAGGAACTGGAATTCCTATGCGACACGGTCAGTAAACGACGGGCGGCGTCGATTACTGCCGAACAGTTATCCACATTTGCTTCGTTATATCGAAGTGCCTGTGCCGATTTGGCATTAGCAGACTCGTACAATCTTCCTCCTGAAACTGTCGAATACCTACACCGACTTGTTGGTCGGGCCCATAGCAGACTTTACCGCTCACGACGTTTCCAATTCAACGCATGGTTTCATGTATTAATATTCGATGTACCACGTCGAATTCTGCGGGATAGTTGTGTCCAATTTATGTTTGTATTCTTCTATGGGACGTTTCTACTGTCCGCCTATCTGGCTTATGAATCTGAAATCTTCCCCAACTACCACATTGATATCATTACTCAGGAACAACTTTGGTCACTTGAAGATATGTACTCCACCTCCGTTGCAGATGAAGAACGAGGATTAGGGGCAGGTGGAATGGCTGCCGGATTTTATGCGAACCATAATACCGGAATTGGCTTAAGCTGTTTTGTCACGGGGATTCTAATTATTCCGGGGTTACTTGTGACATTGTTCAATTCCGCATTTTTAGGTGCCATCTTTGGATACATGGCACGAGACGACGTTCCCATGACTGACAACTTCGTTGAGTTTGTCACGGCCCATGGCCCCTTTGAGTTAACTGCGATTGTCTTGGCCGCCGCTGCCGGACTACGACTTGGTATCTCCTGGGTTAAAACCAATGGACTTTCGCGTAGTGCCTCGCTACGAAAGTCCGGTATGGAATCTATGCCAATTATGGGTGTCTCCATTGTGTTCTTCTTCATGGCGGCGATTATTGAAGGATTTATTTCTCCATCAGGGATCCATTACAACTTCAAGCTGACAATCTGTATCGCATCGGCCGCCTTTATTCTCGTTTATCTGGTTGTATTCGGTTTGTTCAAAGGAGAGCACCATGCAATTCGATAAGACTCATATTCAGATCAGAAACAGAACAGAAAGTGAATTGTTGGATATCTCACTTCATATATTCAGACGGTTTCCCATCCCCATTCTGCTTTCATTTCTGGTCATAGCTATCCCTCTAGTTTTACTCAATGATTTACTCTTGAGTCATGTCCTGACACTTGAATTCAATACACCACAATATGGAGTGAATTCGATTGTTGAGCAGGAATTCACAACCTCCGATTTGAGTTTTAAGACGTATCTTTATTTACAGGTTGTTTTGATCATTACCCAAGCTCCCATCGCTTCCATCCTGTCCACCTTGATGCTGAGCAAGCTGATTTTTAATGAGAAACCAACGATCAAAGGACTCATCAGAGACGCGAAATCCTGTTTTTGGAATATTTTAATGGCGTTTGGGTTACGGCGTTGTGTACTCATCATGATGGGATTATTAGTATTACTGCTCGATACGGGGCCTAGCGGCCGAGCAACCGTCATGACGTTCTACACCCTGACTTTCATTACGTTACTTTTTGTTCGAGGCAATCGCCCCTATACACTTGAAATCATTCTGTTGGAACGTCCGGGTAAGGATCCAGCAAAAGGAATGACTCTCAGCCAACGTAGTAAAATGCTTCACACCGCAACCGGCGGAAATGTCATGGGGCGAAGTATGTTTGGCATGTTAGTCGGTGTAGTATTTTCATTGTGCCTTTATGGTGCGATAACCTTTTTCTCGATTTCATTATTCACCGAATCCGGAACGATTGAGAGTTCAGTATTTACAGCTCGCTGGCTGTTTCCGATATCCTGCTGGCTCGCCGTTTGTTATACGTCAGTTGTGCGATTCATGAATTACATTGATACACGAATCCTGACCGAGGGCTGGGAGGCCGAGTTAAAAATTCGCACGGAAGCCTACAAGCTGGAACAACGTCAGCAATTAGGTACGAGTTGGTAAGAAACAAAAAATGAATCTCTGTTCACGACTAATATTCGTAATACTGCTGGCAAGTTGTCTGCTGCCCGAACACGTATTCGCACAACGCGACTCTGATCCGATCGAATCAGGCCGTAAAGCATTAACTCGCGAAAACCCTTTTCCCTGGTACGATCAACAACAGGATCAATTACGCCGGATTCCTCTCGACACGGCATTTCTGGAACGGATGCGAGAACGCATGGAAGCCATGGAAGGCCTAGAAGAGCGATTGCAAGAATGGCTCGAAAACGTTGAGCAGAACTTTGACCCGAACGATCTACCCTCTCCGGATTTAAGTGAACTTGAAAGTGCGTTGGAAGATTTCGATTCTGAAGCGTTTCGTGAACGGATCGAGGAATACCTCCGGCGACTCTCCGAAAGCAACGGCGAAAATGAGACGAACCCCAATGATCGCCTAAATCCTGGTGGGCGAACCAATGATTCAGGATCAGGTTCTCCTTTCCAGGGAAATCCCGATATGCCTCGTGGTGGAAGCGGGTCCACGAATAGTTCATCGGGTGGGCCAGGTGGATTTGACCCACCCGACCTCGGGTTTATTGGTGACGGAGCAGGATTTGCGAAAGCATTATTCTATATCGTCCTGGGTGTCGTCGTAGTGGCTCTAATCGGCCTGATCGTATGGGCAATCATCAATCGGGAGAAAACGAAGAAGGATCCGGGAGTCGCCTCAGAATCGACGGTTGTCACAGACGAACAACGCGTTGAAGAATTACCTTTTCAGTTAGATGCTGCGTATAAAGACCTTCTCGACAGAGCGCGTGAATGTTATCAGACCGGTGACTACGATCAGGCAATTATTTATCTATTCAGTTATGAGCTAATTCAGTTGGATAAAGCGGCTTTAATTAAGCTGACGCGTGGCAAGACAAATCACCAGTATCTACGGGAAATCCAACCCAACAAAACATTGAATTCACGGCTTGCAATCACCGTGCGTGCATTCGAAGACGTATTTTTTGGGAACAAAGAGCTTAGCCAGCGAAGATTTGAAGAGTGCTGGCGTGAAGTAAGCAGCTTCCAGCAACTAACTCCGTCTCAGCAGCAAGTAGGGGTAGTCTAGTGCAAATCAAGCTGTCGCAACCTGTAATTCTTAGTTTGATGTTTCTGGCCCTGGCTTTGCCAGCAAACGTGAGTGCTCAGGAAGATGATATTGATGCAACCTACGGTCAGGGGAATCAATCCGCAGGTCGTTACAGCATTAATGGTACGGGGGTTTTGGCTCAGTTATTTGAAGATCGTGGTCACAGCGTGTTCTACTCCCGCGTCCTCGGCCGGCCAACACGCAAGGCTGATGTCATTATCTGGGCTCCGGATAATTTCCACGTGCCCTCTGATACGGAAGTTGCCGCCATTGAACAGTGGCTGCAGGAAAAAGCCAACAGAACATTTATCTTTATCGGACGGGATTATGACGCCACAATGGATTACTGGGTCGATGTGGCCAAGGGCGCCAGTCCGGAAGAACAGGCAATGCTGACTCTTAAACTGGCCGATGTCTGGGGTGCTCATCAGGTGAAACGGATGGCCATCATTGATGACGAAGATTGTGGTTGGTTTAAGATTCAGCAGGATAATACTGTCCGCACCATACGCTCAGCAAGATCTACCACTGACTGGCTGGAAGGAGTATCTCCGGGCGGGCTTCAAATGCGACTCCAAAGCTATTTTGTGGAGTCGGATCGAGGTAAAACTTCCAGCTATGATCGCTATGAATACGATCCTCAGCTCTTTTATCAAAATATTCCGCTGATTACTCGTATTCAAAACCGTTCCAAATTTAATCGTGGGCAAATATATGTGATAGCCAACGGATCTTTTCTGCTCAATGTACCGTTGGTGCATCGCGAACACCGTAAGCTAGCCAGTAAGCTTATCGAAAAGGTTGGACGCGAAAAAGTCATCTGTTTTCTGGAAAGTGAATTCGATGACTGGGAAGATGTGCCGGTTCTAGAAAACGCGCCTTCAGCCGCACGCCCTCCTAGTATCATCACCATTCTCCAAACCTGGCCGTTTGGAATCATTCTGATCCACATGATTGTGATTGGTGTTGTGTATTGTTTTTACCGCTTCCCGATTTTTGGGCGTCCCAGGACTCAATATGAGCTCAATACTGTCATCGATGACGTGAATGAAAGCCAGAGTGTTTCTAACTTCGGGCGGCATATCAGAGCACTTGGCAACCTACTTAAACGTGGTGGGAACACAGTATTCGCCAACCATTGTCTACAAATGTATCGCCAGCGATCCAGTGAGCAAACAACGTATCAACCACAGAAACAAAAGAAGAAACCAACCTAGAGAGGCCTCAAAAAGGTAATTGAAATGTCTATTGGTACCTTTAACTGTCCATCATGTGGACAACCACTCACCTTACCTCCTTCGTTTACCGGAGCTCAGGTGCAATGCCCACAATGTCAAAATATCATCAACATTCCCGGGCAGAGTGTGCAACCAGTCACTCCTCTACCAGTCACTCCTCAACCAGTCACTCCTCAACCAGTCACTCCTCAACCAGTCACT
>MDSW01127065.1_pt1 | contig 10458 bp, 8 predicted proteins | sample 811171 | NCBI WGS metagenome assembly MDSW01 (sample SAMN05326641, study PRJNA326480) | marine metagenome | isolation source: seawater | place: Atlantic Ocean: North West | collected 2012 | reverse complement strand
TCTTCTACAGATGCTTCTTCTTCAGACGCTTCTTCTACAGATGCTTCTTCTTCAGACGCTTCTTCTACAGATGCTTCTTCTATAGATGCTTCTTCTACAGTCGAAACAGAAACTTTTGTTTTTTTAGATGCCTTAGGCATTTTTTTTGTTTTAGTCTTTTCAACAATTGAATCTATATTTAACTTACTAAGTTTAGATTTTAAATTAGCTGCTTTATTTTTATGAATAATATTACTTTTTACTAATTTATCAATAAGAGAAAAAACTTTAGAAAGATCTGTTTTGTTAACAGATTTTTTTTCTGTTTGTAATTTTTTAATAGCGTTTCTTACAGTCTTATGTAAATACTTATTCTGCTGATTTTTTGTGTAATCAGACCTTGTTCTTTTTATTGCAGATTTATGATTAGCCATAATAATATTTTATATTAAGCAGTCCGTAGGGGAATCGAACCCCTGTTCCCAGGATGAAAACCTGATGTCCTAACCCCTAGACGAACGGACCTTGGAAATTAGTCAGCAAAATTAAAAACTTTTATTATGATTACAAATTAATTGATGAATTAATATGCTTTAGCAAAGAAAACTCTTCTCTGTGATTTTTTTCCTGATATAATACATGTACCTGATTCACAATCTGAAAAAGGAATACACCTTATAGTTGCTTTAGTTAATTTTTTTATTTCTTTTTCTGATTCCTCAGTACCATCCCAGTGAGCAAGAACAAACCCCCCACCTTCAATTTTTTCTTTAAATTCATCAAAAGTTTCCACCTCAAATGTATTCTTCTCAAGAAATATATTAGCTCTGTTAAAAAGATTCTCTTGCATATCTTCTAAAATCAATTTTACAGAATTGACCAACTCTTTAGTTTTAAGGCATTTTTTTTCAAATGTATCTCGTCTAAATACTTCAATACTACCTTGTTGAATGTCCCTTTTTCCTATAGATAATCGAATAGGAACTCCTTTTACTTCATATTCATTAAATTTCCATCCAGGTTTGTATGAATCTCTATTGTCATACTTGACTCTGATGTTATTTTGTTCTAAATCTTTTAATATTTTTTTACAAAAAGAATCGATTTCTTTAAAATCTTCCTTTCCTTTATAAATAGGTATTATTACAATTTGATATGGAGCTAGTTTTGGAGGTAAAACTAAACCCTGATCATCTGAATGAGTCATTATTAAAGCGCCCATCAATCTAGTAGAAACGCCCCAAGAAGTAGACCAAACATGCTCTAGTTTTCCTTGTCTATTACTAAATTTTACATCAAATGCTTTAGAAAAATTTTGACCTAAAAAATGTGATGTTCCAGCTTGTAATGCTTTTCCATCTTGCATTAACGCCTCAACACAATATGTATCTAACGCTCCGGCAAATCTTTCAGACTCTGTCTTTCTACCTTTTAACACTGGTATTGCCATAAATTTTTGCAAAAAATCTGCATAAATATTTAATATCAACTCCGTTTCCTCTACAGCTTCTTTTTTTGTTTCATGCGCAGTGTGCCCCTCTTGCCATAGAAACTCAGCTGTTCTAAGAAACAACCTTGTTCTCATTTCCCACCTAACTACATTAGCCCATTGATTAACAAGAATAGGAAGATCCCTGTATGATTGAATCCATTTTTTATAAGTATCCCATATAATTGTTTCTGAAGTGGGTCTTACAATTAATTCTTCTTCTAACTTTGCGTCTTCATCTACAACTATACCTTTTTCAGAGTTCTTTAATCTATAATGAGTTACAACAGCGCATTCTTTTGCAAATCCATCTACATGAGTAGCTTCTTTAGAAAAGAATGACTTTGGTATAAATAGTGGAAAATAAGCATTCATATGCCCTGTCTTTTTAAACATTTTATCTAATTCTTCTTGTAGACGCTCCCAAATAGCAAATCCATATGGTTTAATTACCATACACCCTCTAACAGCAGAAGTTTCTGCTAAGTCCGCATTTAAAACTATATCATTATACCATTGAGAATAATTCTCAGATTTTTTAGTAATATTCTTGGCCATATAAAAAATGTTTGGTATGTTTTTTGCATAACATTTATTAATTTTGTTATTTACAAAAACTTTACTTTTAAAGTAAAGATATATTTTCAATTATAAAAACTTAAAGGATTATGAATTTTTTTCTGAATAATACAGCAAAAAAAGTGCTAGGTTTATTAATCTTTCCACTTTTAACAATTAGTCAAGAATTTGTTGATGATATTTATTACAGTGACAGCGAAGTAAATTATGATTTCTTAGACTCTTCTGATGAATTAAATAATGATATACTTTCAGAAGAAAAAGATTCACTAGAAAATTATATATATGACGAAAATTTTGGCTATTCAGATAGAATAGAAAGATTTGAAAATAATTATTTTGATTACTACTGGGACTATGACTTATATTACAACCCATGGAATCATCATTATTATAATTATCACGGTATCTATGGAGCGGGATGGCCTCACTATAATCATGGATGGGGATACTCTGGCTATTATGGATGGGGATACTCTGGCTATTATGGATGGGGGTACCCTAGCTATGGATGGGGATACTCTGGCTATTATGGATGGGGATACCCTAGCTATGGATGGGGATGGCCTTACCATACTCATGTTTTAAATCATGCGCATAATTCTTATTATCATTACAATTCATTCAACAATGATAATAATGATTTTTATTATGGGCATAGAGGCTCCACAAATACAAATATTGCAACAGAAATAAATACTCAATTAAATAAAAGAACTAACAAAACATCAAAAATTAACTACATTTCTGAATCAAAAAATAAACAGATAAAATATCAGAAAAATAATGAATCTATAAGTCGTTTAAACCAACAAAGAAACTCAAAAAAGAAAAAAAATAATTCTTTCAAAAAGATTGTTAATGATTTAATACAAGAAAATTCTAAAACAAGATATACTAAGTCAAATAAATCAAATAGAAATAATTATAATAATTCTAATAAAACTAATTATAGTAGAAATAGTTATAATAATTCATCACGATCAAAGTCCAACTCTTCTAGAGGAGGAAGAAAACCCTAAACATAATATGAAAAATTTAATCTTTTACCTTTTTTTCCTAACTAGTATCAACTTATTATCCCAAAATCATGTAGATGCTTTACGATATTCATATTTAGATCCTTTAGGAACAGCGCGATTATCTGCTCTTTCAGGATCATTTAGCTCTTTAGGCGGAGACTTGTCTTCAATACATCAAAATCCTGCTGGACTCGCGATATACAGAACTGATGAAGTTGGATTTACATTAAGCAGTCAAGTAACTACAAATGAAGCTAAATACTTCAACAACTCTTTTCAAAGTGACCAATCTACATTTTACCTTCAAAACTGGGGTTATGTAAAAACATTTAGACAAAATGAAAATAAATGGAACAGGTTTTCATTTGGTCTAACTTATAATAGAATAAAAGATTTTAATGAAGACATCATTATTTTCGGAAATTCTTCTGAATCAAGAGTTAATAGTTTTTTAAATAACTCACAAGGTTTAAATTATGAAGATTTAAATCCATTTTCTGAGTATTTAGCTTTTTCTACGTATTTGATTGACACATTAGGTCAAATAAATATTTACGAAAGTGCAACTAACTCAAATATGCAAAATGACATATCTCATCAAAATATAGTACAAAGATTCGGATATATGGACGAATTTAGCGTTAGTATATCTGGGGCCTATAATGATTTATTATTTGTGGGCTTACAACTTGGGTTTTTAGGAATTAATTACCAAGAATTAAATTCTTACACAGAATCTGGTTTTGAGCCAAATAATAATTATGAATGGGGAAATGTAGAACAGTTTATTTACTCTCAAGATTTAAATGTTATCGGAGGTGGTTTAAATTATAAATTAGGCTTAATCTTAAAACCAGTGAAATTTCTTAGAATCGGCGCGGCTTACCATTCAAAAACACATTTTGAAATCGAAGAGAATTGGGAAAGCAGTATGACTACATCATTTACAAATGAAAACATGGGTGTAATTAGTGATATCTCTCCATATGGTTTTGGAAATTATACTCTAAGAACTCCCTCTAAAACTATTTCTAGTTTAGGTTTTATTATTGCTAAAAAAGGTTTAATTAATTTAGAATTAGAGCAAATTGATTATAGTAGCTCTAAATTAGAAGCAGATTATTATAACTTCTTAGAAGAAAATTCAAATATTTCTAATTTTTACAAAAAAACCAAAAATATTCGTTTGGGCACAGAATGGAATTTTGGTGATATTAGCGTAAGAGCGGGATTAGGGATATATGAAAATCCATTATCATCAAATTCAACTGAATTAGAAGATGAAGAAAGGATTGTTCAAAGCTTTGGAATAGGATATAGATCAAATGCATATTTCTTCGATTGCGCAATAATGAATGCATATGAAAAACAAAATTATTATATGTTTAACGGCTCATCTGCGACCGAAATTTCAAAATCTAGACAAAGCTTAATTTTTTCGTTAGGTTATAAATTTTAAAAATCATAAAAATTCAAAAATACCAAAAGCAGTATCTAAAAGATTGTTTATTAATCTTCAAAACAAATGAACCTGAATTCTTTGCAAAAAAAGAAAAATTGTTATTCAAAAATTACCTTACTAACAATAACATAGATTATTATGTCTTATTTGAAAAGAATATTTTAATAGCGGCAGGAGGTTTTGGCTTAAATCCAAAAACAAAAAATATCGACTTAACCTGGGGAATGACACATCGTAAATTTCAAAAAAAAGGATTTGGAACTAAGCTTTTAGATTTTAGAATCAGAAAAATAACTGAAAAGTTTCCAAATAAGAATATTACATTGAACACATCTCAAAAAACATTTAAATTTTATGAAAAATTTGGATTTGAATTACAAAAAATTACAAAAAATTATTACTGGGATGGACTGGATAGATATGACATGATAAAGTATCCTTTAAAATAAACTTTATTCATCACCATCTGAAGAAGCACAAAAAATTCTTCCACAATGTTCACAAACAAGAATTTTCTTTTTAGTTCTAACTTCCAACTCCTGTTGAGATGTTACTTTGTTAAAACAACCACCGCAAGCCCCTCTATTAATTTCTACTACAGCCAAACCATTCCTAGAATTAGATCTAATTCTATCATAGGCAACTATTAATCTTTCCTCTATCTGTTTTCTGATTTTTGTTTTCTTTTTCTCTAACTTATCTTCGTCTTTTTCAGTTTTCTTTATTATATCATCTAGTTCAGATTTTTTGAGCTTCAAAGTAGCTTTTCTTTCTTTTATTCGGCTTTTTGTTCCTGAAATATTACTTTTTTGTTCATCAATAAAATTTTCAGCCTCTTTAATTTTTTTATCAGCTAGCTCTATTTCTAACTTCTGGTATTCTAACTCTTTATTAATCGCATCAAATTCTCTGTTATTTCTAACTTTCATTTGATCTTTTTCATATTTCTTAATTAACAAATCAGCCTCTTTCTTTACTCCATTTTGATGATCTATATCTTCTTTTTTTTGGTTTGTTTCATTTTGAAAATTTTCCAATCTTGTTGTCAAACCCTCTACTTCATCTTCTAAATCCTGAACCTCTAACGGAAGCTCTCCCCTTAAAATTTTTAGTTCATCAATAGATGAATCCATGTCCTGTAACATAGTTAATTGATCTAACTTTTCTGATGTCGACAATTCTTTTTTTTCTACTTTTTTATTTGTCATAATTTTAGTAATAACTTATCGGGTTAGTATTAATTTTTGTTAAAATGACCGCTAATTTAGGAAAATTTTTCTTTAGTATCTTAGAAATCAAGTTTGGAACAAATTGTTCAGACTCATAATGACCAATATCAACAGCTATTATTTTTTTATCTACCTCAAAAAAGTCATGATATTTAAAGTCAGAAGTGATATATATATCTGCCTTCTGAGTAATAGCTTCATTTAAAAGAAAAACACCTGAACCTCCACAAAAAGCAATTTTTTTAACTTTAACTTGATTAGAAAATTTTGTGTGTTTTAAAAACTTAAATGGCATATTTTTTTTTAATAATTTAAAAAATGAAATTATATCGATTTCCCTTTTTAAGTCACCAATAACGCCCGAACCTATTGTTTTATCTTTATTTCCTAATCTTATTAATTCATAAGCGACTTCTTCATATGGATGAGCGTCAAACAGTGTTTTTATTATATTTTTCTCCAAATAAGACGGGAAAACTAATTCTAATCTATCTTCATTTTGAGAAAATCTTTCGTTTTTTGACCCTACATAAGGACTAGCTTTATCTAAAGGACGGAACCCTCCCACTCCTTGAGAAATAAATGAACATTGATCATATTTAGAACCCACTTTTCCAGCACCAACACTAAATAAAGCGCGCTCTAATTTTTTTATGTGTGTTTCTGGACAATAAGTAATTAATTGAGTTATGGTATTCTCTTTTTGCTTTAAAATTTTTGGGTTTAACAATCCCAACTTTTTTGCTAAAATAAATGACACCCCTCCTTCAATATTATCTAAATTAGTATGGATTGCATAAATAGCGACATCATTCTTTATAGCTTTTAAAATAACCCGTTCATTATAAGTTGAATGAGTTATCTTTTTTATATCATTAAATATTATAGGATGATGTGAAATTATCAAATTACATTGTTTCTTTATTGCCTCTTCAACAACTTCTTCTGTACAATCTAAACATGTTAATACAGATTTTATTTTCATGTTTTGATTTCCAACTAACAACCCACTATTATCATAACTCTCTTGATATGATAATGGGGCTACACTTTCTAAATATTCAATTATTTCTATTAACTTCATAAATTGAAAACCTTATGTTTAATATGCAAAAATAAGTTATTTAATCTTTCGTTTCTATTTTTATAAAAAATGCAAGTACTAAAAGTATTCTTTTTTCCTTTCCTCTTATTAATACAGATGCTGTATTTTATTATTCTTTATTTGAGAAATTTCTTATATGACTGTAAATTATTAACTATAACTAAATTCAATATAAACATTATTAGTGTAGGTAGCTTGAAATTTGGAGGAGCAGGCAAAACCCCATTAGTAGAATACCTAATAAAAAATCTAAGTAATCAAAAAACAGCTATTTTAAGTAGAGGTTATAAAAGAAAAATAAAAGGATTTTTAATTGCAAGTGAAAATCATACTGCTTTTGACATTGGAGATGAAGCTTCTCAGATACTACATAAACACCCTAATTTATTAATTGCAGTCAGTGAAAATAGAGTTTCTGGAGTTGAAAAATTACTAAAAAAAAACAAAAACATTAAGACAATTATATTAGATGACGGACACCAACACAGAAAATTAGCAAGAAATTTAAATATTTTAGTCACTGAATATGAAGAGTTATACTCAGAAGATAAATTATTTCCTTTAGGAACTCTAAGAGAGAGTAAGAGGGCAGCTCATAGAGCAAATATTATTGTTATCACAAAATGCCCAAAAAATATTTCAACTGAAAAAAAACATAAAATTCGAGAAAATCTAGTTATAAAAGATTATCAAAAGATATTTTTTTCATTTATCAAATACAAAAAAATAAAAAATTTTAAATCTGGGGAATTTGAGGACTTCAAAATCAATGAAAAATATTGTTTATTAACTGGAATAGGAAACTCAAAGCCTTTATTAAATTATTTAGAAAACAAAAAAATACATATTACCCATTTTAAATACCCTGATCATCACAATTTCAAACAGAAAGAGTTAGAAAATTTAATACATGAAGGAAAGAAAAGAAAAATTAAAAACTTAATTGTTACTGAAAAAGACTTCTACAGATTAAATAAATTAAACCTATCTCTATTATCATCTTATTTTAAAGTTTTTTATATAACAATTGAATTTGACTTTATTAACAACGAAAAGGTTATGTTTAACAAACAAATCCTTAAATTTATCTAAAAAAAACATGAGAAATTTCTATTTATTTTTACTATTAATATTTTTTACAACAACTCAATCTATAAAATCGCAAAATGGATTAGAATTACTTTTCCAGTGGTCTGATGAAAGTATCAGTGATGACAATTGGGTTGGCAATACATATAATGAAATATGGGGAGTTGCTCAAAATGAGCATGAATTTGCAATTATTGGAAGCACTCAAGGGACGCATATTTTTGACATAACAAACCCTGAAGATGGATTTCTTGCAGCTTACATAGAAGGAGCAGATGATAGCCCCGCTATTGTACACAGAGATTACCACGATTACAATGGCCACCTATATGCTGTGGCTGATGAAGGAGAAAGCACCCTTCAAATAATAGATATTTCACAACTACCAAGTACTTATAATGTAGTTTATGATTCTGATGAATATATAAAAAGAGCTCACAATATCTTTATTGATACTGAAAGTGCCATAATGTACGTTTGCGGAGGAAGAGTTTTAAATGAATGGAATAAACTCGCTTTATTTTCAATTGAAGAACCTCAAAACCCAATCTTCTTAAGTACATTTGATGATGTTGGCTATGTCCATGATATTTATGTAAAAGATAATATCGGTTACTTAAATGCAGGTGATAATGGATTATTTATTGTTGATTTTACTGGAGCTGATTCTAACGAAGCCCCTCAAATAATTGGATCTTTAACTGAATACCCAGACAAAGGCTATAATCATTCTGGGTGGCTAAATAGCACTGGAAATACATATATTTTTGCAGATGAAAATCATGGATATGAGATGAAAATTTGTGATGTCTCTAATCCAAATGAAATTACTGTTAATACTACTTTTTTAAGTAATATTGACGCAGAATCTATGGCGCATAACTTAATCATTAAAGATGATTATGTTTATGTATCTCACTACCACGACGGACTTTGGATATGGGATATTTCAGATCCATCCAACCCTGTTGAAGTAGGGAATTTTGACACATATCTTCCAGAAGACCATGATAGTTATAGAGGTGCATGGGGAGTATACCCTCTTTTACCATCAGGTAATATTTTAGTTTCAGATATGCAATCCGGCTTGTTTGTTTTATCACCACCAGAAAATGAAATTTCTGATTTAACTGAACTAGAAAAAACAATATCAATATTTCCAAACCCCTTTGTAAATGAAATTAATTTTTCATTTTTAAATTCAATTGACAATGTCAAAATTAAAATCTATGATGTTAATGGAAAATTGGTCTTCAACAAAGACCAATTAGAGAAAAACAATATGCTTTATTTTGATTTATTGTCTGGAATATATTTTGCTCATATTGAAATGGGAAATGAATTCCATATAAGAAAATTGATAAAACATTAAATGGAAGAGCTTTTAAATAAATATGAAACAATTATTGGCTTAGAAGTTCATGTTCAATTATCTACTAAAAGTAAAGCATATTGTAGTGATGCTAATGTGTTTGGCGCAACACCAAACACATGCACAAGCGCAATATCATTGGGACACCCAGGGACTCTACCAAAAGCAAACAAAAAAGTTATTGAGCACGCTATTAAACTTGGATTAGCTTTTAATTGTAAAATAAATAAAGAAAATTTATACGCACGAAAAAATTATTATTACACTGATTTGCCAAAAGGATATCAAATAACACAAGATCAAACTCCTATATGTACAGGTGGGCATGTTGAATTATATGATCAAAATGGAGATCTAAATACAATAAAATTAACTAGAATCCATATGGAAGAGGATGCGGGAAAAAGCATTCATGATTTAGACCCTTTTAATTCATTAATTGATTTAAATAGAGCAGGCGTCCCATTACTTGAGATTGTGTCAGAACCTGATTTAAGATCATCAAAAGAAGCATATGATTATTTATATGAAATTAGAAAAATTGTAAGATACTTAAATATCTGTGATGGAAATATGGAAGAAGGAAGTTTAAGATGTGATGCGAATATATCTGTTAGACCAAAGGGTTCGAAAAAACTTAGAAATAGAGTGGAGGTAAAAAATTTAAATTCATTTTCTAATGTTCAAAAAGCTATAGAACTTGAAAGAAATAGACAAATATTAGCTTATGAAAATAATGGAACTATAAATCAAGAGACAAGAAATTATAATGCGAAAAATAATTCTACCACTATTTTAAGAAAAAAAGAAGATGCGCATGATTATAGATATTTTCCTGAACCAGATATTCAGCCAGTTTTAATTAGCGATGAAATGATAGAACATATTCAAAAAGAAATGCCATCACTTCCAAATGAATTATTTCAAAAATATATTTCTCAGTATAATTTAAGTGTTTATGATTCTAAGAATTTAACTGAAAACAAAGATTTATCTATGTTCTTTGAGTCGGTTACAAAATTCACAAAGCATTATAAAATTGCAGCAAATATTATAATGGGATTTATAAAAGGCTATTTAAATGAAAGTTCAAAAGAAATAGCAGAAATAAACCTAAAGCCAAATTTTATTG
>MDSW01121982.1_pt1 | contig 10458 bp, 6 predicted proteins | sample 811171 | NCBI WGS metagenome assembly MDSW01 (sample SAMN05326641, study PRJNA326480) | marine metagenome | isolation source: seawater | place: Atlantic Ocean: North West | collected 2012 | reverse complement strand
GATGCAAGTACAGCTGACGATGATGCTAGCTGCACCTACGAAAAGTACGGTGACTCTGGCAACGCCCAAAACTGGGAAGTCGGTGAAGGTATTACCATCTCAGAAGGTAGCGCTGATGACTGCACTGCAAGCTGCAACGTTGAAGTAACCTTGATCAAGCAAGGCGCTGGCGACACTGAAGACAAGACTCTCGGTGTTGTAAGTTCCTCCGCTTAAGCAGAGTACTGAAAACGAAGCACACAACGAGATTTCTCGAAACCACCCCTCGTGGGACTTTGGTCCCACGGGGGGCTTTTTTTATTTTGATTCCCGCCTCACATCTTGGATTTGGTCCCACATGTGCAGACTTTTCCCTGAAAGAATGTAAGCCATTGACCAGCATAAATACTCGAGACCCACCAAAATAGAACCAAGAATATTCCATTCCTGTTTTAAATTACTCAATCGACGAACAGACCAAGAAAAAAGAATGAAGAGTTCAATATAAAATAATACATCGATCAGACTCTCCAAAGGTAAGGTTATTTTTCGAATGATTCCAATGCTAAAAAACATAATGAGGAATAATGGAGAAAGGACAAACATCCACATTTGCCAGCGCATGATTTGGCTAAATCTACCATATTTTCTATCAAACAAAAGTTTCCTCTCTCTCACAAGAAGTCGTAAAAGTCCTTGCGCCCTTCTAACTTTTTGCTGTGTTTGAGATTTTTTAGTTGAAGGGATCTCATCAAAAAATAACAAATCCTTATCTTGTATTGCCCTATATCCTCTTTTCCTGACTTGAACTGATATTTGAGCGTCATCAGCGTTTGATTGAATGAATAAATCATCTGCACCCACTAATTTGGATCTCCAGGTAATCATAGAGCCTTCCAAAAATGGCGTGCTGTCATAACATGATTCCGCATATCGGAGGGTATCGAAAATAGACCTATACTGATTTTCACCAAAATGTGTGCCTTTCCGACTAGGTCTAGCTCCTACCGCACCAATCGTTTCGTCAGAGAACCATTTACGGACTCGCGTGATGGCTTCGGGCATGAATGTTGCATCAGCATCTGTCATGGTAATAAGTCCTTCAAAATCTCCATACTTTTGTAAGAAAAGAGCAACTGCTGCAGTTTTTCCTTTCCTCTCACTCATTTCAATAATGTCAATATCGCTAATCTTTGATGGATTTTCATTTAGCCATTGTTTTGCTCGAGAAAGTGTTTCATCTGTTGAAGCCGAATCAATGATCACTAACTTGAATTCACCCTCCTGTTTACCCAAATCATCAAGCTTTCTTTCAATGAGAATTTCCTCATTCCAAACAGGTAATAATACGATATGTTTGCCATTAAATTGTTCATTAGGAATGTGCATCGGCGCCTTCATCCATCGATTTGACTTCCATTTATACAATGGAAAGGGAGCAAAGCATAACAGCAAAGTAAGCCATTGGATGATTTCAATGCCGCTTGTCATGAAAGGTCAAAACCAATTGAATTATTGAGATTGTCTGTGATTTTTACTATGACAACCATAATGCGGAAAGAATTGTTACCAACGGACATGCGGAAAGTATTGCATGTTGGTCCTTGCAATACTCCTGGAGGAATGGCTAAAGTTATGGAAATTCTTTCTCAGAACCCTCCAGAGGGTTGGCAGGCTGAGATTTTGTCATCACACTCTCCAAAAAATTTTATTCATAAATTGAGAGCTTGGCAGAAAGCAAGAAAATGGATCAAAAAGAATCACAAGAATTACGACATCATCCACATACATAGCGCTGCAGGTCATTCATATCGAAGAAAGTTAAATCTTGCCAAATTATCACATAAACTTGGAATCCCAGTTATTTTTCATATCCATAGTGGCCAATTCGATCGTTTCGCTTCAAAAAACAAAAAAATCAAATCACAACTTGGACCATTTACTAAGGTGGTTTTGTCCGATTATTGGAAAGAAACACTGGAGCCTGTCATTGGTACATGTCATGTATTACCGAATCCTATTGATGAAAAAATCAAATTTGTATCAGTGGAAAATAAAAAACAGAAGCAAATGCTACTGTTAGGAAGAAAAGACCCTGTGAAAGGCCATGCTTTCGCCATGGAACTTGCCCGAACAATGAGGAATGAAGGGTGGAATTTAGTAGCCACAGGCATCACTCATCAGGAAGACGGGATCAATGGATTAGGATGGGTTTCTGAACAAGAGAAAAGGAGACTACTTGAAGAAAGCGCAATACTGCTTGTACCATCTGCCTTTGAAGGTCAACCCATGGTCATCCTTGAAGGTTTAGCAGCAGGCTGTCGAGTTCTTACCTCAGATAATTTATCTGGATTTGAAGAATGTGTTGAAAAACTACCGATGGGAATTAAGAGTTGGGAAGAGAGTTTGAAAAACCAATCATTGAAGACCACAAATACTGACCTTTTGGAAATCCACGCCATGGCGTCCATAAATCAAAAATTATCTTTAATTTATCATCCTAAAGAATTCATTGCTTCTAAAAATTGATCTTTAATCGGTTTTCGTTTAAAGTTAATTTCTGGGTATTTCTTTGCAGACAAAATCGCATCTCTTAATTCTTCGAAATTTCCCCATTCTACACTGAAACCCCACTCTTCTTTCTCAATTATTTCTCCCATAAGGCAGTTAGAATTGACAATACTTGGGATGCCTACGGATGCAGCATCAAACATCTTTGTTGGGAGCGCCCCTTCAGAGATATTACCTCTTTTTGGATTGTACATTGCAAACATAACATCACTTCTTGCTATCAATTGATATTTTTGTTCAACATCAAATCGCCCGTGAAACTCGAAATCTATACCGAACTCTTTACGTTGCTGGATTAAGTCTCTCTCAACTTTTTCGGATAGTACACCATCTCCTGCGATTAAGAGTTTAATTTTTGAGAGATCTCTTAACTTAATTACAGATGAAATTAGAAAGGTCATAGCCTCTTTATCACGTATTTTTCCAACATATGAAATAACGGTTTCTTTATTATTAATTTGTTTTGGGATTTTCCGAGGTTGTTGTGGCCTATTCTCAATTACAACCGAGTCAATCCCTCTTTGCTTTATCCATTGCTTGAATCCCGGAAATCTGCCGTTACGTAGAGACCCACTTGAAGTGAATATAAGGTCAGGTTTCGTCAAATGCTTTTCAAATTGCTTTTGTTGATATTTACTCACTAATCTTCTTGAAAAAGAGCGAGGATTGTTCATTCTAGGCCAAGAAAAATGTAAATCATGCATGTCGAGTATTAGGCATATGTTTAGTTTCCGCTTTAAATACACGCCTGCTTGAAGAGTATCACCATCATGACAAAAAACAATTTCTGGAGGAGATTTTTTTATTTCTGTTATTGCAAATTTCAAAAACCGCTTTTTCCCGGTAATTGTTTTGATTGTGCCTCCATAAGGAGAGTTCCCATGTTGAAATCGTAAAATTTTCACACCTTGAACCAAAGAGGTTTTCTCACTTTCCTTCATTCGATCATACGCGTAGATTGTGACATCATATCCTTCCTCAACCAACCAAATACCCATTCGGAGGACCCTCGGATCAGGGTCGCAGTTATTTGTGACCAGCATCGATACCTTGCGCACATTTGTGTTATCGATTGCAAAGGTATTTTTTTTTTGTCACTCATTCCAGCATTGCGAGATAATTAATCTCGTAAATAAACAATACAAATTAAAATATATTCTGATTCACTATGAAGTAATCTCCAAAATCAGATCATAGAGGTTCTGAATCGAAACTCTCCATTGTAATTCTCTCTCAGCAAAAATTTTACATTCAGTTTGTAATTTTCGAAAATTCGGTAAGTCAATATTCATTAACCAATCTATTGATTGGTTAAGAAATCTTTCTTGACTGAATAGTTTCATGAAAGAATGGTTTTTTTCAAAACTATTTCCTTGATGATCTATGCCCAAGACCACAAGGCCTGAAGCGAGATATTCTGATCTCTTCAAAGGACTGGCAATCCTCCATATCCTTTGATCGGGCATTGGCAATAGCCCAATATCATAACCACCCAAACGTTTGGCGAGATCAATTTGATCAAGGTTACCTGTCACGTGAACATTTGGAATTTTCGATGAAATTAGTACTTCTTTATACTTCCCTTCACCATGAAAATGAAACTCAAATTTATCCGATTGAGTGTCTAATAATCTTGCGAGTTCTAGAACCATAGGAAGGCCCCTGTGTTCATCTAATCTTCCATGATAAACTAGCTTAATCTTGTTATCATTCTTTTCTCGCGGGAAAAAAACAGTTGTATCAACACCTGCTGGCAATATCTTCAATCTACCATTAAATTCGGGAATTTTCTTTTTGACAAAATCCCCATGAGGCCCTGAAACAACACAACCAAAACTAGAATTCCTCCATGCTCTACTCCAAGCGGGCCATTGCAAATAAGAAAATATGCCTTTGTCGGCAGGAGGTCCACGATCAATAATTATACATTTACTTTCGATATGCTTTGCTATTTTGCTTAATTTCCAATCAATAATTACACAATCTGAATTTTCTATATTTTCAAGATGTTTTTTTAAATTATTCACTATGGATGATGATTGTAATCCCATAATGCTTGAACGGTTAACTTGTACATGTTGAAAAGATGAAGCAGAGATATTACTTGGAGAGTACATAACTAGGTTTATACCCATTTCTACTAGGCCATTCGCAAGTGCAAGTTGCGTGGTCGCACAAAGATCTTTGTCTATTTTCCTAGCAGTAAGCCATGCTACATCCATATGAGTTTCATTCCTATCAGGACTCAACGGTAGAAAGTCATTTGCCAGAATAACTTCGGAATTAATTTGAAGTATGTAGTTTTGGAGAGGCTATGTCAACATCTGATTCCACAATCGAAGATGATGATGATTCGATAAGTCAATTACTTTTACGAGAAAATAAGCACTATAGAGAATTGAGAAGAATACGCTCATCCCTTGCTTTTAGACTTGGTACAACCATCGTAAATTCTATCAAATTCCCACCAAAATTATTGATTCTACCATTCCTATTATTATTTATTGGCTTTGATTGGGGTTTGGAACGGATTGGAAAAAAGAAGTTCAATCAAGACGATTTTGACATAATTAATTCAAATAATAGAAATTGTGTGATAATGTTTCCAACAAACGGAGTAGGTTTCGGGCATTTCACGAGGCTATTGGCAATAGCAAAGCGAATGAAAGAAAAAGACCCTGAATTAGAAATCGTGTTCTTTTCAACTATGTCAACAATGCATCTGCTAAAAGAACATGGAATAATTGGATATCGAATACCAGGTAGGAAGGAGTATCAGGACTCAACTACTACCTCATGGAATGCCATTTTAGAGGAGTCTCTCTCTCTTGTTTTTGCTGCTCACAAACCTAAGTTGTTTGTTTTTGACGGCGCTTTTCCATACAGAGGGATGTTAAATACGATTAAAGAAAGAAAAAATATAGCAAAGGTATGGGTAAGAAGGGGCACATTTAAGAAAAAAGCAACAAAAATACCCAAAGATAGTTTGAACCATTTCGACCATATAGTTCGGCCAAAAGATAGCATTACGTCAGATGTTTCTAAAGAAATATTGTACGGGCTTGAAGTCTCATATTGCAACCCAATAATTCTATGTGATCCTACTGAATTAGTCTCAAAGAAAATTGCACGCACTAGACTGGGGCTTAGAGACGGCATGTTTGTTGTTTACATTCAATTAGGTGCTGGAAACATTAACGACATTGACAATGTAATTTCAAATTGCATAAGCATTCTGAATTCAAAGAAGAATATCCGGATAGTAATCGGTGAATCAATGATTGGTTCTCGTATGGAATTTGAGGGAAGCCAACTTCAAATTCTACGGGACTACCCTAATTCGATGTACTTCAACGCCTTTGACTTTGCAATCATTGCTGGCGGGTATAATTCCTATCATGAGGTTATCCACCATAACTTACCCAGTATCTGCATTCCAAATACAAAAACTGGGATGGATGATCAATTAGCTCGAGCCAAGGCTGCCGCATCTCAAAATGCAATAATCGTCATAGAGGAGCCAAATAAGAACAATCTTACCCTAGCCATTGAACAAGCCCTTAATCCAGAAATGAGATCGGCGATGAAAATTGCAATGGAAACACTAGTATTACCTAATGGAGCCTCGGAAGCTGCCGATTTTTTTAACAAATTAATCAACGATTAAGGAACCATTCAACGGTTTTTTGCAAGCCTTCCTCTATGCCAACTAATACTTCATAATTCAAAAATTTAGATGCCTTTGATATATCAGCATGAGAATGAAGAATATCGCCTGGACGATTTGCCTCGTAAACCGGTTGTATTTCTGAAACCTCAGGAATATGTTTCTCCATTGCTGATTTCAAATTAGATACAAGCTCATTTACCGTTAACCGCCCGCCACACGCAACATTGACACACAAGTATCCTGTGTTTAGCGGCTTTACCATTCCAGAAAGATTCGCAAATACGGCATTGTCTACATAGGTAAAATCTCTACTCTGATCCCCATCACCGTATATTTTCGGAGAATGTCCTGCTCTCATCAAATCAATGAATTTTGGAATCACAGCAGCGTATGGGCCTTCAGGATCTTGCCTTGGGCCATAAATATTGAAGTATCGTAAGGCAACTACTTCCAAACCATAGGCCTTGTTCATAGTTTCTGCGTAAGATTCACCAATACATTTGGTTGCAGCGTAAGGCGATAGCAAATTGCCTGTGAGATGCTCTACCTTTGGTAGCGTCTCTTCATCACCATAAACTGATGATGAACTAGCCATGACTACTCTAGAAATGCCCGAGTTTACTGCTGCCCATAAGACGTTTAGTGTACCATTTACATTATGCTGGTGACTCAAAAGTGGTTCTTTCATCGATCTCGGCACGCTTCCTAAAGCCGCTTGGTGAGAAACAAAATCAATATCCTTCATCACTTCTAAGCACAATTCATAATCTCTAATATCTCCTTCTATGAATTCAACTGAGTCATCGGGCAATCCAATCAAATTTTCACGATTTCCTGTAATTAAGTTATCAATTACGCGTACTCGAGCGTTTAGGTCTACGAGTTTCCTCACCAAATTTGAGCCAATAAAACCTGCACCCCCGGTTACAAGCACAGACTTACCTGAAAAATTATGTAAAATTTCTTCTTGATTACTCAAGATATTATCAAACATGAAATTCACCTTTCTGAATCATTTCAGCTTTCAATTCAAAGAGTTGAGTTCCTTTAAACTTAGAAATTACCCAATTATCGTTTTCATACTTGAATACTACATTCTTCTCATGCATTATCGTTGGCCATGTCGTTGATGTTTCAACTAAAATAAAATCTTCATCCTCATCCAAAATCACGTCGGCTGCGAGGACCGATATCCCATGGTTTAACACAAACTTTCGGGCCCAATCCAACATAGATATTATTTGTGGTGTTAATTCATTTTCTGGAGTACGTAACCCACTACCGGATGCAAATGGCAAGTCATCCCGGTTTTTCCTATGCACAACCATTCCGTATTTTCCTCCAAGCAAGATAAGTCTCCAGTCATTTGGGTTGTTTGGCATGAACTTTTGCCACAACACATATCCCTTCTGAGTTAAACCAGGGATATGCGCATCATGACGTGCTTTTCCTTCTTCAGAGAATATTGCTTCGAGTTCTTTTTTGGCTTGATTTTCATTTTCAACAAGTCTGACATTGCTGGCATGGGCTCCCTCAATAGCTTTTGATACAAACGGATATCTCGTTGTCTTTAGATACTCTTCCGCTGCTTGTTTATCCGAACTATAAAGTGCAGGAGGCATTAGCACACCATATTCAATTTGCTGAGCACCTTTATCATCATATACCCGTAATTCTTGCAACGAGGGGGCCATTTTTATGTTCTTTAATTTCCCAAAACTTTCTGCAACTAATTTATCCCTATCTCTATGGTCCAAATGATCGATGAAGAAGTAAACAAACGAACTGTCCTTATCAGGAACTAATTCGGAATTGCGAACCATGAATGATGGTATGCCCAAACGTTTTGCTGCTGAACAAAGCAACGCTGCTTTACCGTTTCTGTCATCTACATAAGTAAATAGATTTAATTTTGATTCTTTTGAAATATCCAGTGGTTTATACTTTAATTCAGGAGCCTCACCATCTACATCAATATTTGAATAAAGAGAAACAAAATTACTTGATGCCGTTTCTAGAGAAAAGATTTCTTTTGCATTGGATTTAGAAAGCCTTTTCGCTTTTGTTCTCCAATCATCATCCTTCAGAGCATTTACTAACTTTGCAGCAAGGTCATCTTTATCACCCGATTCTGAGAGGTATCCTGTTTGGCCCTCTATGAAAGTCTCTGATGCTCCACCAGCATTTGTTGAAATGACAGGAACTCCAAAGCCTTGTGCTTCAATTAGTACATTCGGCAGCCCCTCAAATTCGGAGGTAAGTAATAACAAATCGAACTTTTGTAACCACAAATAAATCTGATGTGAGCGCCCAATGAAGTGAATACTTTCCTCAAGACCTAACCGACGAACGGTTCGTTTCGCTTGCTTCATTAATGGCCCTTCTCCAAGAAGAATAAATTTTGTATTTGGCAATTTTTCAATGACCTTCTTTGCCGTCTCTATGAATAAAAGTGGACGTTTCTCGGATGAGAAGCGCATAATCCCACCAACTAACAAATTGCTTTTGTCTAGATTAATCCCTTTTCTCTCAAGATTGAATTCGCTTTCCGAAGAACTCTTTACCATGAGTTCATAATCTGTCGAGTTGTAAATGACCAACTTCTGACGTTGTGGTAATTCTAACCATGAATCATATGATTTCGATACTGCCGAACTCACATGATACATTTGAACTTGGGGTCTTTCAAGTAATAATTTGTAGGCCTGCTTGTACCAAATTGGTCTTGCAAATGGATTTACGCCATCAACATCATGTTTTGAAACTGACCGAGTAGAGAGTACTATCCGAGGGACTTGTGCAAGGACTGCGGCAACTCCTGCAACAATATTCAACCTATCATGAAATGCATGGACAACCGAAGGTTTTTCTTGTTTAAACTGTTGATATAATCCATATATCTCTCTGAGTAAATTCTTGGGCAATTGTTCCAATGAGTTTTTTCCAAATTTGCTGATTAAATCTTCCTCAGATTCAATCATTTCCGCAGATTTTGGCACTATCGTTTTTAGATTTACGATGGACTCATTGATAAATTTTCGATAGGACTCTTTATCATCTTTTTCGCTCCATTCTGAGCAATACAAGGTGATTTTTGGCAATGGGGAAACATGTTTCTCAAATCCTTTTATGGTGTTGATTATCTGTCGTTCTGCTCCGCCAATACCTACTGAATGAGAAACAAACGCAATACTGTCCAAGGGTTTACTTTCTCTTTGAGATCGTTGAGTCATTTGAATCATTTTTTGAACTACTAATTCAGATACACTCGTCCTCTTACCAGATTCAAAACGTTTGATTAGCCAGTTTTCATTAAGGCCAGCACCATGCAAATGATTGAAGATATCAGTCATCACCAAGCCGGCTTGACGGTGTTTGGGGTTGTATGAGGTTACATCATTTGCCAAGATAAAGGCGACATCTGCTCTGTCAATAGAACGGAACTCTTTAGCAGCATTTAAGATTACATTTGGATTATTTCCTACACTTGTTCGAAATTTTTTCAACTCTTTTCGCATTTCACCTTCTAGAGATAACGATTCATATAGCAAAGATAATTTCAAATTACCATGTTTTTTCTCAGAAAAATACTTCACCACCTTTTGTAAATAAAGTTCTACATCGTTTTTCTTTTGCAGGCGCTTTGAAAGAACGATGACGTTTTTCCATAACGAGATGTTATCCATATCAAGATTAACCAGGCGTTTAAAAATTTCAAGAGCATCTTCATGTCGAGATTGCTTCCAATAGACTTGTCTCAACATAGTTAGACCTTTGAAAGTATCAGGGCTATCTGTAATATTTCCCTGTAGTATCTTTTCTGCCTCAGATAATTGGTTCAATTTTAGATAACAATTTGCAATCTTTAGTATTGCATCTCCTCTTTCTGGGTGGTCATGGAGTATCTTTTGCCATACTACAAGACTTTCTTCCCAATCTTCCACCTCCGATAGAATATTCCCCAAGAGGAGACGAATATTCAGGCTTGACGAGATTGCTTCATTTTTTGACTGTAATACAGAGATTGCTTGATTAAGTTTACCAAGCCTTCGTAAGGTTCGAGCCAAAAAAATCACAATATCTGGCCTGTCTGGTTCCATGTCGGCTGCGCGATAAAAATGCTCCAGAGCGGCTAATTCTGAGTTAGAATTTAATAAAAACCTGCCATAGAGTAAATTAAATTCTATATCATTTGGATGACCTCGTATCGCTAAATCGAGTAATGATTCGGTTAACTC